>ERZ1292625.328-Hain-H41-01um-R1-328-length-76149-cov-17_pt1 | contig 76149 bp, 62 predicted proteins | sample MGYA00564400_ERZ1292625 | MGnify/ENA primary metagenome ERZ1292625 (study PRJEB36523, sample SAMEA6512639) | groundwater metagenome | collected 2019-01-08 | study: AquaDiva: Metagenomics assemblies of 32 groundwater samples | reverse complement strand
CCGAGGCAACGTTGGTCGAGAAGTCCCAGTCGAAACCGAGTCTTCACGATTCGCGATGCCCTATCCGTTCGAAACGAGTCGAACGGCTTACCTCCTCCAAAACTGTGTACGTATGAATTGATTATTTTCTCGAAAGGGCTGGTGTTTGGTTTCCAGAATCGAACCAAGTAGCCTATCACAAAAAGACCATCTTGTCAAGTATTGTGTGACATAGAAGATATGGCATAGAACATTTAAGATTAGCCAAAAGGTGACGCACAACATACTTTTTTGTTTATTTTTAGCAGACAAGATTAATATGTTTGTGGATAAACAAAATGTCTTAATGTTCTATGTTTAATGACAAATGGCTAGAATAAGCGTTTTTTGACAAAATGACCGTTTCTCTACATTCCCTTGACGCGTCTCCATCCTCTTGTTAGAATTCGCCCACAACAGTGCGATTTGACATCCCGCAGCTTGCGGGATATCGGACGGTTCCCCGGACAACCGATCCTCCATGAGCGACCAAACCCAAAATTGAAGCTCCTCCAGTAACCCCCGTTGGGAGGTGTTTTAATGTCTGCTCAAGCGCATTGTCATTTATCCATACGAGGATTTTCGCGTGCCTGCACGGCCACCGGCTTCCCCGGCCGCCTTGTCCCATCCCGCCGGTCCCGTGCGGACGCGCGTTCCGAAAATCCGCCACCGCCCATCGCCCATGTCTGCGATGCAATTTCGCCGCCAGGCTCCCAAGGACGCCGAGCGACGCTATTTTACGGCCGCGCGCGACGCCATGGCGTTGCCCGACCTGATCGAGATCCAGAAGACGAGCTATCGCTGGTTTCTGGTAGACGGAATCCGCGATCTTCTGAAAGAGATTTCGCCGATCAAGGATTTTATCGGACGCGATCTTGAGCTGCACTTCGTCGATTATTATTTCGACGAGCCGAAGTTTGACGAGAAGACGTCAAAGGCCAAGCACGTCAACTACGAATCGCCGTTGCGCGTAAAGCTCAAGCTGGTCAACAAGCGCAACAACATGGAGAAGGATTCCGAGGTGTACCTCGGCGATTTGCCGCTCATGACCGATCGCGGCACGTTTATCGTAAACGGCATCGAGCGCGTCGTGATTTCGCAGCTCGTGCGTTCGGCCGGCGCGTTCTTTGCCGCCGAGCTCATGCACGGTCGCCGCTACTACGGCGCAAAGATCATCCCAAACCGCGGCGCATGGCTCGAGTTTGAGACGGACGGCAACAATGTGATCTGGGTGAAGATCGACCGCAAGCGCAAAGTCGCCGCGACGGCGCTTTTGCGCGCGTTCGGCATCGGCGCGAACGAAGACATTTCGAAGCTCTTCACGGACGTCGACGTGCACCCGATGAACAAATACATCGAGGCGACGCTCGCAAAAGACGTTTCGACCAACGAGGACGAGGGTTACATCGAGGTGTACCGCCGCATCCGCCCGGGCGATCTCGCCACGGCGGACAACGCGCGCTCGCTCATCCACTCGATGTTCTTCAACTTCGATCGCTACGACTTGGGAACGGTCGGTCGCTATAAGTTCAACAAGCGTTTCGGATTGACGACCGAGCATGACGTCGTCTCGAAAGAAGAGAACCGCATCCTTACCAAGGAAGACCTGGTCCAGATTCTCCGCGAGATCATCCGCTTGAACGTGTCGCAGGAAGACGCGGACGACGTGGACCACTTGGGCAATCGTCGCGTGCGAGCGGTGGGCGAGCTCGTCCAGAGCCGTTTCCGCATCGGTCTCGCGCGCATGGAGCGCATCGTGAAGGATCGCATGAGTACCATGGATATCGACGCGCTCAATCCCGCGAAACTGATCAACGCGCGTCCGGTCATCGGCGCGGTGCGCGAGTTCTTCATGAGCTCGCAGCTGTCGCAATTCATGGATCAGACGAACCCGTTGTCCGAGCTCGAGCACAAGCGCCGTTTGTCCGCGATGGGTCCGGGGGGCCTCACGCGCGAACGCGCCGGCTTTGACGTTCGCGACGTGCATCGCACGCACTACGGCCGCATTTGTCCGATCGCCAGCCCGGAAGGTCCGAACATCGGTCTGGTGGGTCACTTGTCGTGCTACGCGCGCATCAACGACTACGGCTTTATCGAAGCGCCGTATCGCGTCGTGAAGAACTGGGCCAAGAACGACGGCAAGGACACCGTGGGGGAGGTCCTGCGCGTCGACGTGCGTGACGGTGAAGGAAATGTCGTCGCAAAGGGCGGAACCAAGGTCGATAAGAAGGTCGCGGAAAAGCTTACAAAGGTTTCGATCGACAAAGTACCGGTTCATCCGACCGTCACCACCGAGATCGTGTACCTGAACGCGTTTACCGAAGAGCGCGGCACGACCGCGCCGGCGACGACGCCGATCGGCAAGGACGGCAAGTTCCTCGTGGAGCGCGCCGCCGTGCGCAAAAACGGCGAGCCGACGGTCGTCGACGTGCATGAGATCGACTACGTGGACGTTTCGTCAAAACACATTCTCTCTATCGGCACGTCGCTCATCCCGTTCGTCGAACACGACGACGGTCACCGCGCGCTCATGGGAACAAACATGCAACGCCAGGCGGTGCCGTGCGTGAAGCCGGACGCGCCGATCGTGGGGACCGGCGTCGAGCGCCGCGTGGCCATCGACGCGGGACACGCCGTGATCGCGCCGGACGACGGTGTGATCGTGTCCATGTCGGGCAAGCACATCGAGTTTCAGGGATCCGACAAGACGATCCGACGCTACGATCTCATCAAGTTTCAGCGCTCCAACCACTCGACGTGCATCAACTTCCGCCCGTCCGTGACCAAGGGGCAAAAAGTGTACGCCGGCGAAGTGCTTGCCGACGGGACGTCCGTCCAGAACGGCGAGCTCGCGCTCGGTCAGAATCTGCTGTGCGCGTTCTTGTCCTGGGACGGTTACAATTATGAAGACGCCATCATTTTGTCCGAGCGTCTCGTGCATCAGGATCGTTTCACCTCGATCCATATCGAGCATCATGTGATCGACGTGCGCGACACAAAACTCGGCGCCGAAGCGGTAACGAGCGACATCCCAAACGTCTCGGAAGAAAAACTTCGCAACTTGGACGAGCACGGTATCGTGCGCACGGGCGCCGAAGTGAAGTCCGGCGACATTCTCGTCGGCAAGATCACGCCGAAGGGTGAAACGGATCTCTCTGCGGAAGAAAAACTCTTGCGCGCGATTTTCGGCGAAAAAGCGCGCGACGTGCGCGACTCGAGCTTGTATCTCGAGCATGGTGAGAAGGGTAAGGTCATCGATGTAAAGACGTTCTCGCGCGACGCGGGCGACAAATTACAGCCCGGCGTGTTGAAGCAAATCGTCGTGACGGTCGCGGACCTGCGCAAGATTCAGGTGGGCGACAAGCTCGCCGGACGCCACGGAAACAAGGGCGTCATCTCCAAGATCGTGCCGGTGGCCGACATGCCGTTCCTTGAGGACGGAACGCCGGTCGACGTGATTCTCTCGCCGCTCGGCGTGGTCTCGCGTATGAACCTGGGCCAGATTCTCGAGACGCATCTGGGTCTCGCCGCAAACGCGCTCGGCTACATGGTCGCGTCGCCGGTGTTTGACGGCGTGCCGGAAGCGACGATCCGCGAAGAATTGAAGAAGGCCGGTTTCCCGGAAGACGGCGCGATCACGCTGCAGGACGGACGCACCGGCGAACGCTATGACCACAATCCGACGGTCGGCTACATCTATATATTGAAGCTGAATCACATGGTCGAAGACAAGATCCACCAGCGCTCCATCGGTCCGTATTCGCTCATCACCCAACAGCCGTTGGGCGGAAAGGCGCAATTCGGCGGCCAGCGCTTCGGTGAAATGGAAGTCTGGGCGCTCGAAGCGTACGGCGCGGCACATACCTTGCAGGAAATCCTGACCATCAAGTCGGACGATGTGCCGGGCCGCTCCAAGGCATACGAATCCATCATCAAGGGGTTGCCGATCCAGAAGGTGAACGTGCCGGAATCCTTCCATGTGCTCACGCGTGAATTGAAGGGTCTCGGTCTCGACGTCGAGCTCTTGAAAAACGGCGTTCGCATCGAAGAAACGGGACCAAAGCCGGAAAGTTTCCGATCCCGTCCCGCGCTGACCAATCCGCAGGACGACTCCGCATGGGGTTCGCCTTCTGGACGCGCCTAATTCGCCTCGACTCACGATACATTTATGGCGTTTTTCCACACGGAGAACATCAAGTCCACGGACTTCGATTCCATTCGTCTCAAGGTCGCGTCTCCGGACGTGATCCGCGGCTGGTCGTACGGCGAGGTGACCAAGCCCGAGACCATCAACTATCGCACGCAGAAACCGGAGAAAAGCGGTCTCTTCGCCGAAGAAATTTTCGGTCCATCCAAGGACTGGGAATGCTATTGCGGCAAGTACAAGAAAATCCGTTTCAAGGGAATCATTTGCGACAAGTGCGGTGTCGAAGTGACGCACTCACTCGTCCGTCGCGAACGGTTTGGCCACATTGAGTTGGCCGCGCCGGTCACGCATATCTGGTTCCTGCGGTCGGTGCCGTCCAAGATCGGCGGCGTGCTCGACATGAGCATCCAGTCGCTCGAAAAAATCATCTACTTCACGGCGTTCATCATCACGCATGTCGACGAGGATTTGCGCGTGCAAACCGTCGAGCAGATACGCACGGAATACAAGGGAAAGAAGAAGGCGATCGAATCCGAGTCGGACCGCGAGCGCGAGCGTCTCTTGAAACAGTCTGAAGAGAAGAAGATGAAAAAGGAGGCGCTTGAAAAAGAGCTCGACAAGGCCGAAGGAAACAAGACCCGCCGCCTGAACGAGCTTGAAGCGGACTTTGGCGCGGCCGAGAAGGAGTTGAAGGACATGAAGCCGATGAAGATCATCTCGGAAGCCGAGTACCATGATCTCTCGCTCAAGTTCGGTCACATCTTCGAAGCGCATATCGGCGCCGAAGCCGTGCTCGAATTGCTTCGTAAGATTGACATCGAAGCCACGATGAAAAGCATCGAGGAAGATTTGAAAGATGCGTCCGAAGCCAAGCGCGATCGCCTCGTTCGTCGCTTGAAACTCCTCAAGTCCCTGCACATGAACGGCATCGACCCGACGTGGACGATCCTGCAGGCGATGCCGGTGATTCCGCCGGATCTGCGTCCGATGGTCGCGCTCGACGGCGGTCGCTTTGCGACGTCCGATCTGAACGATTTGTATCGCCGCGTGATCAATCGCAACAACCGCTTGAAGCGCTTGCTCGAGTTGCACGCGCCGGAAGTCATCGTGCGCAACGAAAAGCGCATGTTGCAGGAATCCGTGGACTCGCTCATCGACAATAGCGCCCGCGCGTCGAAGACGGTGATCGCCGCCACCGGCAAAAAGCGCCAGCTCAAATCCCTCGCCGACATTTTGAAGGGCAAGCAGGGCCGGTTCCGCCAGAACTTGCTCGGCAAGCGCATCGACTACTCCGGTCGTTCGGTGATCGTCGTCGGTCCGACGCTCGAGCTGCATCAATGCGGATTACCAAAGACGATGGCGCTCGAGCTCTTCAAGCCGTTCATCATCGCCGAGCTCATCAAGCGCGAGCTCGTGCATAACATTCGTTCGGCCAATCGCTACATTGAAGGCGATCACGGGGAGGTCTGGGACATTTTGGAACAGATCGCGTCCGATGCCGTCGTGCTCTTGAACCGCGCGCCGACGCTTCACCGTCTCGGCATCCAGGGATTCCAGCCAAAGCTCATCGAGGGCAAGGCGATCCAGATCCATCCGATGGTGTGTCCGGCGTTTAACGCCGATTTCGACGGCGACCAGATGGCCGTGCATATTCCATTGACCGAGGAGGCGCGTTGGGAAGCAAAGAACCTGATGCTTTCCACAAAAAATCTCCTCAAGCCCGCCACGGGTTTCCCGGTCGCAAAACCGGACAAGGACATCGCATGGGGCTGTTACTACATGTCGACCATGGTCGACGCGCCGGACAGAAAAGTGAAAACGCTTTCGGACAAAGAGGCGCGCTATCTCTTTGAAACGGGCAAATTGTACATCCGCGAAAAGATCAGGGTGCGCATAAAGCCGGGCGAACCGATGATCGAAACAAATGTCGGCCGCCTCATCTTGAACGACCTGTTCCCCAAGGAAATCGGTTTCCGCAACGAGGTGATCGGTACCAAGCAGCTCGGAGAAATCACGCGGGCCACGATCGAGTTGCGTGGCTTCGAGCGCGCGGCCCGATTCCTTGATGAAGTGAAGAACATGGGATTCTACTACATCACCAAGTCCGGCTTCAGCTACGGCATGGGCGACTTGCCCAGAGTGGCCAAGGACGCGTTGATCGCCGAGGGCGACCGACGTACCATCGAAATCGAAGAACAGTACAAGGAGGGGCTGCTCACGCGCAAGGAACGCTATAACCAGATCATCCGCACGTGGTCGGACGTGAAGGACTCGATCCAGAAGCTGTCGCGTGAATCGCTTGACAAGGAGGGCGCCGTCTTCTCCATGATCGACTCCGGCGCGCGCGGTTCGGCCGGCCAGCTCACCAACGTGGTCGGTATGAAGGGTCTCGTGTCCTCGCCGTCCGGTGAAATTATCGAGCTGCCGATCAAGTCTTCGCTCACCGAAGGTCTCGACGTGCTCGAATACTTCATCGCGTCGCATGGCGCGCGCAAGGGATTGACCGATACCGCCCTTCGTACGGCCAACGCCGGATATCTCACGCGTCGTCTCGTGGACGTGTCGCAGGATGTGATTATCCAGTCGGAAGATTGCGGCAACACCGAGGGCGTGACGCTCACGGCCGAAGAATGCGACGAGATCGGCGAGCCGATTCTCACGCGCTTGCTTGGCCGATTCTTGGTCAAAGATCTGAAGGACGCCGAAACCAAGGAGACGCTCGTGAAGAAAGGCACGCTGATCAACGAAGATCATGTCCGTGGTATCGGGAAGCACAAGGTCGAATCGGCCGTCGTGCGCTCGGTGCTCGAGTGCAAGCTTCCGCGCGGTCTCTGTCAGAAGTGCTACGGATACGATCTCGCGTATAACGAGCTCGTGAAGCTCGGAACCGCGGTCGGTATCGTGGCCGCCCAGTCCATCGGCGAACCGGGGACGCAGCTTACGATGCGCACGTTCCACTCGGGCGGTGTGGCCGCCGCGGACATTACGCAAGGTCTTCCGCGCGTGGAAGAACTGTTCGAAGCGCGCTCGCCCAAGCGCAAGGCGCTCTTTGCCGAAGTCGCGGGTCGGATCAAGCTGGTCGAAGGCGAGAAGCGCGTGATCCAGGCGCCCACCGGAGAGAAGGTCGTGGATTCGAAGGGAAATCGCGCCATCCATATTCATCACGAGGCGGTTCAGGAAGAGACGAATACGTTTCTCAAGCGTGATCAGGTGAAGGTCGAGGACGGACAGAAAGTGAAAGCTGGGCAGCTCCTGATCGTGCGCGGCATTACGAATGAAGAAGTGGTCGCCGAGCATGCGGGGGTCGTCAAGATTGAAAAGAACAAGCTCACGCATATCTTTACCGCTCCGTTCGTGGTTGAGCAGGAGGTGCCGGCCGGCTATTCCATCCTCGTGAAGGATGGGCAGGAAATCGAAGCCGGTGACGTGCTTACCGAGGGCCAATACGATTTGCAGGAACTCTTCGTTCTGAAGGGCGCGGACGCGGTGATGCGCTATCTCTTGAAGGAAGTGCTCGCCATCTACGCCTCGCAGGGCCAGAAACTCAATGCGAAGCATATCGAAGTCATCGTGCGTCAGATGTTCTCGCGCGTGTACGTGAAAAACGCGGGCGACACGGATCTGCTTCCGGGTCAGATCGCGGATCGATATCGCGCCGAAGAGGACAACCGACGCGTGCTCGAGAAGGGCAAGGTCAATCCGGCCGAACTCGCGCCGCTCTTTATGGGCATCACCAAGGTCGCGCTTTCAACGGAGTCCTTCTTGTCCGCCGCGTCCTTTATGGAAACGGCTCGCGTGCTGATCAATGCCGCCGTTACCGGCAAGGTGGATCGGCTCGAAGGCTTGAAGGAAAACGTGATTATCGGTCGTCTGACGCCGTCCGGTACCGGATTCGGTGTCGACCTCGAAGCGCAACAAGTCGTGGATGAAGAGAAGATGAGGACGCGCAAAGAAGAAAAGGAAAAGGAGAAGGAAGAACGAGACGAGAAAGCCGAAGCGGTGGCCGAAGTGAAGGCTGAAGTCTAGTCGACATGCGCATTCTCGGCATCGACCCCGGGTTCGACCGTACAGGTTGGGGCGTGATTGAAGACGTCGGCGGACGACTTTCGTTCGTTGACTGTGGCTGCATCCAGACGTCGGCGGACGACTCGTATGAAAAACGCCTACAAGACGTCCGAGACGGGATGCGCGACCTTGTCGAAACGCACAAGCCGGATGCCGTCTCTATCGAGCAACTTTTCTTTCAAACAAACGCCAAAACGGCTATCAAAGTCGGCATGGCGCGGGGAGTGGCCGTACTTGCGGTTGCGGACGCGGGCCTGCCGATCGTCGAACCGACGCCGAATCAGGTAAAATCCGGCACAACGGGAAACGGGGCCGCCGACAAGAAACAGGTGCAGGAGATGGTCGTCCGATTGCTAAAATTAGCCACTATTCCCAAGCCGGACGACGCCGCGGATGCCCTGGCGATCGCGATCGTCGGGAGCACGCTCTATCGCCCCCATCGCTCTTGATTTTCTCTTGTTTGCTCTGCGGAAAAACGATAAAATATACCCATTAGTCGACTCTGATTTTTTCGCTGTATTATGCAAATTTTCTGGCATGGACTCTCCTGCGTACGCATTGAAGCTTCGTATGGAGATAAGGAGGCGACGCTGGTGACCGATCCGTACGGTTCGGACACGGGTTTGCGCTTTCCAAAAACGCTCAAACCGGACGTGGTCGCGTTGACGCATCAGGACCGTGTGGGATTTGCCATGGACGCGTTCGAGAACGAGCCGTTTGTCATCGACAATCCGGGCGAGTACGAGGTGAGCGGTATGTTTGATTACGCCATCCCCGTGCGCACGGCGGACGAAAAGCACCCGCATCACATGATGCATCGCTTTGAAGTGGAGGGAATGTCGATCGGGTTTCTCGGAAACCTGAAGCGTCCGCTTACGGACGAGGAAGTCGCAAAGCTCGGTAGCATTGATATTTTGTTATTACCCGTTGGCGGTGGAGATCAGATCACGGCAAAACAGGCGGTGGAGATCATCAAGCTCGTGGAGCCTCGTATGGTCGTGCCGCTCGCCTATCGCGTCGAGGGTCTCAAGCAGGAACTCGGAACCGCAGACGCATTTTGCAAAGAGCTCGTCTGTAAACGACAGGATGCAAACAAGTTGAAGATCACAAAGAAAGATTTACCGTCTGATGATTTGGTCGTAACGGTTCTTGAACGCGCGTAATACTTTATGTCTCGCCAGGCCCCTGCTCGCAGTACACGAACGCGGACACGCAAGTCCGCTGGTGTGAACCGTATAGCTGACACCGCGGTGTCAACGGTGTCCGACGTGCCGGAAGTGTTCGAGGAGACATCGCAGCAAGACAAACTCACGCTCATGGCCGTGCACGCGGAGCGCCGGAAATCTCATCCGCCAGGCAATATTTTTGGGATGTATCTTGGGGTCGCCGTCTGTACCATTCTTGTACTCGTCGGGTGGGTCATCACCCTTCCAAAATCGCTCGGATCGAGCTCGAATCAAAAGGACGGAGCCATCGCAGCGGTGAAAGAATATGGATCAGCGTTCACAAAAAGTTTTGCCAATGACAAGCCGTTTGAGGCGAGTGCACAACTCATCGAGAACATGAAAAAACAAGCAGAGTCGGCAAAAAATGAATGATAGTCGTCGTAAGGGACGGAGAGACAGAAGGATCGTGGGGATCACTTCCGTCGCTCCGCTCCTCGCGCCGATTCATCGACGCAAGATATGTCTGAACAACCCTCCATGCCCTTGTCGTCGCCGAACGTAAAACCGGCCGCTTTGGTGGACGAAATGCAAACCGCGTTCCTCGACTACGCCATGAGCGTCATCGTGGATCGCGCGCTTCCCGACGTGCGCGACGGGTTGAAGCCGGTACATCGTCGCATCCTCTACGCGATGTGGACGATCGGTTTGCGCGCGAATGCGAAGTTCCGCAAATCCGCCACCGTCGTCGGTGAAGTGCTCGGTAAATACCATCCGCACGGCGACACGGCGGTGTACGACTCCATGGTGCGTATGGCGCAGGAGTTTTCGATGCGCTATCCGCTCGTGAGAGGGCAGGGAAACTTCGGCTCGGTGGACGGCGACGGCGCGGCCGCCATGCGTTACACGGAAGCCAAGCTTTCCGGCATCGCGGAAGAGTTGTTGTTCGACATCGACAAGTCCACCGTGGACTTTCGTCCCAACTACGACGGTTCGCATAACGAACCGAAAGTATTGCCCGCGATGATTCCGAACCTGCTTTTGAACGGAACGGTCGGCATCGCCGTAGGCATGGCGACAAACATCCCGCCGCACAATCTGACGGAAATCTGCGACGGCATCTCGGCCGTGATCGAAAACCCGGAAATCTCCGTCGACGATCTCGTGAAGATTATTCCAGGCCCCGATTTTCCGACCGGAGGCATCATCTATCACAAGGCCGAAATCAAGCAAGCCTACGCGACCGGCAAGGGCGGCATCGTCATGCGCGCGAAGACGGAGATCGTGGAGGAAAAATCGGGGAGCTTCCGCATCATCGTCGATGAGCTGCCGTATCAGGTAAATAAGGCTACGTTGCTTGAAAAAATAGCGGAATTGGTCACAGAAAAAAAGATCGAAGGTATCCGTGACTTGCGCGACGAGTCCAACAAGGACGGCATTCGCATGGTCGTAGAACTCAAAAAGGACGCCTATCCAAAAAAGGTCCTGAACCAGCTCTTCAAGATGACGCAGCTTCAGGACACGTTCCACGTGAACTCGCTATGTCTCGTCGACGGCATCCAGCCGCGCATCCTCACGCTGAAGGATTTACTTTCGGAATACGTGAAGCATCGCAAAGAGGTCGTGACGCGTCGCACGCAACACGAACTCGATCGCGCGAAAGACCGCCTGCACATCTTGGAAGGGTTGCGCATCGCGTTGCTCAAGATCGATCAGGTGATTGAGACGATCAAGAAATCGAAAGACAAGGATGAGGCGAAAACGAATTTGATGAAGAAGTTCAAGTTGAGCGAAATCCAGTCGCAGGCGATTCTCGACATGCGCTTGCAACAGCTCGCGAACCTCGAGCGTTTGAAGGTCGAGCAGGAGTGGGAAGAGAAAAAGAAACTCATCAACGAGCTCGAAGCCATCCTTGCTTCCGCAAAAAAGATCTTGAACATCATCAAGAAGGAAGTGGAGGATCTGAAAGCTAAATTTGGTGACGAACGTCGCACAAGGATCGTCGCGGAACCGGTCGGCGAGTTCTCGATGGAGGATTTGGTGCCGCAGGAAGAGACGCTCGTGATGCTCACGAATGACGGGTATATCAAGCGTCTGCCGCCGGACACTTTTCGTACTCAAGGCCGTGGCGGAAAGGGTGTGATCGGCCTCGAAACCAAGGATGAAGACGCCGTGCGCGCGATGTTTACGACCAATACCCACGCGGAAATCCTGTTTTTCACGAGTCGTGGTCGCGTGTTCCGTTTGAAGGCATACGAACTCCCGCAAGCGTCGCGCACGAGTAAGGGTCAGGCGATCGTGAATTTTCTCCAGCTCGCGCCGGGAGAAAAGATTTCCGTCACGCTGACGGATGAACATCTTGAGGGCGCGAAATATCTCGTGATGGTGACATCGCAAGGCACGATCAAGAAAACGGCGATCAAAGATTTCGAGAACGTGCGTCGCTCGGGACTCATCGCACTCAACCTTCACGAAGGCGATGAACTTGTGTACGTAAAACCTTCAACGGGAGATGACGACGTTTCGCTCGTCACACGCGAAGGGCAGAGCATTCGTTTCGGCGAAGAAGATATTCGTGCGATGGGTCGCACGGCCGCAGGTGTACGTGGTATTAAATTAAAAAAGAAAAACGACCGCGTGGTCGGCATGGATGTCATCAATCCGAAGCTCGCGGATAAAGGGCAACTCGAACTGTTCGTCATCACCGAGAACGGAATGGGCAAGCGCACCAACCTCACAGAGTACAAGACGCAGGGTCGCGGAGGCTCCGGCATCCGCACCGCCAAGGTCGGCGACAAGACGGGCGGCGTCGTGAATGCGTTCATCTCGTCCAAGGACGACGATCAAGATCTCGTGATGATTTCCAAAAAGGGCATCGTCATCCGCACACCGTTCAAGAGCGTGCCGAGCCTCGGCCGTGACACGCAAGGCGTGCGACTGATGCGCTTCAAAGAGCCTGGAGATAGCGTCAGCGGCGTGAGTTTTGTCTAACTTCAGATAAAAGAAACAAAACACCCCCGACGAACATTGGGGGTGTTTTTGTTTGGAAAGATTTTGCCAGCAGTACACACGCCAGCTAAGCTTGCTCCCATGATCGCTTCGCTTCGCGGAAATATCCTTGAAAAAGGCCCGAATTGGCTTTTGATCGAAGTGGCGGGAATTGGGTATCGGCTCCGTGCCACGCCGTCGCTTGTTTCGGACCTCCGGCAAGATGCAGAGGCATTTTTGTATGTGCATCATCATGTACGCGAGGATGCGGAAGAGCTGTTTGGTTTTAAGAGCATGACTGATCTTGATCTCTTCAACAGTTTGTTGTCGATTTCCGGCGTGGGTCCAAAGGCGGCGCTTACGATTCTCTCCGTCGGATCGTCGGATCAAGTGAAGCGCGCTATCATGACGGGCGATCTTGCAACGCTTACGTCCATCCCCGGTGTTGGCAAAAAAACAGCACAGAAAATTATTCTTGAATTGAAAGGACAACTTGTCGAAGAAGACTCGTCGACCGGCATCAATTCCGACGTGCTCGACGCACTTGTCGGCCTCGGATATTCCTCCCAGCAAGCAAGGGATGCGCTCAAATACGTGAAGTCTGACGATCCGACTGATAAGATAAAGGAAGCGTTGAAGCTGTTGGCCAAATGATCCTCGCGCATCCTTCGTCGCAACAGGAATGGGACGAGTTCGTCTCGGGTTTGGCGTATACGCAATTTACGCAGTCGTGGGCGTGGGGCGAGTTGCAGAAGTCCGTCGGTCGTAACGTAGAACGATATTTTATCGCGAAAGACGAATCATCGGAGCCTGTTGCCGCATTGCAACTTGTTCACATGGCGCGTCCGTTCGTCGGCGGATATTGGCTTGCGCCACGGGGGCCGGTGTTTGGGGCGGGGGACAAAGAGCAAAGAGCAGAGAGCAGTATACAAATCTTGGAATTTCTTGCGGAAGAATTGGCTTTGCCGGCGGGAGTCTTCATCCGCCTCGAGCCCGTACTTCTGGCATCTGACACCTCGCCTGCCGGCGGGCAGGTCTCACATCTGACATCGTTCATCCCTCATCGCTCCTACAATCCCGCGACGACGATTCTCGTGGATCTGAAAAAATCGGAAGATGAGTTGCTCGCCGCGATGCATCAGAAGACGCGATACAACGTGCGCGTGGCCGAGCGTCACGGCGTCACGGTGCGCGCGGGAACGGACGAGGAAATCGGAACGTTTCTACGTCTCACGAAAGAGACGGAAGAACGCGACAAGTTTAGCGCGCCGGACTTTTCGTATCTCGAGAAAACGTATCGCGTGATGGCGAAAGCGGGGATCGCGCGTTTACGCGTCGCCGAGTATAAGCGCGAGCCGCTCGCGATGAGTATGGAGATGACGTATGGAGACGCGGTGACGTATTTGCACGGCGCTTCGTCTTCGCGGCATCGCAACGTCATGGCGCCGTTTACGCTCCACTGGGAAGCGATTCGTGCGGCGAAAAGCGAAGGGAAAAAAATCTACGATTTCTGGGGGTGCAACCCGGAAGATATAAACGATGCGAATTACAAACCGAGCTGGGAGGGGATTACGCGTTTCAAGCTCGGTTGGGGAGGTGCGCGCGTAAGTCTCGTCGGAACGTTCGATGTCGCGTGCAAGCCGTGGTTGTACAACATGCTAAAGTCGGTCGGACGCGTGTAACCGAGTCGAATAATATATCAAAATAAAAACCCTCCGTAAAAACGAAGGGTTTTTTGAAGATAAATATCTGCGCATCGATTTGCGAAAGTTCCATCTGCTTATGAGGCAGAAAATCGAGATTCATGTACCCATAATAGCAGGCTTGTCACGGCTTTGTCGCTCACGCGTTTTCGTGTTACTAGCTATCTATATGCCTATGAAATCCATTGTCCCAAAACCTCTCTGGTTTGTTCCGATCGCCGCCCTTGCCCTGCTTGGCGCCGGCTGTTTTTCACCTGCGCCGGAAGCGCCTCCGACGGTCGCGCCGACGCCGGTCAAGCCCGCGCCGTCCGCTCCTACTCCGTCCGAACCGACCCCTTCTGAACCGGCCCCGTCCACTCCGTCCGGCTACGAACTGCCGGAAATTGACGCGACATGGCAGACGTATACGAATAACGCGCTCGGCTTTTCGTTTCAGTACCCCACCAAAGGTCGATACGCACCGGAATGGGAGATGAGTATCGTTTCCGAATCCGATGCGAAGATGAAAGACGGTTGTTATTTCGACGAGCAAACCGATGCCGGAACCGAAAAGCGCGTGGCGATCGACGGTCGCGAATTCTGTCGCACGAATGCGATGGATCCCGCCGCCGGCAGCCGATACTACACGTATCAGTATGCGACCAAGTTTGGTTCTTCATACGCGCTTCTATCTTTCACCAAGCGTGCGGTGAACGGCGACAACTATGACGAGCCTGCGTGTCGTGGCAAGATCGTTTTTTCTTTCGGCGGTTGCGTCGAGTTCGTGCCGGCCGACTTTGAAGCGCATCTCGATCAAATCATGAACACGTTTACCGAAACGGAATAGTCGATTCGAACATGCAAAAAACCTCCCGATACGGGAGGTTTTTTGTTGGTGGACCGTGTGGGATTCGAACCCACGACCCCCGCCTTGCAAAGGCGGTGCTCTAGCCAGCTGAGCTAACGGCCCTTCGTTTTCTTTGGCGCAAGAAGCGTGCGCAATCTAGCAGATATCGCCCGTCTTTACAACTCCGCCATATTTCGTTATACAGCGGCCACGATCGGTATTCGCCGGTCAGGGAGGTGTCCTTTGACCCATCAAGCAAGAGCATTCAACGCGACGGTGAATCTTCATCGCAAGAACAGGTCCCATGTCCCGCTGCCGCCGCGGCACGAGCGCGAGGAGAACGGCATGAGCACGCCGCTCATGCCCGAGCGTCACGAGGACGCGCCCGTGATCGTGATCGCGCACAACCCCGTGCCGGAGCTCGAATCGCCGCGTCCGCGCGATCCGACCGAGAGCAACTTCGACCGCCTCTGGCGTTCGATCACGGGCGTTTCGCTCGGTTGGTTCGAGCACGAGGACGGCGGGTACTTCATCCTGTGGTACGAGCTGAACGAGAAGTTCGTCGAGTTTCATCCCGCCGAGCGACAACTCCTCACGATCCGGATCGAGGGACCGGACGATCGGGTCGCGCTGGCCGCTGATCCGGGGCTGACGTGGGCGGACAATCGGACGCTCTACGTACATGCAGACTACAGCGAGCGGGCCGTCGACTGGCTCACGACGAATCGCGAGGCCGTCCGTGTCTATCTGACGCGGAAGACGCCCGCACATACGGCGCTCGGCAAGCGCCCGCGTCGCGAGATCGGCTTCGTGCCGAAGCGCGCGCGACACGTGGCGAGGTTCTGCTGATTCTGATCCGCTCCTGCGGGTCTTTTTCATGTCCCATCCTTTTCGTGAGGAGGGGATGGAGGGTGGTCTACTTCGCCGGCGTCAGCGGCGCCTTGCCCGCGAGAACCGCAAGGATGTTCCGTGCGGCGAATCGCGACATCGCCTGTCGCGCCTCGATGGTCGCGCTGGCCGTATGCGGGGTGAGCACGACGTTCGGGAACGCTTTCAATTCGAGTTTGTCCGTGAGATCGCAATCGATTTCCGGCTCGCATTCGAACACGTCGAGCGCCGCCCCCGCGATGCGTTTCGTCTTGAGCGCGCGCAGCAACGCCTTTTCGTCCACGATCGGCCCGCGCGCCGTATTGATCACGAAGGCCGTCTTTTTCATGAGCGCGAATTGTTCCGTGGACATCAAATGTCGCGTCGAGGGGAGAAGCGGCACGTGCAGCGTCACAAAATCCGCGACTTGCAGGAGCGCATCAAGCGCAAGACGTTTTGCGCCGAACTCCTTCTCGAACTCTTTGTTCGGTTTCATGTCGGCGTACACGCATTTCATCTTGAATCCCTTCACCGCGCGTTCCGCCACCGCCTCGCCGATGCGGCCGAGCCCGACGATGCCAAGCGTCTTGCCGTATACGTCCGTTCCAAGCAATAAGTTCGGACCCCATCCTTTGTATTTCTCAGCGCGGGCGTAGGCATTCGATTCGGTGATGCGATGCGCGAGCGTCATCATCAACGCGAAGGTGTGTTCCGCCACCGTTTCCGAAACTTCCGGCGCCGGCGTATTTGTCACGATGACGTTTCGCGCTTTCGCCGCCTTGAGATCGATATTGTCAAACCCGACGGCGTAATTCGCGACGATTTTCAGTTTCGGTCCTGCCGCGCGAAATACCTCTTCGTCGATCCTGTCATTCAAAAGCGAAAGCAGCGCATCCACGCCTTTGACGCGCTTCAACAGTTCCTTGCGAGGCATGATCTCGTCTTTTTCGTACAGATCGAGCGCGTGCTTCGCTTTGCGCAACAAGAGAATGCCTTCGTCGGGAATGGGTCGGGTGATGAGAACGCGCATAGGGTGGGATATCTTAACATTGAACATAGAACATTTAACATCGAGAATGAAACATTTTTTATCTTACATCAAATGACGACCGTATGTTCTATGTTGAATGTTCCATGTCACATATTCTATGTCTTCCGGAGAATACGCGAAGCGGCGATCTTTACGCCGGGGAGAATCGCGTTCACGGCCATGAGCAGCATGATTTGCTTCGGCGTCGCGTTCAGATCGCGGAAAAACTTGTCCGCGACATACAGCGCGAGCGTGTTATTGAGATACAGCATGCAAAGCGCGACGGTCATGCGCTCCGACGGTTTACGCCACGGGACGATGTGATAGGCGACCCAAATGAGCATCGCAAGCCACGGCAGAACGAAGGCGAGCACCGCCCAATCCTGTAGCGAGATGGTTACGGGCGTGCCAAGCGCGCTGGACGCCGTGATTCCCAGAATGAGCAAACCGAACGCGGCGACCGAGACGTTGCGCCAGAGCCCGTCATGCGCCTCGATGCGTTTGGGGATGCGTTGTTTTAGGACCATCGCGAGAATGAACGGAATGACGATGGTGAGAAACAGCGACCAGAACATCTGGAACATCGGAATAGGCACGGCTTGGCCGAGCGCGATTTTGGTAACGATTGGGATGGTGATCGGCGCAAGCAAGGAGGTGACGGCCGTAATGACAAGCGCGAGAGATGTCTTTCCGCCAAAAAATTCCGCGACAAGCGCGATGGTCATCCCCGTCGGCATCGCGCCCATGATGAGGAGCGCGACCGACCAGTCGTAGGCAAAGGCCCGGACGGGGAGATACAGCGCAAACGGCATGAGAATCAGCATGAAAAACGCCGTCACAAAGAGGAGTCGCCAATCTTTTCCGTAGTTGATGATTTCGTCGAGCGAGAGACGCAAGCTCGAAAAGAAGAAAACGAGGATGAGGAGTTGCGTCGTGTATTCGTTGAGCGGGGAAAAGAATGTCGGAAACAATAAACCGAGTACGATGCCCAAAAGCACGACCATGATTTGATTATTGTGCAGCAGGTTTTTTAATCGATCCGGGATCGGCATATCAGCGAATCAACACTTTGCGGCGGTCTTTTGCGCTCGGCGGCTTCGACGGGATGCCCGCTTTTGCGCCCATGTGCGTGATGACGCCGAGCGAATTCAGCATCGCATCCGCGAGAGCGGTTTTTGCGTCGGCGTGTTTCATCCAGCTTGCGACGAATCCGCTTCCAAACGCGTCGCCTGCACCCGTCGTATTCACGCGTTTGCCCTTAAGCGCCGACGCGAACAGCGTTTTTCCTTTGTGGCGAACATAGGCGCCGCGTTGACCGTCAGTCATGAGAAAAGCCGTGCGTGGAAGATCCCCCAGCACCTGAAAAATCGCCTTTGTCTCTTTCGGTTCTACGCCCGCAAGCACGGCAGCCTCTTCGCGATTTAGGCTGATGATCTCGCATTGAGCAAGAAACGGTTTCAATGCTTTGAGACCCTTTGCGAGTTCCCGATTTCCCGGATTCCATGCGATCTTGGTCCGCGTGCGTTCGGCATGCACGAAGACGTCTTTAGGGACGGCCATGTCTCCGCCAAGCGAAGTAATATACAACCATTTTGCCACGCGTGGCTTAGCCATCTTCTTTGTCCAATGATGCCAAGGAAACGCGCGGCGATCGAGCGAGTCGGACGCGCCTCGATGCGTGAAGATCGCGCGATGACCCGTACCGGAAAGAAGAATAATTGAATATGCCGTTTTCCGTTTCGCGTCTTTTTGGACGAAACGCGCGTTGATGTTTTCACGTTTCATCTCGTGCAAAACTTCTTCGCCGATAGAATCCGTTCCGACGCGCGCGAGACATGCGGTTCGCAGGCCGCGCCGAGCAAACGTCACGGCCGCGTTCGTCGCGCCTCCGCCGGTGGAGAATGTGAGTTCGTCGATCGGCATTTTTGATCCCATCAAAAAACACGCCGCGATGCCGTCCGGGGAGTCGTCGTCGGCATGTTCTTCCAATGCTTTCGATCGGATAAAGACATCCTGCGTCGCAGAACCGATCGTAAGAACGTCGAACGTACGGAACATGTCGACAGTTTATCATGTATCGCCTCCTCTCCGCGTTTCCTCCGTCATCCCGAGCGAGTTCGACGAGTCGAGGGATCCCTTTCGAAAGGGATCCCTCGGCTTCGCTTCGCTGCGCTCGGGATGACGGAAAGGGGAGAAGCTCTTCATACGAGAAGTTAGCCAAATTATTTTTGCTAAAAATAGGCTTCGCTAAAGTAAGCGAACATTCTCAAGCTTATTTCTTTGCTAATGTGTCAGTCTCACTAAGACTAGCTAAATCAATTTGGCCGTAATTAGCGGAATATAATGTTTCACAATCTTGACAAAATGGACTATATGTGATATAGTGGTTTGTTAAGTTGATGAAATGCCTGCACCGTAACAACTGAAGATTTTTGGCCAAAAAACGTGAGATATTCGCGTTTTTCGGCCAACTCTTCACACAATTCGTGTGGAGGGTGTTGGATCCGGCCGATAAGGCAGAAACGGTAGAACAGCCATGACCACCACCTTCAACAACGCGCTCATCATCGCTCTCACCGCCTTCCTCTCGATCGCCGCCATGATCGCGGTCACCGCGACCGCGCGGGCGAATGCGCCGGGGATGACCGTCCGCATCACGGACAGCGCGGCCGTCGAGCGCTCCATCGGCGCCTGCGACTCTGGCTACCAGCTCCGCGACGTTGGCAACAGCGGTTCGCCGCTCGTTCCCTTCCGGAACGGCGAGGCGACCGTCGCGCAGCGCCTCGGGACCTCCATGGTCGCGCCGATGTTCTACTGCGCCGGCGAGCGACTCGGCTTCCCGCACGCGGGCGTCGAGCTCGAGATGCGCTGAACCTTCACTTTCTAGCAGGACTGGCGCGTGACATGAAACTCACGCGCTCCCTCACAGCTCTCTGATCGCCTGTCTGCCAAAGCTCGAAGAGCGTAGGCAGGCAAGATCGGATGACTGTGCCGGGAGAAAAAAATCCTGGTACCACAAATCATGGTCTTCGCATCATGCGAAGGCCGGGAGAATGTCCAGTGCACCGTCCCATCTTCATCACGTTCGCGTTCCTGACTCTCTCGTCCAAGCTCGTCGGCTGTGCCTTCGAGGTCCCGGCTCCGGCCGAGACCGACGACGCCACGGTCGAGGAGGTCGGCTCGCTCTCGATCATCTCGGGCAACGTGTCCGAGACGACGCGCGAGCGTGGCACCCTTCAGGGCGTGCTCGTGAGCGCACGGATCCGCAACACGACCGCGCATAAGATCGAGTTCAGCCTGCCGCCCACGTCCTTCCATGGACGTCTCGACACCGCGCTCAGCTCGACGTTCCGCTTCGTCACCTACGACGACGGGAGCGGGACGGTGCTCGGAACCGTCGATGGCGAACTCAACTCGGGCGCCGTGGACTACGTCGCCTACGACGAGGTCGTGCGGCTCGAGCCGTGGAGCGAGATGGAGCTCGTGCTCCACGCGAACATCCTGGCCGATGCCGACAACTCGGTGATCGTCGGGATGGGGGATGCGGGCATGCTCCTCCTCGATGCGCGCTTCGCCGACACCGGCGAGTTCGTCCCCACGGATCGCATCCGCGGGAACGAGTCGATCGCGCGTCACATCAACATCGAGTAGTCGTTCCTTCACCCTCGTGGTGAAACTCACACACGAGGCTGTCACACAAAGCACTATGTGCGTAGTGTGGCTTCCTCTCGGGAGTCCGATCATCATCGGAAATCCGAGCCGGGAGAAATCTCACGGTTCAAGAGTTATACTGCCGAAAGGCGGGATGGTTCGATGGAGAGTCTCGTGAAGGATCTGCTCTGGTTGTTGATCGTTTTCGGACTTCTGGGAGCGTTCGCTCTCAGTTGTCTCGTCTTCGACCGACTGGTCATGTACGCCATTCGTGCGCTGCACGACCTTGCCAGAGCTGGCTACCATATCGTCATTCACCGCGAGCGGAGTGTTCTGCTCAGCGAGCTGGAGGCGGAGCAGCTGACCTCGGAAGAAGGACCCTACCGTTCTAGCCTGCGCGCCCTTGATCTGTCGTCAAGAATTTGGCGTGAACGATCGGAGCGTTTCAATTTCGAAGGCGTTGCTGAAATGGCCATTCTGAGATTGATGTCATCCGGCCTCATCCTCACGCTGATCGTCGTCGGGATGAACTGGCTGACTTCCGCGAGCGTCGTCTCCGGGATCGGTAGCTTCGCACTTATGCTGGCGGCCGGGGGGAGATGCCTGTGGTGGTTCCAGAGGTGGTGGTTCGGGAATCAATGCTAGCTCTAACGAGTAGAGGTTCTAGAGAAAAGGGTCTACAGGTTCCCCTCTGAACCTGCTCTGGCCGACGAAACACATCGTGTGTCGTCGGCCTCGTACTTGGGAACATCACTTCGGTGGTGCAACCAAGATCGAACGGAGACGTCCCATGCATGGTGCATGAGCGACGTACGAGGTTCATTCGACAAAAATAAGGAGATACGTCATGCGTATCCTTTTCGCGTGTCTGGTTCTCGGTTTCATCCTCGCGGGCTGCTATAAGTCCCACAGACTTGTCGAGCCCGCGCCTGTTCCGACGGACGACGCGGGTGAGATGCCCACGCCGGACGGCGGCATCACGGAAGACGGCGGCACGATCGAGCCGGACGGCGGCGTGATCACGCCGGACGCCGGCACGTTCGTCCTCGAGGCGTACGAGATGCGCCCGTCCACGATCCTCATCGCGGGCGGCGACGTCTGGCACAACGTCGCGACCTATCGCGTACCCGCGGATGAGTCGCTCGCGTCCATCGAGGTCACTCTCGACGGCGACGCGGCAGACATCCAGGAGGTCGCGATCGCGGCGGACGGATACGTTCTCGGTACGGGTCGATTCCCGTCGGGGACCGACACCGCGACCCGCATCCCTCTCGACGAGCCGTTCGTCACACCACGGGACGCGACCCGCACCTTCATGGTGTGGGTCAAGATCCCAAGCGTGGTGTCCAACGCCTCGTCCGGGGGTGTCCGCGACGGATTCCCGATGTCGGGTGACTCGTTCCGCGTCGGAGTTCACGCCGTCGAACGCTACGTCGGATCAGTGCTCGTCACGAGCGACTTCGATCCGGTCATGGGCAACGAGTTCGTGATCCGGAAGTCGCGCCCGACGTTCACGCGTCAGATGCTCGCGAATTTCATGTTCTCGAACGATGATATGGAGGTAGATCTCTATCGGTTCCAGGTCACCGCCGACGCCGCTGGTTCGATTGGTCTTCGGGCCGTCCGCTTCAGCGTCGGCATTACCTCAGCTACCGGACGGGTGTGCAACGTGCGCATCCGTCGCGGTTCGACGGAGATTCCACGCACCGAGTACTTCCTGCGTGATGGTCGAATGGGCGGCTCGGAGTCGTGCTGGTCCATGCTCTCAGGTACGATCCTGATCTACTTCTTTAACGAAGAGACGGTGACCGGATCGGGCAACGAGTACACGGTTTTCGGAACGCCTGGCGGGTTCGTCGCCGGGGACAGCATCGTGACGACTCTCGTTGGCGACGATGCGACCGACGGGTTTGTCACGGGCTACATCGGCGGCCTCGGCGGGTTCGGTCAGTCGATCGATACTTCGCCCTGGGGGTCGCCTTCGGGGACTTGTAACGGTGATGTCGGAGCGAGTCTGATCTGGTCCGATCTCTCCGAGATCCCGCATCTCGCCGCGAATCCTTGCGGCGACGCGTCTCGTGGCTCGCGCGACTGGACCAACGGGTACCTCATCGAAGACCTGACCCAGACGCAGACGCTCACCCGCTGACACGCACCTTCCAACATGGGTCGCCGATCCCCCTGATCTGCACTGGTCCGACCGCGACTTCGTCGCGCGTCGGATCTCCTCTCCGTCTCGTGATCATGTCGATCGCGGACCGAAGATGGAGGATAAGAACATGCACCTTTCCAACAAGATGTTGTTTTCGTTCGCGCTCTGCGCGGCCCTCGTGGGCTGCGCTGACGCTCCCGGCCCCGTCAACATGACCGAGGTCGAGTGCCGCCTCAACTCGGACTGCGAGTCCGGGTCGTACTGCGACTCGTTCTCCGGTCTCTGTGGCTGGGACTGCCGCGGCGACGAGGAGTGCGCGGTCGGCACGATGTGCGACCTGCGGAACGGCCGTTGCGTGCGCGAGGGCGTGCTCCCGATTGAGCCGATGCCCGAGGATGGTACGACCCGCGCTCGTCGTCCAGTTCCGTTCGGAGCAGGGCATCCTGCATCCGTCGGACGAGTGGCAGTTGCTCGGCACGATCTTCGTCAACGCCTACGGCGGCGACGCGATCTTCCGCGGCATCGACGTGACGGGCGCCAACATCGGGTGGATCAGCGAGCTCACGCTCGCGACTCCCGATGATCGCATCGTCGGCGAAGTCACTTACCCGGTCGGCGCCTGTAGCTGTGGATCGGTCCGCCTCATGACGCCCAGAGTCGTCGCTGACAGCGATGACGGGGTGTACGAGGTATGGGGCCGCATCCCGGCCGCACCCGAGTACCCCGGCGAGCTGACCTTCAACGTCAGCGACATCAGTCTCGACGCAGAGGCGGCCGACGGCGGCCCGTTCTCCGAAATCATCGTCTCGACGGCCGAGTCGCGGTTCCGTGTCTGGGAGACGAGCCCGGTCATCGTCGGGCAAGCGCTCGCCTCGACGTCGCTCATCAACGGCGTCGAGCAGGATCTCTTCAAGATCCAGGTGAGCTCGGACGTCGCGGGAGAGTCGTTCTGGATTGGCTCCCTCACCGTTCGTTTCGCGAGCACTGGCGGCACGGTCTCGGATCTCCACGTGTATCTCGGGAGCGCCCGGCTCTCGACTGCGCTCTTCCGCCTCGTGCACACGAGCACTGGCGAGGAGATCTCGCCCACCGATCCGATCGGTCTCTTCCCGGAGCAGGTTACCGTGGTCTTCACCGAGACCCCCGGACTCCTGCCCATTCCCTCGGGCGAGATCATCTCCATCCGCGGCACGCCTTCGGGCTATGCCTCGGGCGATTCGCTGCGCGTGCTCTTCGGGGATCGAGTGTTCTCCTATTCCCTCCGGGGAGTGATCGCGAACATGACGCCTCGAGGCTCGCTCACGCTCGTCGCGGGCGATGAGATCGGCGCTACCGATCCGATCGTCTGGACCACCCGCCGCACCGGCATCTACACCGGCGCGTGGGAGATCGAGGACCTGACCCAGACTTCGATACTCTCCCGCTGACACGCACGGTTCGCACGACCTACAACGTGCAGGATCGCAGATCTCCCTGATCTGCATGAGCCGTCTCGTAAAAGCACTCCGTGCTCACGGGACGGCCGCCTCATCCCTCACATCGTCTCAAACGGTGCGCGGGTAGGGCGAAGGTCGCTCTATAGATCTAAAAATGTTTTCGGTTCGATTCCCGCGTCCTTAAGCAGCCGCTTCAGAAGACCGATCTTCAATGCTTTGTGCATGGGAATCGTCAAGGGACGGCGTAGTGCATCCGGATGTCGGAGTCGGAGGTGACTTCCCCGTTGACGAACGACCTGATACCCAAGCCGGACGAATCGTTTGGCTGCATCCCTGCCCGATATTCCGGCGAGGGGCGCCATATCAAACACGGACGAAGTGGAGGCTCACGTTCTGCGAACGGCGGGCAGGAGGCTTCCGCAGCTCTTCTCGACAAAGAGAAATGGCCTCGCGGATGTTCTCGAGAGACTCTTCGATCGTCTCACCCTGACTATAGCATCCTTCAAATGTGGGGCATGAAACCCAATACCCTCCGGACACGTCTTCTTGGACAATAACGGGATAAGAGCCAACCACTTTCCGAAATGTTCGTTTGGTGCGTGATTGCTTCATACGGATTGAAGCGTAACTTAATACGAATGCGCTGACAATGTCGGCCGCCTCATCCCCCGCATCGTCTCAAACGGTGCGCGGGTAGGGCGAGAAGGTCGCTCTATTTGACAAAACAAAAGAAGAAAGGGGGTTGCGATGCGCAACTTCTTCGTGGTCGCGTTCCTGCTCATGCTGGGCGGATGCGCATCCGCGCCTCGCTCCGAGTATGTGCTGATCCTCCCGGACCAGCTACCGCTGGTCTGCCAGAACAACCAGCACAGGACCCATCTCGCGGTCCGATGCGAGTGCAGCATCCTCGACCCCTGGCAGGGTGTGGCTCAGCTCGAGCTCGGTCGGTACGAGGAGAACGAGGACATGCTCGACCCTTGGGGGAGGCGATGAAGAATCGCAAAGTCTCCCGTCCCGCGCCGGTTCGCCCGGCGCTACCCAAGAACGTCCGCGTTGCGAGCAAACGAGCGGCGGCGTTCAACCGCTTCGCGTTCTGGTTCACGGTCACGATGTTCGCGGGCTGCGCCGCGACGGCGCTGCTGTACGTGAGACTCTTTCTCACGAACACGCTACGCTTTGAGAGCGCGGTCCTCTTGGCCGTGAGCATGAGCCTGATCGCCGCCGTCGGTCTCGTCGAGGCCATCCTGGCCTGGAGTGACATGTGCGCGGCGACCGAGAAGCTTGGTCGCCGTCACAAGGCTCTCGCCACGAGACGCTCGACGTCTCTCCACTAAAACCTTCAATGACAAGCTGGATCCGTCTCGTGGGCACCAAGTGCTTTTACGGGACGGATCGCTCAACCTCGACATCATATACAATGGTGTCAGGGTAGGGCGATCGATCGTTCTACTTTCAAAATTCAACCCGGCATGCGCCGGACAAAGAAAGGGGGTTGCCATGCGCAACTTCTTCTCGCTCGTGTTCGTGTGCCTGTTCGCGAACGGCTGCTACCTCTCGCATGGTCGGGAGGATGCGTCGGAGACGCCGCCCGGCCCTTTGCCGGAGCTCTGTCCGACGGAAGCATCCGATCCGGACGTCACCATCGACGACGTCTCGGCCGTCGACCTCACGGTCGAGGCCGGAACGGCGGGTGTCTCGCCGATTGGCTACGTCATCCGACAACGGTCGGGCGACGACGTCGAGATCGCCGAGTTTCCGGTGACGTTTCGCGCGTTGTCCGGATCGCTCACGACGTCCGACGGGCGTCCCGCGATCACCAACATCCGTCTCGAGACGGACCGCCGGACCCTGTACGGTCCGGAGGACGTGTCCGCAGGCGCGGATCTGGAGTACGAGACGCTCTTGTGGGATGCGAACATGCTTCGCGCCCACGACGACTTCCCGTTCTATCTCATCTTCGACGTGACGGACACGGCCGAAGGGACGTTCGAGGTGACCCTCGGTGACGAGTGCCATCTCACGCCGCGCATGTGGTACGTCGCCGCTGACGGCGACACCAGGGACATGCCGATCGAGGAGATCGGCAACAACCGGCCGATCACGGTCCGCGTGACCGTGACGTCGCGCCCGAGACGGTTTCGTTTTTGTGAACCGTGGGCCGGCAGCGACGCGCCGTCGGACGTCGTGGAAGCCATGGGCTATCGCGGCTGTTGCGTAGACGATGGCGAATTTAACCGTTCGGATACGCTGGAGCCTGGTACGTTCGTGAAGGGCAGTGGCCACTCGGTGTACTACATCACCGCAGACGGCGGTCGCTATGTATTCCCGAGTACACATCATCTTGCGAGCTGGCACGTACATTCGAGTTCCGGCCGATTCGGTTGGGATCCGAGCTCGTGCGCGCGCGTCGTGCAAGTCCCGGACGACCTGCTCGCCTCCGTCCCGCTTTCGGGCAACGCCCCCATGCGGCCCGGCCTCGTGACCACGGGCATCTACACGCTCGAGCCGCGTTACGTGGTGGACCACGGCAGTGTGTTGCGGCCGATGAGCGACTCCACGATCGATCCCCATCTTGCCGAGCCGTGGCTCGAGGGGCGTCACATTCTGACGCCCGACGCGATCTTCGGCCACTTCACCATCGGCGCATTCGTCACCGCCGACTACGACGGCGAGCGGATCTACCGCGAGGCCACCCTCGAGGGAGAAATCCGCGCCACCTACGGTTGGTGACACAAGGGCCGCAGACCCACTTCTTCTGCACGAGTCCGCAGGTTCCTCGCTTTGAACCTGCTCGATCTTGGGGCCGTCATCCGTGGATGACGAGTCCAAGTACGATACTTCAAAACAACCGACAAGGAGGCGCGACATGCGCAATATGTTTGTGATGATGACGTGGCTGTCGCTCTTGCCGAGCGGCTGCGGTCTCTCGCACGAACGTGCGGCGGTCGATGCGGCGCTTCCGGAGTCGGACGCGCAGCGTCCCGAAACCGACGCCGGTTCGGATGCCGGAATCGACTCCGGTACGCCCGACGCGGGCTTCAACGGACTGCGGATCTCGACCTCGTCGGACATGCCCGGCTCGACGATTCCGCGCGACGCGACCGGGGCACGTCTCGCGACTTTCGATTTCGAGGGAGTTCGTGCGTCGGGGACGGTTTTGATGTTCGCGATCCGTCGCACCGGCGTCGGGGCTACAAGCGACTTCGAAAACGTCTACCTGTTCGACGAATACGGAAGGCGTCTCACGACCGGGCGTACGATCAACTCGATGACCAACATCGTGATGTTCAACGGGTTGTCCGTGACGGTGTCCGAAGGGCACGTCAGATCGCTGACGCTGGTGGGAGACATGAGCGACCCGCCGTCGGCCGGAGGCCAACACGCCTTCGAGATCGTCGATGTCTCGGATGTGGTGACCGACGGAATTAACGTGGCGGGGGATTTCCCGGTCCGTTCCGCCGTCACGACGGTTGGCGTGATTCGTGCGGCGACGCTCACGTGCTCCAAGGGAGCGGATCTCCCCGATCCCGAGGTCGGCACGAGCGCCGACATCTCGAACTTTTCGCTGTCCGCGAGCGGCCGCGAGATCGAGTCGCGACGGCTGACGCTTCTCCAAGCCGGCTCGATCAACAACGCGGATCTGACCGAGCTGGAGCTCTATCAAGGATCGGGTCTCGTCGCGTATGCGAGTTCCGTGTCGATTGACAGCATCGTGTTCCAATTTCCGGCAGGTCTCGACCTTCCCGCGGACGTGACGACCCCCTTTACGATCCGTGCCAGGATCGGAGGCCCGGTCGGACGCACGATCCGCCTCTATGTTGAGTACCCGGCGGATGTCGAAGCATTCGATCCCTTCCTCGGGACTCCCGCACGGGTAGATCCCGGCAACTTCAACGGTTTCGAACCGCGTCAATACTCTCAAGTCACGACGCGATAACATTCCGCCCATCGAGCCCACGCTCGACGAGTCCGCAGGTTCCTCGCTCCGAACCTGCATTTTTTTATCTCAATACAGCAAAATCCTTGACAAAGATGATATTTTATGGTTAATTTTGACGTTCGTGGCATGGACCCGGACTTCGGTTTTTTAGCGCAATGTCGCGCTTGAACCCCGAAGGAGGTGTGCCATGCGCACGACGATTTACGCGCTGTTCATCATGATCATGGTCGCGGCGCCTGCCGCGGCCCAGGATCGCGGGGTCTCCATCCCTGACGCCCACACGCTCTACGCGGACGACGCGTTTGTGGCCCAAGAGCTCACGGCCGCGCTTCGTACCGCCGGAGGGATGGCGCCGAACTGGCGACTCTCGACGGTGGACGTTCCGTTCGCCGAGCTCCTGCGAGCTTGTGAGACGGACGTCGCCGCGACGCTCTCGTGCATGGCCGAACAGGTCGTGACGCGAGATCCCTCGATGCGCGACGGGCTCATCCTGTTCGCGCTTCTCGAGCGCAACGGCGGCGGCATGGCCGTTCTCCACCTCAACCTGCGCCTGTACGACATGCGCACGGGTGAGCTCGCGGGCTCCTTGCAGGTGGACGTCCAGCGCATCACCGCGCCGGCAGCACGCAATCGCGAGGCGGCGGATTGGATCCGTCGGCTCCTCGAGCCGCCGCGACCTCCCGAGGTCGCGCAGGTGGATGAGGCACCGATCATCGTCCTCGACCTGCAATCGGTCGAAGGCGACGACAACGCCGCCCAGACCGTCAGCCACACGCTGCGGGCAAACGCGGCAGGGCGCGCAGGCTGGATCGAGTCCGATCGCGCGGTTACGCTCGCGCAGATGGTCCTTGCGCACGGATGCGACGAACCCGATCGCGCCTGCATGTCACAGATCGGAGTATCGCTCCAGCCCGATCGCCGGGGAATCTTGATCTTTGGGCGGATGAGACGTCGAGACGCAGGCCGGGACGAGATCCGCATCGATGTAGTCCTTTTCAACATCGCTCTCGGTCGCGCGACTCACCGAGCCGCTTTCGACGAGCGCCTGTCCGAGCTCATCGTCGGCGGCATGCTCGATACGCGAGCCCAAGAGTGGCTCGACCGCCTCACGTCGGCGAACACCGAGTTCGAAGACACGGGCCAACCGTACTTCGATCCCGTCTCGAACGTCTCCATTGCGGGAAATCCGCACGAGGCGCTTGAGATCGCGGGCGGGTCGCTCGTCGGTCTGGGAGTCGCGGCGCTCGTCGCGGCGATCGGGAGCGGCATAGGCTTCCTCGACGTGAGCGGCGATCCGCAATTCGCGGCCTACCGCGAATCGTGGGACGCCTCCCGCATCTCGGACGTGTGTCAGGCGGCTTCGTCCGACATGTCGCCGGAAGGGCGTCATGCCGCCGGCGTCTGCAGCGATGCGGGTGTCCTCGAGACTCTCGTCCCGGTCTTCTGGGTCGTCACGGGACTCTCGGCCGCCGCGGGCACGCTCCTGCTCTGGCATCCGTGGACGGGTTCGTCCGCCGCGGAAACGCCGACGGTGAGTCTCACACCCGCGCTCGGTCCAACGCGCGCGGGCCTCGGTCTCTCCGGCACTTTCTGACGCCGCACGCGTCATTACTGGGAAGACTTGCTTCGGCAAGCCTTCCCTTTTTTGATCTCCGCGGGGTATAAGGGCAGTAAATAAAAGAACAAAGAGCAAAGAACAGTCTATGAATTATTTTTCAAAAAAAATCACTCTTACTTTACCGCCACTGCTCTTTGCTCTTTGCTCTCTGTTCTTTGTATCTTCGGCACATGCCCAAACCACCGAGATCATCCGTCGTTTCGAGGTATACGCCGTGCTCCAATCGGATCGTGCATATCAAGTCACGGAAACCATTGAATATGATTTCGGTGCGCAGCAACGACAAGGGATTTATCGCGTCATCCCGGTCGTGTATGACCGCGCGGGCGCAAAATATCGTCTGCGCCTCGATGTAGGTCCTTCGACATTGAACGGCGGGCCGGTCGAGCAGAAAGTGACGAACGAAGGGTCGAACATCCGGATTCGTCTCGGGACGCCGGGCGAATATCTTACCGGCCGTCGTGTCTACACGATCACGTACACGACGAATCGCGCGATCAACGACTTTTTGGAGGACGGAGAACGCGAGCTGTATTGGAACGTGACGGGAAACGGGTGGGAAGTGCCGATCGAAAAGGCAAGCTTCACGCTGGTCGGACCGACGGCAGCAACCAAAACGATCTGTTTCACGGGATATTTTGGCAGTACGGCGGAGGAGTGTGAGATCGTATCGGAAGATTCCGTCACGCGTATCTCGGCGAACGAACGACTGGAGCCCGGCGAAGGACTCACGATCGCGGTTCGATATCCCGCGGACGCGATCGCCGAACTTCCGTGGTGGCAGGTCTGGTTCGACCGTATCATCGACAACGTCTGGCTGCTCATGCCGATTCTCGTTTTCTTCATCATGTACGTCATTTGGTTTCGCTTCGGCAAGGAGCCGGTCGGCCTCGGGACGGTGATCGCGCAATATGAAGAGCCTCGCGGCCTTCCGCCCGCCATCCTCGCCGCCGCGCTGGATCAGGACGTTTCGCAAAAAGCCGTGACGGCCACGTTGCTCGACCTCGCAAGGCGCGGATACATGAAGATCAGAATCGTCGGCGACCCGGCGTCCAAAGGATGGTTTTCGAAAAAAGCCACATATCACTTCGTGAAGTTGAAGCATTCGGAGACGGGGATGTTGGCGTTTGAGCAAACGCTGCTTGATGGATTGTTCGACGGCGAAGACGAGGTTTCGCTGGAAGACAAAACCGACGGATCGTTTTGGACCTCGATCACGTCCGCGCGTCATCAGATCTTTACCCACCTCAAAAGCCAAGGGTATTTCCGGCGGCACCCGCAAGCCATCCGCACGGCTTGGATGATCGGAGGATGTATCGTTGCCCTGATCCTGGCATGGCTCGGCATCGTCTTCGGTTGGCTCTTTGCGGTGGCGTCGATCATTTCCGGCGGCATCATTGTCGTCTTCGGTTGGTTCATGCCGCAAAAAACCAAAAAAGGATCCGTCCTTGCGGAGGAAGCCGAAGGATTCAAACTGTTCCTTTCGGTGACGGAACGAGATCGTCTGAACTTCACGGATGCGCCGGAACGGAAGCCGGAACAATTCGCGCGCTTCCTCCCTGCGGCCGTGGCGTTTGGCGTGGAGGAAAAATGGGGAAAACAATTTGAGGGGATGATGGTACAGCCGCCTTCGTATGTGGAAGGGGCCGCCACGGGCTGGAGCGCCGGGCAATACGTGAACCTTGTCGATTCGATGCACAGTGCTTCTTCTTCGAGCCTGTATCACAGTCCTTCTTCCGGCGGTTCGGGCGGCTCCGGATTTTCGGGCGGAGGATCGGGCGGCGGAGGCGGGGGAGGCGGAGGAGGAAGTTGGTAAGAAAAAACCACCGTTGTCATGAGGACTTCGGTGGGTCAGGTCCGGGCAGTTTGAGCTTCGCGACGCTTTTCATGAAGTCGCTGAACTCGGCCTCGTCGGGATCTTCGACGGGAGCGGGAGGTCGATCCGTTGGTCGATCCTCGTCTTCCGTTTCCGGCGATACGCTTGGTGGAGCGCGTGCCGGCGTCGGGATGGTGGACGGGGCGGGAACGGATGGTCGCATCACGCCCACGAACGCGTCATCGAGCATCTCGTCGACGTCCGGATCGGCGCGTCCCGTCACGACGAGGTAGTCGGGATCGCCGGGCCGAAGCGACTCGACGATCATGTGTTCGTCGACTTCTTCGAGTTCATCCAGGTCGATCTCGACGAAGTCGTCGTCCTCCTCCTCGAAGTCGTCTTCGTCCGGCACGTTCAGTTCCCGTCCGCGTGCCTTCGATCCCGCCTCCTCTTGCCGAGAGGCGGAGGCGAAGAGGCGTCGGACGCTCCGTCGCTCGCGCCGTCCTCATCGGAGGAATCGAGCTCCTCGAGGTCGTCCGTCTCCACTTCCACGAACTCCATGTCGGATGGGGCGCTCGCAGATCCCGAGACGCTGATCTCGGGCTCGGCGTCCTCGTCGGACGCATTCGCTTCGGACGCCTCCGGCGGGATGGAGTCGAGCGCCTCGGTCGGGATGCCGGTTCCGGCGTTCGCTTCGACGCCCTCGTCGGCCTTGATCCAGCCGTGCCGCTTGGCGACGGCCTCGATGGCCGAGAAGAGGTCCGTGAGCGCGACGTAGCCGACGATCTGCTCGGGGGCGTAGATGCCGATGAAGTCCGTGCCGGCGAAGGTCTTGCCCTCGCGATGGAGGCGGACGGCCTCCAGCTGGCCGAGCACGAGAAGCTCGGTCGGCGTCTTCTCGTGGACGATCTTCTCGATGCCGAGCTCCTTGATGTAGTTCTCGGGCGTCGTCACCACGACCTCGCCTTTGGCGTTCTTGTCGTCGAGCAGACACTCGGTGTGGATCACGTCATGCGCGGCGGCCATGAACCGCTTGCACGCCGGACCGTCGCCGTCCCACGGACGGGTCTTGCCCGCGCCGCCGAAGATCAGCGAGTAGAGCTTGTCGTTCGGGAGCACCTCGACCATGTGGTCGGTGCTGATCTCCTTGCAGATGAGCGCTTCGTCCACGATCACGTCCTTCAGCATGCTGCTGACCATGAGCGCGACCGACTCGGCGTCGATCTTTGCCGCCCTGGCGGCGTCTCCGCCGCCGTTGCAGGCGCAGAAGACCTTGCCGCGCACGTCGGGCGAGAGGCTCGTGATGAGCTCCTTCACGCCGAAACACTTGACCAGATCGGCGTACGAGATGATCTCGAGCATGAACGCCGAGGCGAGCCAGCTGCTCAACGCGCGCTGGATGGCCTCCTTGAGATTCGATGCAAACACGGGCTGATCCATGATGTTCCGTTCCTTTCTGCCATCCGTAGATTTGGCAAGGTGCATCCTGCACGGTGTCGAAAAATGGTGATTTTGTCAAGAGATTCCTACCGGAAACAAAAAAACGGTTCGATCAGGCGATCAAACCGTAGAACTCACGTCGGCTCTTCCGTTCCGGAGCCGCTCGCATCGGCGGCGAGCTGCTTTGGACCGTAGATCTCGCCCGCGGGTGGATCGGGCCTGGGAATCTTGAGAGCGGGCGGGAACGGGAACGGCGGCGGAGCCACGGCCGGGTGGTCCGACGGCGGAAGCACCGAGGGCCGATCCACCTTCGCGTCCGCGAGACCGATCAGCTTGGCGTAGGCCGCGAAGGGTCGGGCCAGGTACTCGACGGGCAGCTCCTCCGCGAGTTCCATGAGCGGTACGCCGTCCGCACCCTTGCCATCCACGTTCAGTTCGAAGACGAACTCGGCGAGATGCTTGGATCCGTACTTTCTTCCGCCTCGATAGGCGGCGTTGAAGAGACGGGTCCGTAGCGCATGCGGCACATGATCGCTCATCAGGCCTTCGATGCTGATGGCGCTGAAGATGTGATCGAGCGTCACGACTCGACTACCGAACGCTTCGCACTTCAGAAGTGCGTTGCACAGGCTTGCGGCAAAGCCGCGAGTCGCGGGTCCGTTCCTGTCCGGGAGCATCCACCCGGTCTCCATCACCACCGTGTAGAGCTGCTCGTGCGACATGCACTGCAGGAAGTAGTCGACACCCAGCGCGTCGACGAACCTCTTGGCGATGGACGGATCCGCCCGGATGCCGGCGTCGATGTCCTCGGCGAAGCGCCGAACGTCGTAGCGGGCGAGGATGATGGCGCGCAGCATCCCCGTGCACGCGTGAACGATGTCGGCCGCGCGCTCCTTGTCCTCGATGGACTCGAGCACCTTGAGCGGCGTGTGTTGCTTGAGCAGGTCTTCGGACTTGAGAATTCCGAAGGCGAGCGCGCCGTCGAAGAGGGCGGCGATGATCGGCTGCGGATCGGGCAGCGGGAGCTGCGTCGCATCGCTGTGCGCTCCCGAGTCGGAAAAAGGCGAATTGGACACGCGTACCTCCAGTTGTGAGAGAGTGACTTGTGCCAGTAACTGATCATTTATTATCAAGTTTGTCAATGGAATAAGTATCAGTAAACAAAGAGCAGAGAGCAAAGAGCAGTTTTGGTTGGATAAATTATTTTTAGCTAATATTGAGCCTAAAACTGCTCTTTGCTCTCTGCTCTATGCTCTTTAACCCTCCTTGACTTTTCGGCTTTTTTCCGCTATCTTTTTCTGGCTTGGGCAGGACAGACGACCGCCTTGTTCGCAAGAACGGGGAGGAAAGTCCGAGCACCGATCCTCGTCGCAAGGCGGGGTGAAAGCGAAAGCGGCTAACGGCCGCCGGGATATACCGGAAAAACGGAAGGAACACGTGTCATTCCGTTTTCTCCGGAAACCCAGGGAAAGTGCCACAGAGACTACTCTAGTTCGTCGCAAGGCGGACCAAAGGTGAAAAGTGCGGAGAGGTGGGCGTCCGCAAGGATGATCTGCTACTTCGCTCGCCCCGCAGCAATGCGGGGTCGCGGCAAACCCTTTCCGGTGCAAGAGCAAGTGTTCCGACGTTTCGTCGGAATAATGGTCGCTCGCTTGAGGTCCGATGCGAATCGGATCCCAGAGAGATGGTCGTCCACGACAAAACTCGGCTTACCGTTCCGCCCAGGTATGAAACACTCCGGCCATTCGTCGGGGTGTTTCATTTTTTGCTACACTCCGATATAGACCTATGCGACGCCGGTGGCCGGTGCTTATCCTATTTCTGATCGCGCTTTGTGGCGTGTGGTTTTGGTCCTTGGGCGCGCTCCCTCGAGAAACCGCGCTTCAGGCCGTCGTCGCGGAGACGGAAGGGGCGGTGAACGTGCGGAATGCGGGAGGGACGGAAGAGGCGGCGCGCGTCGGTCTGGCGCTGGAAGAAGGCGCGACCGTCGTGACCGGACCGGACGGGAAGGCGACGCTGGATTGGTTTGGCGAGGGCGAAACGAGGCTCGGTCCGTCAAGCGAGATGACCGTGCGAACCGCGCGGCAATCGGATGAAGAGCCTTTGGAGATCCGCCTCCGTCTCGTGTCCGGACGTGCGTGGACGCGCGTCATGCGTTTGCTCGAGATCGATGCGGATCTTTCCGTAGAAACGAACGACGTCGTCGCTACGATACGCGGAACGTCTTTCGACGTGGAAACCGCGCCGGGAATGGCGACGACGATTTGGGTGGCGGATTCCGTGGTCGAGGCGGCCGGCGCGACGGTTGCCGGGCCCGCGGACGGTCTTTTCATCCCCGAAGGATCGATGGCGGAGTTCGATTCAGGCCGTCTTGCCACGACGACGCGGCCCTTGTCCGACGCGGATCGCGGCACGGCATGGTTCCGGAATAATCGAGATGCCGATGAGCGATTTCGACAAGCCGCGCTTCCGCTTATGAAGGCGATGCTCGCGGCGGATCGCATGCCGACCGACGGGACCCGGCAAACGCTGACCGAATGGTCGGAGCGCATGCGCGTGCGCTTCGCTTCCGGCGAGCGTCGCGAGCGGTTGGCGAACAGATATTTCTTGCGTCATCTGATGGCGATTCGGCAGGCGGCCGAAGACGGGAAGAGCGGGTTGGCCTATCGGGAGTTCGCGCGCATGGACGGGGAAATGAAAGCTCGGTTGGAGACGGACGTCTCGGAACGGGATATGCGCGCGATGGTGCGCACGGCTCAACGGATGTTCTGGGACGTTCAGCCCGCGAGTCCCGCCTATCGTATCAAGCAACAGGTGGAAGAATGGTCGATGCATGCGGCCCATGAGCCCGCCGACCGTTTGTATGCGCGCCTCATGACGATTGATTCGCGTCTGGATGAGGCTGCACGCGCCTTGGACGAGGAAAAACCGGAGGCCGCCTCGCAAGTCCTGGTGCTCGCGCGCCAAGGGCTGGCGAACGTCGACCGTGAAAGGCGCGCCGCGAAAGAACTGACGTCCGATCATGCGGAACGCCTTCGAAAAGTATGGAAAGCCCTTTCCGTCCGCGCCGACGGCTTGGACGCGCGCCTGAAACGTGTGAGCGAGCCTTCCGCACCCGTTCCCCCGCCGCCGGCCGAGGAGGAATCGGAAACGGCGGAGCCGACCTCGACGACGCCGATCGTCCCGGTCATCCCGACGTCGACCGCGCCAACTCCGGAACCGTCGCCGCAGGAACCGAACCCTCCCGCAAAGCCCGTTTCCATGACCGTCACGCCCGGCGTTCAGACGATCGGGTTCTACGAGCGCGTCACGTATCGGGCCATCGTCGTCTATAACGACGGAGGGACGCGCGATGTCACGAAGTCGGCGCGCTTTACGATGAGCCCGACGGGATACGGCGCGCTGTTCGACAACGTTTTTTCCGCGACGGAACTCCAAGGCGCGATCACCGTCATCGCGTCATACGAAGAGGCAGGTGCCTCGATTCAAGCACAAGCGAGTTTGACGATCGTGAACCGAAACGAATGACAAATTCGCTCCTTGCTATTTGTCATGGGCTCCTTGATACTTGACCCATGAAAGCAAAACGGATCGGATTGGCGACGTTGCTCGGTCTTGGCGTGGGTCTTTTTGGAGCCGTGTGCCAATTTGCGGGCGTGTTTGACTCTCTCGGATATCGGTTCAGCGATCGTTTTTTTCTCCCTCGAGCCGCCGACCCTTCGGTCGTGATCGTGACGATCGACGACGCGTCGCTCGGCCGGATCGGGCGCTGGCCGTGGCCGCGTACCGTGCATGCCGATTTGATCGACCGCTTATCCGCATACGGCGTCAAAGCCATCGGCTATGACGTGAATTTTCCCGAAGCGTCCGACGCGCGCTCCGATACGCGTCTCGCCGAGGCGATTCGCCAATCCGGCCGCGTCGTTCTTCCGGTCGAGTTGAGCTTTGAGATCGTGAACGGCCGACTGTCGTTCGCAAGCGGTCGGGTGGTCCAGCCGATCGCCGAAATCCAGTCGGCGGCCGCCGCGTCCGGATTCACGAATACACCGCTCGACGAGGACGGGATCGCGCGTCGCGCTCCCGCGTTCGTACGCGACGCCGGCGGTTCGATCGTCCACGCATTTTCGTATGAACTGGCCCGACTCGTAGGCCGCGCACCGGCGGAAGGGGAGATTCCGGTAGACCGCTTCGGTCGTTTCCTTGTCAATTTTCCCGGCGAGCCGGGCCGGAATTTTCGCATGGTGGCGGCATCCGATATTTTGCAGGATCGAATAGATCCCGCGTTCCTGAAAGACGCGATCGTGTTCGTCGGCGCGACCGCCCGCAATCTCCACGATTATCAAAACGTCTCGACGTCACGCGGCGAACCCATGGCCGGCGTGGAGATTCACGCGTCGATGTACGATACGCTCGTCAATCGCCATTGGATCCAATCCGTGAATCCGTGGATCCAAGCGTTGCTGCTCGTTCTTGCGGGCTTGTTGCTCGGGTTGACCGTACCGCGCATCCGGCCGCGTTATACGTTATTGGGCGTCTTTGCGCTTTGGATTGTCTGGATCGTCGCGGCGTTCATATTCTTTGATCGCGGATACGTCCTCGACATCGTGTGGCCGACACTCGTCCTGTTTTTCGCCTACGCCGGCCTTGTCCTGGAACGCTGGCTCGACACGGAAACGCAAAAACGCCGGCTTCGTTCCGCCTTTGGTCGGTATGTCGCGCCGTCAGTGGTCGACATCATCATCCGCGATCCGGACAAGCTGAAGCTCGGCGGCGATCGTCGGCGCATGACCGTGTTATTTTCCGACCTGCGCGGATTCACGACGTTGTCCGAGGGCCTCTCGCCTGAAAACCTAGTGGAAGTGTTAAACAGCTATCTCGATGAAATGACAAAGCTCGTCCTCGACGAGGGAGGCGTGCTCGACAAGTACATCGGCGACGCGGTGATGGCGTTTTGGAACGCGCCGCTCGACCAACCGGATCATGCCGCGCGCGGCGTTCGATGCGCCGTCCGCATGCGTGATCGTTTGAAGGCGATGAATGAAGAAGGAGTGTTTCACAAAGGCATCAAGCTCAAAGTCGGAGTCGGTCTGAACACTGGAGAGATGGTTGTGGGAAACATCGGCGCGGAATTACGTTTTGACTACACCGTGATCGGCGACAGCGTGAACCTCGCCTCGCGTACCGAAAGCTTGTGCAAGGAGTACGGCGCGGAGATTCTCATCACGCAAAACACGGTCGTGGATTTGGGTGACGCGTTCCATGTCCGTTTGCTTGATCAGGTCGCGGTGAAAGGGAAGACGGAACCGATTCGTCTTTACGAAGTACTCGGGTTCTCCGGCGAGGTCGCGGACGAGGTTCTGGCCTACGCGCGACGCTTTGAAACGGCGCTCGACCACTATTTCGCGCGTCGCTTTGACGAAGCGTTTGCGACTTGCGAAGCGTTGCTTGCCGAGCGTCCGGAGGACGTGGCGGCGAAGAATCTCGCCGAGCGGTGTCGGATTTACAAAGAAACGCCGCCCCCGCCTGAATGGAACGGGACGTGGGTGATGACGAAAAAATAGCCAAGTAGCCAAGTAGCCTAGTAGCAAAGTAGCCCGGTAGCCTAGTAGCACCTACAAGGCTACCAGGCTACACGGCTACCTGGCTACCTGGCTACCTGGCTACCTGGCTCTTCCCAACCCGACGCGCGCGCGAACCAGCTCCATCTTTTTTTCCGCCATCGCTTTAGCCTTGTCGCGACCGGCATCGAGCACGCGTTGCAGCTCTTTCGGATGTTCCCGATACTCCAGGATGCGCGCACGAATCGGCGCGAGATGCTCGACGAGCCGCTCGGCCAAATCCTTTTTGAAATCCCCGTACCCCTTTCCATCAAACTCCGTCTCGATCTCCTTCATGCTTAATCCGGCGAGGTGATGATAGATCGTCATGAGGTTCGAGACGGCCGGCTTCTTGTCCTGATCAAACGCGACGCGCCCGTCGGTATCTGTGACCGCGCGCATGATTTTTTTGCGGATCGCGTCCGCATCGTCATCGAGCATGATCACGCCGCTTTTTGATTCGTCGCTTTTCGACATTTTTTTCGTCGGGTCCTGCAAGCTCATGATCCGCGCTCCGTGTTTTTGGATCAGCGCCTGCGGGATCGTAAACGTTTCGCCAAATCGCTCATTGAATCTGCGAGCGATGACGCGCGTCAGCTCGAGATGCTGCATCTGATCCTCGCCGACGGGAACCGCGCTTGTGTCGTAGAGCAAAATGTCGGCCGCCATAAGCGCGGGGTAAGCAAAAAGTCCGAGCCCCGCGCGTTCGCGCCCGCCTTTTTGCGACTGATCCTTGAATTGCGTCATCCGCTCCAATTCGCCCATTTTTGTCACAGTTCCGAGAATCCAGGCGAGCTCGGCATGTTCCGGTACCTCGCTTTGCACATAGATATCCGAACGTTTCGGATCAATGCCGACGGCGAGGTACGTCGCGGCGACGTCGAGCGTAAGCGCACGTAACTCTTTTGGTTCCTGCGGTACCGTGATCGCATGCAAATCCACGATGCAAAAAAGACTGTGATGTTTTTTTTGCATCTCCACCCATTGCTTGAGCGCGCCGATATACGTGCCGAGATGCGCCCCGCCCGTCGGCTTCACGCCGGAAAAGACCAGGTCTTTCATGTCGCAAGAGTATCCGATCGCCGTCGGGTACGCAAAACCCGCCGAAGGGCGGGTTGGTTGCTCTCCCCCTTACGAAGGGGGAGTTGGAGGGGGTCTAGACCTCCACGATCACCGGAATGATCATCGGACGAAGCTCTGTTTTGATGAAGAGAAATTCGCCCATTTCGTCGCGCAACTTGTCCTTGAGAAGCGACATGTCGATGCCCGCGCCTTTGACGCGCGACACGCTGTCCTTAAGAATTGCATGCGACTTGTGTCGTGCCTGCGCGATCAACTCCTGATGTTCCTTCATGAACACGAAGCCGCGCGAGACGATGTCGGGCGTCGCCACGGGTTCGCCGGTTTTGCCGTCCACGACCGCGACCACGATGACGACGCCGTCACCCGCGAGTTGCTGACGGTCGCGCAACACCACCTGATTCGTGTTGCCGACGCCGAGGCCGTCTACGAACACGTACGTCGTGTCGACTTTCTCATTCGTCAGCCGACCGTTGCCGTTCTTGTCGAACTCCATCACCTGCCCGTTATCCGCGATGAAGATGCGATCCGGCGGGAATCCCGCGTTGACGGCCGCCTTCGCATGTTCGCACAAGAAGGAGTAGTGACCTTCAATCGGAATGAGATATTTTGGCTTCACCATCTTGTGCATGTCCACGAGGTCTTCCTGTTGCGCGTGACCGCCCGCGTGGACGTCCATCATCTTGTAGTGGATGACCTCCGCGCCTTCGCGATAGAGCGTATCTTTCACGCGTTGCACCGAGCGCTCGTTTCCCGGAATGACCGAGCTCGAGAACACGATCGTGTCGCCCGGTTCGATCGAGAGGGTCGGGTGTTCGCGGTTTGCGATGCGCATGAGCACGGCACGTTCCTCGCCCTGGGCGCCGGTACAGATCACGGCCGTCTTTTCGCGCGGGTACTTGTGGATGTCGCGCGTGTCGATAATCGTGCCTTTTTGGACATCCATATATCCGAGTTCTTGCGCGATCATGACGTTCGATTTCATCGAAAATCCTTCGACCGCGACCTTGCGACCCTGATGCTCGCACGCCTTGATGATTTGTTGGACGCGCGCGATCATCGACGCGAACGTGCCGATGATGATGCGGCCTTTGGCGTTCTTGATGATCTCGTCGATATTCGTCTGAATATCGATTTCCAGCATCTGACGGCCGGGTTTTGATGCGTTCGTCGAGTCGATCATGAGCGCAAGCACGTTGCGTTCTCCAAGCTTCATGATCTTTTCCGTTTCCTGCACGGACTGGGAACTCGGACTCGGATCAAGCTTGAAGTCGCCGGTGTGCACGATGAGGCCGACCGGCGTTTCGATGATCACGCCGACCGAGGACGGCACCGAGTGCGAGACGCCGAAGAACTCCACCTTGAAGCTGCCGAGCTGCAATACGTCGTCGCGCTTGATCGAGAACAGGTTAAGCTTGGGCTTGTCGCGATGGTCTTCCTGCCGCTTGGCGATGATGCCGCAGGTGATGTCCGTCGCGAAAATCGGCGGGTTGCCGAGCTTGGGCGCGAGATGCGGAACGCCGCCGATGTGGTCGTAGTGACCGTGAGTGATCACGACGCCGCGAATATTTTTTTCCTTGCCCTTGAGACAGGAGAGGTTTGGAATGATGTAGTCCACGCCCGGCATGTCTTCGTCCGGAAACTGAAGACCCAGGTCGATGATCAGAATATCGTTACCGTATTCAAGCACCGTGCAGTTGCGGCCGACTTCCTCGTTGCCGCCGACTACCATCACTTTAAGGCGTTGGTCGCCTTCAAGCGTGTCTTTGTCCGTACCGGTTTTGCGGAACGGCTGATGCTTGAAGGTGCTCATGCGGGGAGCGGCTTGAAAGGCGCCACCCATGGGTCCGCGCTTGCGCTTTTTGACCTCATGTTTGTCCGACGGTCCGAGCTGAGCTCGGCTTCCGCCGCGCTCTTCCTTGGCAAAGCCCTGTTTCAGGCTTTGTCCGCCCGTCTTGAAGTTCGCCCCTCCCGAGGACGGCGGGCGTCCTTTGGGCGTTCGGCGCTGAGAGAACGCCGAAGAGCGGGACGATCCGCCGCCGGACGCCCCTGTCGATTTTTGGTTGTATTGATCCATATTCTAGGTTAAAGGGTCGTTTATGACCCATAAGACAGCGAAAAAGGATTTGCCGTCTGCGTAACTCTGATAAATTGTAGTGTCACGACTTTCGGGGTGATCGGATCACGTCCGGTCGCTGGCGAAAACCGTTACGTTCAATAGGATATCACGCATTTTTCCCCGAGTCAAGCGATTCATCATCCCATGCATGAGAGAATCAATGAGAGAATCATGGTTGACAAAGGACGATTTTTCTGCTCAAGTAATGGCATTCTCGGTTAGATAGACTGGGAAGGGAGTAGAAGATGAACATTCTGAAAGCGGTCGGCCGGCGCGTGGATGCGTTGGTCAAAGGAACCTATAAGCTGATCGCCGCGCGCACCGAATGCGAGTCGGCCGAGGGTCGAGATCGCGTGCACGCGTTCGGCTACGAGCGCGTCTACCACGACGCGATGCACGCGCTGAAGGAGCTCGGCGACGAGCGCGTGACGCTCACCGCGCAAAACGTCGATAAGCGGATCCGACGCGAGGCCTCTCGGTACGATCTCGCCGACGGGCTCACGACGATCATGGAGCGCGTCTCTTCCGACGCCCGCGTCCCCGTGGCGGCCAAAGACGCGGTCAAGGCGATCACGTATCGAGCGCGCGATACGTTGCGCGCCGGTACGCCCGCGGCCAACTGAAAACCCCGACACGGTGTAGGGGTTCTTTTTTATCCGTAGCGGTCGCCCCGCCGTCGGCGGGGTGCGTCCTGCTTGATTTCAAAACCAGCTGGTGGGCGGGGAGAGACTCGAACTCTCATGACCTTGCGGTCGCTGGCTCCTGAAGCCAGTGCGTCTACCAATTCCGCCACTCGCCCCCCAGCTGGTTTTGATGAGCTCTATTGCGGCCACATCTCGACACGAGTGGCCGCATGGTGTGACTTTTTTCGATCATCGTCAATCCCTCCTTATTGCGTTATTGCCAGCTTCGACGCTCTCGCACGTACCACTGGGCGATATCCGAGAACCGGTCGCTCGGACGCGAAATGCGCACATCGGCCACCCCGTGAACGCGGCGCGAAACGATATACGCTTCAGCCGGGCGGAGCAAGAACAAAGCCGGGATGCGTTTTTTGATGGCTTGCGAGGCGATGAGCTGTGCTTCGATAATCCGCTCGCTCGTGGTGGCGTTCTTCACCCGTTCAAGCGCCGTGTCCACGTCGCGGTCGGTAAGGTTCGCTAGGTTCAAACCGCGCGACCCCTCGGCGAATGCGCTCCCCCAAAGACGCGTAAGGTCCTGGTCCGGAGGAATCAGAATGTTCCATACCAGGACTTGATAGATGCGCGTGGCAAGCGCGTCTCGAAGAAGCGCGGCGTCATCATCGGCGCGAACGTCCACTTGCGCGCCCACGAGCGACCAACGGCGCTTGAGAAGCTCGGCAAGCGCGATCAAGTCCGGTTGGTTTGGCACGTCGATGGTAAGCATAAGCGTCGAGCTCGCATTGGTGCGCACATTCGCGCCTTCCGCGAGTTTCCAACCGAGTTCATCAAGCATGGTGCGTGACTGATCCAGATTCGGGATGGTGCTCGACGTGTCGTTCAGGAACGGATACGGCGAATTCACGGGTCTCGCGCGATCGCTCACGAGGCTCGCGAGCTCGGCCGGGTCTACCGCAAGCGCCAGCGCCAGCCGCAGTTTTTCATCCTTCAGCAAACGGTCCTTGGTATTGAAAAACGCGATCGTTTCCTGCGGAAGGTCCAGGCTGACGGCGTGAAATTGGTCGCCGCGAAGGCGGGACGCCTCGCTCCATGAAATGAATCCGACCGCATCCGCAAGTCCGTTGGTGACGGCCTGTAATGCGCCGGCTTTATCCGGATAAAATCGGAACCGGATTTCATCGACAAACGGTTGCAAGCCGTAATAACCGGTGAAGCGCGACAGATGGAAGTGAAGAATGGCGCCGCGACCGTCACGCGTATACGAGACGGCGCGATAGGGTCCGCTGCCGATCGGTTTGAGATTGGCATCGGCAAGATGGGCGTTTGACGGCGCAATGTCGTCCCACAGATGGACCGGAAGAATACCGACGGTCAGCTCGTTCAAAAACAGGGGATTCGCTTGCGGGAGCAGGAATTGAACCGTGCGTTCATCGATGCGCACGATCCGTATGTCGCGAAACGTGGAGAGGAGCGGGCTGCGCCACGCGGGATCCTTGATCGATTCGTAGGTGAACGTGACGTCGTCCGCCGTCACGGGCGCGCCGTCATGGAATCGCGCGTCGGCGCGTAAACGCACTTCCAGGGTTTTTTCTCCGTCAAGCCATTGATAGGCCTCGACGAGATCGGGAATCGCCTGCAAATGCCCGTCCAGTCTGAACAGGCCGGAAAAAATCAACGCGACCAGGTCGCGGTCCACGTCATTGCCTTGCGAGAACAGCGGGTTCACGAGTTTCGGCGTACCGACGACGGCTTCGGTGAACGTGCCGCCGGCTGCCGGGACGAGTTTTGTGTTTGAGCGGATCAAGTCGATGCCGCCGATCAAAATCGCCACGGTGGCCAGGGCGAGCGCGCCCCAAAATAACCGCCGTTCTTTCACCGTCAGGACGCGATTCAAAAACCGAAGCTGTTTCCAGCGAGGAATGCGTTTCTTTGAAGTCAGGGCAAGAACAAGACCATGGTCCGCATGAGGATGCGGCGTGAACTCCTCCGAACCGTCGGCCGGCGGCGCCTGCCAGAAAAAGATGCGCTGCCACGTCGACCGGAGACGTTGAAAAAAAGATTCCATGGAACGGAGAGGCACGGGGAGATTACCCCGATCTTACACCAGAAGCAGGTTCACGATCGCCGTACCGAAAAAGAGGCAAGAGAGAGCGATCGTGGCGTAGAACAGGCCTTTTTCAAGTCCTCGCTTGGTGCGGAACACGGTGCTGTCACCGCCAAAGGCCGCTCCAAGGCCGGAACCGCGCTGCTGAAGCAGAACCGCGCCCGTCAAAAGGGCGGAAAGCGTGATCATGGCGATGGCGAGAATCGTTTGTCTCATATCGGGCAAACGGTAGCTCCGGATGGCCGAAGCGTCAACCATCGCAGATCCGACGTGATACAATGCAACCTATGTCCGTTTGGAAGCTGCTCGGCATCCTTTTTGCCGTCCTCTTGGGGGTCGGAGTCGTGTTCTTTGCCCGGCAAACCATTTTATATTATCAGGCGATTCAACGGGGCGAGGCGAATCCGTTTCTGGAAGAGCGACTTCAGTCCACGGCGAGCAAGCTCGCCGCCAACCGGAACGTGACGCCGGCAGACTTGGCCGCGCTTGCCGACCTCAAGGCTCCTTCGCAGGGTCCGGCCGACGCGTCGCTCACCATCGTCGAATTCCTGGACTACGCCTGCCCGTTCAGTCGAAGAACGTTCGAGTCCGTGCGCGAGCTCGCCATCGAGCGTGCGGGCGATATCCGTCTCATCATCCGCGATTTTCCGTTGGAAGATCTGCACCCCGGCGCGACGAAGGCGGCCATGGCGGCCCGTTGCGCGCAGGAGCAGGGAAATTTCTGGGCGTATCACGACAAATTATTTCTGCTCGATCAACGATCCTTCGCCGATGAAGATTTGACTCGGATCGCGAGCGAGATCGGGTTGAACACGAACGCGTTCGTCACCTGTCTCGACTCGGCGCAAACGCGTCCGCTCGTCGAAGCCGATCTCCTGGCCGGATTGAAGGCGGGCGTAGAGGGAACGCCGACGTTCTTTTTCAACGGCGTAAAAGTCCAGGGCGCGCCGTCCGCCGAAGCCCTGAATTTCATCGCGGATCAATTTCTTGAGAACGTGAAGACTCCCTAGCATATGCGATCGCTCCTTTCACGCCTGTTCCTGATCGCACTTCTCGCGACGACCTTCATCCCCGCGCTTCCGGCTCCGGTCTCCGCCGCGAACGTGATATTCAGTTGTTGGTGTCAGGATGAAACGACGCGCACATGCAACCACCATACGGTTGACTCCGGGATTCCCGCGACCGATGACGCGTGGTCGTTCATTTACACGCCCCGAGGTTCCGATGGAAATTTCACCGGCAATTCACCGGTTTCCACGGTCGTGGGCGCCATGAGCCTGACCCCCGCCCGTCGCGAGGAGCTTTTAGGCCTGTGTCGCGCCCGTTGCTCCGCCGATGGGGGGAAAGGTGCCATTAACTACGAGACGACCTATCGCGAAGAGATTTGCGAGGAGTGCAACGCGGATCCAAACTCGAGTTGCACGGAAGATCGCGGCGCGCGTTTAGCGTTCGGCGATGCGCAGGTGGAGCAGCAAATCGCCGCATGCGAAGAGCGCCAAGCAAAGGCGGCTCTGTTGCCGATGAAGCTCGCCGTTCCGATTGGCGGCATCGACCAAGTCGCCGGACTGGCGGATTACATCAACGTGGCGTATCGCTATCTCGTGACCGTCGTTTTGGTCGTCGCGATCGTGATGGTCGTGTACGGAGGATTCCGCTATCTCGTGGGCGCGAGCATCGGCGACATTCAGGCGGGTAAAAAGATCATCGTGGACGCCATCGTCGGCATGCTGATCGTCCTCGGCGCGTACACCATTCTGTCGACGGTGAATCCGAACACGGTACTTCTCACGTTCGCGCCGCCGGAACCCATCGAGTGTGCCGATCTGGCATTACCCGAAGCGATCAAGAACGCACGATGCACCTCTGGCAGCGATTGCGGCGAGGGCCAGCGTTGCGTCGCGGGAGTGAACTATGTCTTCTCCACAGAAGGAGCCGGTGAAGTGGCGCGAACAGGCGGCGGAGCCGGCCGTCAAGTCGGATCATCTATCGGAGAAGAAGATGTCGATGTCGGCACCGCCGCCTTAGCGGGAGGTGTCGCCGTGGGAGTTGTGACAGCAGGAATTGGCGCACCAGGGGGCGCCATATTAGCCGGAGGAGGAGCTATGATTTGGAACCTAATTCCTTCCGGGGCTCGTAAGGCCGCGCTCGAGCTCGTCGGAGAAACGATAGGCGGAAGTGCCGGAGTATACGCCGGTATTGGGACCGAGATCATACAAGACGTTCGAGACATTAGTGTATGTTCTACCGGCGAAAAAGGTTCCCCGTGTCTTGAGGAGAACCAATGCGACGCCCAGTACGGCAGCTGTATCGATAGTTGGAAGATCTGTTGGACGACGTCCGGCAACCAGCCCGGCGAACCCTGCGATTCTGATGGGCAGTGCTCGAATGGAAGTTGCGTCCCGGTCGTTCCTCGGAGTCTCGGGAGCCGCATTGTTGATGTAACTGCCGGAGGCAATGCCGATCCGGACTATCCGTTTAAAGTGTGCGAAATCGAAGTAAGCGATAGTACGCCCTGCTTCCGTCCCAATAACGGACAAAGTGCGACAGTGTTCCCGATCCAATGCAACGGGTTAAACGCGCCGGGCTTGGACTTCGTATGCGCATGGTGTCCATCCGGAGCGGGCGGAAGCGAACGAGTCTGGTCGCCTCTTCTTCCCTTGATACCGTTTCCCGCCCAATGCAAGCCGCGCGACGTGCTTGGCACGAGATGCGCGCCGTGACGCGAAAAAGAACAGGACGAAAACAAGGGGCCGCCATGGGCCCCTTGTCGCTGTTCCTTTTTTCTGTTAGTGTCGCCGCCAACATGTCGTCAAAGAATTCGTTGCAGAAAATTTCCATCAAGGGCGCGCGGGTCAACAACCTGAAGAACGTGTCATTGGATCTGCCGAAAAACGCGTTTATCGTCATGACGGGCTTGTCCGGATCGGGCAAATCATCTTTGGCGTTCGACACGATTCACGCCGAGGGCCAGCGCCGCTACATGGAAAGCATGTCCTCGTATGCGCGCCAGTTCATGGAGCTGCAGGACAAACCGGACGTTGATTCGATCGAAGGGCTTTCGCCGACGGTCGCCATCGATCAAAAATCCACGTCGCATAATCCGCGGTCAACCGTAGGCACCGTGACCGAAGTGTACGATCACCTGCGCCTGCTCTATGCGCGCGCCGGCCGCGTCCATTGCACGAGCTGCGGCAAGCCGGTTTCCGAGCAGAGGCCGCAAGACATCGCGGGCATGCTCCTTGATTTGATTGCATCAAATACGGTGTCGGTGCTGGCCCCGATCGTGCGCGAGGTGAAGGGCGAACATAAAGTCGCGCTGAAGGGTGTGCGCGACGCGGGTTTTCACGAAGCACGTTTCGACGGAACGCTCGCCAAAATCGGCGAGCTCCTGCAGACGCGTGTCGACAAGACCGTGCCGCATACGATCGAAGCCGTGGTCCGGCGCATGGAGCGGGAATCCACGATCACGCTCGAGGCCGCGACCGAGCTCGTAAAGCGCGCACTTGATCTCGGCAAGGGCATGGTGATCTTGTTGTCGGAAGAGACGGGCGAGGAAATCGCCTTGTCACAGTCGCTGTATTGCATGGACTGCGGCGTGTGCTTGCCGCCGCTTGAGCCGCGATTATTTTCGTTTAACTCGCCGCATGGCGCCTGCCCCGACTGTACCGGTCTCGGCATCAAGCTCGTGCTTGAACCGGAGCTTGTCATCCCTAATAAGCGGCTTACCCTCGCGCAAGGCGCCGTGAAGCCCTGGACGCGCATCGCCGGATCCCAAACGGCACAGCTTAAGCAGCTCGAACAGGTCGGAGCGAAGTATGGCTTCACGGTCAACCAACCGGTCTCGGAACTCACGACGAAGCAGCTGAACGTGTTGTTGAACGGCGACTCGGGCCAAGCGGGTGAATGCTCCGCCGAAGGCGGATCAGCCTCCGGCTGGGAGGGTATCCTCGCCATGCTCGATGCCAAACACAGGGAAACCGATTCCGAATACGTCCAAAAAGAGATCGAGCAATATATGCGCGAACTCACATGTCCCGTCTGCCGGGGTCATCGTTTGCGCAAAGAGGCGCTGGCCGTACGCGTGGCCGATAAAACGATCGCCGATTTGGTACGGCTTCCCCTCAACGAGCTGCACGCGTTCTTCGTGGCGCTCGGAAAACGCCCGGCCAAGGCAAAGTCCGATATCGCGGGTCTTTCGCAACGCGAGCGCCTGGTGGTCGATCAAATCGCGGGCGAGGTGAAGCGTCGCATCACGAACTTGGTGGAAGTCGGTCTCGACTATCTCACGCTCAATCGATCCGCCATGTCGCTTTCCGGCGGCGAGGCCCAGCGCGTGCGTCTCGCGGCGCAACTCGGTTCGGAATTGTCCGGCGTTATTTATATTCTCGACGAGCCTTCCATCGGTTTGCATCAACGCGACAACGACAAGCTGATTCATACGATCAAACGTCTGCGTGATCTCGGAAACACCGTGATCGTCGTAGAGCATGATGAAGCCGTGATGCGGGCCGCCGATCACATCGTGGACGTGGGACCCGGCGCCGGCGAATACGGCGGGGAGATCGTCGCGCAAGGCACCATAGCGGAAATCAAAAAGAACAAGGAATCAGAGACGGGACTGTACCTATCGGGCAAGAAGTCGTTGGAAGTTCCGAAGACGCGTCGGAAAGGAAACGGAAAAACGATCACCGTCCGTGGCGCGAACGGTTTCAATCTCAAAAACATCGACGTAAAATTTCCGCTCGGCCAGTTGGTGTGCGTCACGGGCGTGTCGGGCTCGGGGAAGTCCACGCTCGTGCTTGATATTTTAGGTCGGGCGCTTTCAACGCATTTCTACGGATCAAAAGATCTTGCGGGAGAGCACAAGAAAATCGAAGGCATCGACCACATCGATAAGATCGTATCGGTAGATCAGTCGCCGATAGGACGCACGCCACGCTCCAATCCGGCGACATACACCGGCGTGTTCACATCTATCCGCGACCTGTTCACCGAAATTCCGGAAGCGAAGACGCGCGGATTCGGCGCGGGTAAATTCTCGTTTAACGTCAAAGGCGGTGGTCGCTGCGAAGCGTGTTCCGGCGACGGGTACGTTCAGATCGCGATGCAATTCTTGCCCGACGTGTACGTCGAATGCGACGAGTGCAACGGCAAGCGTTATAACGCGGAAGCGCTCGAAATCGCCTGGCGCGGCAAGCACATCGCCGACGTGCTCGACATGACGGTCGAGGAGGCGCGTCGCTTTTTCGTCGACCAACCGCTTATCTACGACAAGCTCTCGGTGTTGCACGAGGTTGGTCTAGGTTATGTGCGTCTCGGCCAGCCTGCCACGACGCTCTCCGGCGGCGAGGCGCAACGCGTCAAACTCTCGACGGAGCTGTCGCGTCGCGCCACGGGTAAAACGCTCTATATCCTCGACGAACCGACCACGGGTCTGCACTTCGAAGACATCAAGCGACTCATGGTCGTATTGAACGCGCTTGTGGAGAAAGGAAACACCGTACTCGTCATCGAGCATAACCTCGATATCATCCGTCTCGCCGATCACGTGATCGACATGGGCCCCGAGGGCGGGATGAAGGGCGGAATGATCGTGGCCGAAGGTCGTCCGGAGGACATCGCCAAGAATAAAAAGAGCTGGACGGGGAGATATTTGAAGAGGGTGATGTAGGGGCACGATATATCGTGCCCCTACGAGGTATTGACATCCCGTTCAACCCATGGAACGTGGTGTATCATATGAATATGAAAGTCCCTTCCGGCGGCGCCTCGAATCAAGAGCTGCTTTCGGCTATTGAAGTAATGCTTGACGCAAAGCTCGATGCAAAGATAGGCACACTCGATGCAAAGCTCGATGCAAAGATAGGCACACTCGATGCAAAGCTCGATGCAAAGATAGGCACACTCGATGCAAAGATAGATGCCTCTCATGCCGAGGTCTTGGAAGTCATCCACGAGTTTTCCCAGCAAACAGATGAACGTTTTATTGCCTTGGAACGTGAGCAAATCCGTATGCGTGCGGTCATGGTTACCAAAGACTATTTAGACGACAAATTATCCGATCTTCGCTCGAGCATCATTCGGCACACGCAAAGAGAAATCGAAAAAGCCAGGGGTTAGCCAGATGATCTTGGCTAATAAGATGAGAGGAATGGCTCTTGACTCTTTTCCCAATCTCCGCTAATTTGCAGTCCATTCTGTCCACTCCCTACCGCCTACCCCTACCGTCCACTCTATGCCCGAAATCACGCAATTCCCGGCCACGATCGAACCCTCGCAGATCGAAACCGGCATGACCATCCGCGTCCACCAGAAAATCAAGGACGTGAACACCAAGGGTGAAGAAAAAGAACGCGTCCAGGTGTTCGAGGGCTTGGTGTTGAAGATCGGCGGAACCGGCATTTCCAAGACCATGACGGTCCGCAAAGTCTCCGACGGGATCGGTGTCGAGCGCATTTATCCGATCGCATCGCCCATCATCGCAAAGATCGAGATCGTGAAGAAGATCAAGACGCGTCGCAAGGACATCGGCTTCGTCCGCGGCTCCAAAAAGCGTTTGCGCGAGCAGAAGGTGGTGAAGTTGCGCGAGGCGAAGTAATCTTTACACGCCACCCTACGGTTTTCCGAGTCCGATGTGTTCGTTCACCGTGCGCGCAGTATCGGCGATGACTTGGAGTGAGACGTCGTACGGCCCCTCGATCGGATCGCCGAACGTATAGTTTACATGGAAGGCTTCGGAGATATCATCGACGTTCGCGTTCCAATCCTGTCCAAACCAGGTGCGCACGATCTCTTCGGTTTTGACCCAGCGCAGGATACCGCCTTTGGTGGGGAGATATACTTTCGGATCGGTTTGGAATTTTACGAGTTTTGAGGCGGGACGATAGGTGATGTTTCCTCCGATCGGGATCAGGGCCATCTCTTCAATCGTCAGGATGCGCATGTTTCCGAAATCCGGATACCATGTGTAATAGACTTTTTCGTTGGGGAACACATATCGTTTTCCGTTCGAAGCGTAGTAGTAGACGGCCGTGTCTGACAGGGTCATGGCATCGCTGTCGTCCGGGATTTTAATGAGTGCGCCGACCGGAAGTTGCAGCGCAAGACCTTGTTCAAACGTCATCTCGATCGTTTTGGGGAAAAGCCGGCCGTTCACCGTCGCCGTGATCGTCGAGACGCCGTTGCGAAGCGAGCGAATAAGAAAACTCGCACGACCCGCACTATTGGTCACGGCATTTAACATAATGATTTCATCCTGCGCGCCGCGATCGGACATGAGCTCCACGGTCGCACCTTCCAGCGAACCGTAGAAGTCGTTTTTTACCGTCACGTTGATTTGCGCGCCGTCGATCCCGTCGGCGCGCACGACGTACTTATTGGCGGAAAACGTCGATGCCGTAAAATTGATCGTCTGTGAACCGCTTTGCGCTTGTACGGGAGCAGGAAGGAGGAGGGATGCGGGAGGCAGGAGTAAGGCGGCCGCCAAAACGAAAACCTGAAAGCGAAAACCTGAAAGCTGTTTTCTCATATTGTCCATAGTGTAGCCGACGGGATCGGCTCACGCGAGGCGCGTCTTAAGCGCGTCCAATATGGCGGTTACCGTTGCCTCGGCGCCGTCGAGTTTTGTCGTGTCGACCACGAGGTCGTAATGACTCGGGTCCTGATAGTCCACGTCGTAAATCGCCCGATAACGGCGCCGATCCGAAGCCATACGCTCGTCGAGTCGTTTGCGCGCATCCGCGACGCTCTCGTATTCGGGTTCGTCCGTTCGCGCGCCTTGTCGCTTCGCGAGAAAGATGCGTCGCGCCGCCTCATCCGGTTCGCAGGAAAGAAAAATCCTGAATGAATTGGGAATGAAGTGCCAAGACAGGCGGCCTTCAATCATGATGTTGTCTTCGGTTTCGCCGAGCTTTTTTTGGTAGGCGTCCACGTCTGTGTCGGTTGAGTGGTTTTTCTCGCCGAGCACGTTTAACTCGTCGATGGTGATACCGCGTTCCTCGGCCATCTTGGCGCGCAAGCCGCCGATGGAGTAGAAACGTAAACCGAGTTTTTCCGCGACGATTTTTCCCGCGGATGTTTTTCCGGATCCCGGTACGCCGGAGATGGTGATGATCATATTTTGAACTTAGAACTTAGAACCCAGAACCCAGAACAGGCAGGAAGTCCAAAAAGTTTTGGGTTCTGAGTTATAAGTTATGAATTTCTAAATTCCTCCGCCAGCGTTTCGAATTCCGGAATCGGCGCGAGCTCGAAGTGTTTGCGATCTCCGGAGTCCGGATCCGTGAACTCGAGCTCGACGCTTTGCAGCATGAGCCGAGGCGCTTTGACGTTCCGCTCCGTGTTCTTGATGGCGTATAGCGCGTCCCCCATGACCGGACATTGCATGGCGTGCATGTGCGCGCGGATTTGGTGCGTACGTCCGGAAAGAATTTCCAACTCGACCAACGTCGCGCCCTTGAACCGTTCTTTTACGCGGTAATGCGTCCAGGCCGCCTTTCCTTCCTCCTCGTGCGACGGACGCGCGGCCATGCGCGGCTGCGTCGTGGAGCGCGCGATACGAAATTTGATATCACCTTCTTCATCGGGGAGCGAACCGTGACACATCGCAAGATAGATTTTTCGCACTTCGCGCGAGGCAAATTGTCGCTTAAGCTCGTCATAGGCGTGTTGCGTTTTCGCAACGACCATGAGCCCGCTCACCTCGCGGTCCAACCGATGCATGATGCCGGGCCGCACGGGATCCTCGCCGATTTTTGCGATGGAAGGATCATGCGCGAGTATCACGTCTATGAGCGTGCCTTCCTTTGTCTTCGCGTCGGCGTGGACGAGGAGGCCGGTCGGTTTGTCGAGCACGATCCATCCGTCGGTTTCTTCCACGATCAAATCGCGTAGAGCGTAGGGCGTAACGTCTGAAGGGGCGTTTTCCGTTATATGTTGCGCGTTGCGTGTTACGCTCTCCCCCCCATCCCACATCACCTTGTCACCCTCTTTCAAGAAGCGATGCACCGTGGCCGAAGCCCCGTTCACCGTCACGTGTTTGTTTTTGATCAGTTTTTGAATGCCTGAACGTGACCGGTCGGGAAGGGCAAACGCAAGAAAGACGTCGAGCCGTTCTCCCGTGTCTCCGCCCTCAACCGTCCACGTAGCTTGTTCCATGGCCGCAGCATAAACGATCCTTGACGAAGGGGCTAGTAGCTTGTAGCTAGTAGCTAGTAGTTTTGATTGCCTACTGTAAACTGTCATCTGTTGACCGTTCACGGTCCCGGGACGGTAGCTCAGCTGGTTAGAGCACCGAGCTTATACCTCGGCGGTCGATGGTTCGAACCCATCCCGTCCCACCAGGATAAAGCCCCGCCAAAGCGGGGTTTTTTTATTGATTTTTTATTGATCTTTTTGGGATAGCTCCTCCGTTAACCGGCTCCATTCCGCTTCCGAATGCTGAATCATCGCTTCGAGTGTCGAGAGACGTTTCGTGCGCTCCAAATCAAACCTGGCGGGATCTTGTGTGAACAATTTCATGATACCGGAGCGTTCTTCTTCCAAAGTATCGAGCTGCTTTTCGACTTTGGAGATGGTACGCTTCAACTCTTTCTGCTTTTCGTAGCGTTCGGTTTTGGTCACGGCCCGTTCCTGCTCTCTGCTCTCTGCTCTTTGTTCTTTTTTCGTGACCACCCCTTCCTCCTTCGCTACGTCGTACACGTATTCTTCGTACGTCCCCGGATACGAGCGTACCGTCCCGTCGCGTACGTCCAAGATACGCGTTGCCACGAGGTTCACGAACGTGCGCGAGTGCGAGATGAGAAACACAGTGCCGTTCCAGCGGCGTAGCGCGTTGCCGAGCGCCTCGACCGTCTCGAGATCGAGATGGTTGGTCGGTTCGTCAAGCAACAGGACTTCCGGACGCGAAAGAAGCAGTCCGGCGAGTACGAGGCGCGAGCGCTCGCCGCCGGAAAGCATGCCGATCGTCTTCTCGAGATCGTCTTTCGGAAAAAGAAAATCGCCGGTCATGCGCATCATGTCCTCTTTTTCCGTTCCGGGAAGCGCGATGCGTTCCAGATACGCGCCGACCGTATCGGCGGAGTAAAGCGTGTCCGGTGCGTGTTGGTCGTAATACCCGAGCGTGAGACGGTTGTTCCAGGTAAACGTTCCCTCGAGTTTATCGATCTTGCCCGCCAACGTCTTCAAGAGCGTGGATTTTCCCTCGCCGTTTTCGCCCAAAATCGCGACGCGTTCCCCGCGATCGATCTCGAACGAAACGTCTTTCGCCACGACGAAATCGTGATACCCGATGGTGAGTCGCAACGTCCGCACCGCAAATTGCTTGCGATGATCCACGGCAGGAATACGGATTTTCACCGTTTTGAGCGCGCTTGCGATATCGATCGTCTTCAATTTTCGGAGCTGTTTCATTTTCGATTGCGCTTGCGTCGCCTTGGACGCCTTGGCGCGGAATCGGTTGATGAACGCTTCAAGATGTTTTTTCTGCGCCTCGACGTTTTGATTGTACTTTACGTCGAGCGCCAGCTTTTCTTCTTTGAACGCGAGATATTCGTCGATGGGGCGCGGGAACAAAAACAGTTTACCGCGTTCGGCCTCCAGCGTTTGCTCGCAGGTGTTGCGCAGGAATTCGCGGTCATGCGACACGATCACGAATGCCCCGTTCCACTCCTGCAAAAACCGTTCGAGCAAGAGCTGCGTTTGCAAGTCGAGGAAGTTCGTCGGTTCGTCCAATAATAAAAGATTTGGTTCATGCAAAAGCATGGCGGCAAGCTTCACGCGCATGCGATAGCCGCCGGACAAGGATTCGTAGAGGAGATGCAGCCGCTCTTTCTTGAGATCGAATCGCCCGGCCATCTTGGCGCAGGTCCACTCTTCCTTGTCCGAAATGCGTTGCAAATAGCCGATGACCGTTTCGCCTTCTTGCACGTCTTCGTGCTGCTTGAGATAGCCGAGTCGACACGCCGGATGCACGACGATCTCGCCCGCGTCCTGTTTTTCATCATCCACGATCATATGCAGGAGCGTGGATTTGCCCGCGCCGTTCCGGCCGATAAAGCCGATCTTATCACCGTCCGAAATCGAAACCGACGCGTCTTCAAACAAGACGCGCGATCCGTGCGCCTTGTCGAGTCCTTTGATATGCATCAGGACGCTCATGAGCTTGAAGCCTGAATCGTCATCTATAAACTAGTTCCCTTGGTAGCGATCTTCCGCCTTCTGCCAATTGAGATTTTTCCAGAACGCCTCGGCGTACTTCGCGCGCTCCGTCGGTTTGTAGTCCACCGTGTACGCATGCTCCCACACGTCGAGCGCGAACAGGATTTTCTGTCCGCCGAGTTGTCCGAGTTCGTGGTCCGTGACCCAGGTCGTGAGCAGGTTATCGTTCGTTTCGTCCTGCACGAGTAAGACCCAGCCGATGCCGCGCATCATGGCCGTCGCCGAGGCCTGATTTTTCCACGCGTCGAATGATCCGTACTGTGTCGCCAAGGCGTTTTGCAACGCGTCTTTCGCGCCTTCGGACTTTTCGAATTGCGAGAAGTAATACTCGTGTAAACGCATGCCGTTGAATTCGAAACCGAGCCGACGCACGAGCTCCGAGAGCTCGATCGCCATCGTTTCCGAGTTCTGTTTGTGCGACTCGATCTTTTCAAGCAGCGCGTTCGTATTTTTGACGTACCCCGCATAGAGCTTGAGATGCTCGGCGATTTGCGTTTCGGACAACCCATCCAAAGGGCCAAGATTGAAGGTCTTTGCTTCGTAGGTTTTCAGCATAGGATAGCGAAAAAGAGTAAGTCCGAGCGTTAGCGTAAGCTTTCGTCGATCCCTTGACAATCTTGCCTGCCCATGGCATTTATGGGTTTACCCGCACCTGTTACATTTTCTACGAAAGGAGGGCGTTATGCCCCTGCGGATCGAGTTCCTCGAGGAGTCGCTCGACGAGGAGGAGGTGAACGCCTTTCTCGTCGCGAATCGGTTCCGTCTTCGTGAAGTCATCAAGAGACAGCCGAACGGCAGGCTCGGCGTATTCGTCGGCTGGGCGACCTTGCCGAACTACGTGGATCAGGCCCCCGCGTTCCCGAAGGAGTGGGACGCGATGTACTACTTCACCGACAAGTTGTACAAAGTGGACCTGAAGCAGGGTCTCTACGACTACGGTGACGTGGGGCTGGTCGTGCAGCTCGAAAAGGACAAGGACCTCAACGAGCTGTACTACGAGGTGGAGGTCAAGGGGCATGATCTGGCGAAGGTCAGTCACGCCTACATCCACTTTCGGTCGGGCAAGCTCATGCCGTCGTCCGACTGGAGCAGTTCCGGCGCGATCGAGGCACCCAAGGCCGAGATCGACTCGTCCGACGGCGAGGAGGGTAGCGGCCAGCTCAACCTCCTCCCTTCGATGGCCGCGAAGGAGAAGACGAAGGCGGCGTGAAAGCCTCTCGCTCCGGTCGCGGCCCGCCCTAGCCCCGTTTCTGCGTCGCAAGACGAGAAGCGGGTTTTTTTGTTACTCGTTATTCGAATGGATTGCTCGTGAACGTAAATCGGTTCACGTAGGCGAGCGCGTCTTTTTTGGTTTTGATTTTTCCCTCGTCCCGCAGCCGCTCAATCTCTTTTAGCAATCGTCCCATGAGCGGTCCGGGCTTCATTCCGAGCGCTTGCAGATCTCGACCAAGAAGGAGCGGTTTGATCCCTTCGCCGTCGAGGCGGTGTTCTTCGACCATGCGCGCAAAGGTTTCGCCGACCGCATACGGTTCGTGTTTGATGTCCGGAAGCCCTCGTCCAAAGTGATCGGCCTCGGAGATGGCAAGGAGCACGCGCCAGCTCGTCGGCTTGGTGCGTTTGATGAGTTTGCGCACGGCGTTCACATAGGCCTCTTCGGTAAGCGTTCCTTTTTCAAGTTGACGCCAAAGCATACCCGGCTTCAAATGATCTTTTGCCGACGCGATCGACGCCTGTCGGACGGATTCGCCGAACGCGAACCGGTCGAAAAGCGCCTCCGTCGGCGTGACGCCCGCCTCTTCGTGTCCGATTGAGCGGACGCGCGGCACGCCGTCTTTTTCGCCGGGCGCGGTCGTGCTCGGTTTGCCGAGATCGTGGCACAGCGCGCCCATCATCACTTGTAGACGCTCCTCTTCCGTAAAGTTTTGGCTTTTGCGTTTTGAGTTTTGACTTACTATTCCCGCCGCCTCGTCAATCACCATCATCGTATGGATCCAGACATCGCCTTCCGGATGCCATTCGGGCTCCTGCGGTGTGTCGATGAGCGCGTGCAATTCCGGATAGTCGCGGCGGATCAATCCGAGCGTGCGCATGAGCTCGAAACCGACGGACGGTTTTGGCGCTTTCAACAAAAGTTTCTTGAGTTCGTCCGTCACGCGCTCTTTCGAAAGCGTGTCGAGTTCGCCACGCGCCACCATGAGGCGCATGAGTTCGAGCGTGGACGGCTCGACGCGCAAACCGAAGCGCGCCGTGAATTGGACGCCGCGATACACGCGCAACGGATCGTCCACGAACGTCGAGCCGTCCACGACGCGCAAGATCCGATCCTTGATGTCGTCTTGTCCGTTAAACGGATCGAACAGCTCGCCCGTTTTTGGATCGGCCGCGATGGCGTTGATCGTAAAGTCGCGCCGCCGCGCCGCCTCCTTCGGATCGAGTTCCGGATCGCCCTCGACCTCGAATCCCGTATGTCCCGATCCGCTTTTGGATTCGCGGCGCGGAATCGCGACGTCGAGATCAAATCCATCGCCAAGAAATATTTTATAGATGCCGAAGCTCCGCCCGACGGTCTCGATCTTGTCGTCAAAGAGCTCTTTCAAAACCGTCTCCAACACCTCCGCTTCAATTCCGTACGTTTCGAGATCCGCGTCTTTCGATGCGATCCCAAGCAGGCAATCACGCACGAAACCGCCCACGAGCATCGCCCGGCATCCGCCGGGCAAGCCTTTCACAACCATCCGCGCCGCTTTGAGCAGGCGTGGTTCTTGGGCGGCAAAAGAAATGCGGGAAGACATGTCGCCTTTATAATACCAGCCGTTTCCCGATGGCGTCCTTCAACGTCTCCAACCCGTCTCCGTTGTAGGCCGAAACGAACAAGGGAAAGTACGCTTTATAGTCTTTTGTGAGCTTTGTTTCCGGCACGCGTTTCAATCGGTCAATTTTATTGAACACGTACACCTTTGGCGTCTCTTGCACCTTGAGTTTGGTCAGCACGTCTTCCACCTCCGTGATTTTTTCGTGCAGAAACGGATCGCTTATGTCGATCACGTGCAAGAGCAAATCCGCGTCCACGGTTTCGTCGAGCGTAGAACGGAATGCGTCGATGAGTTTGGGCGGCAAGTCTTGGATAAAGCCGATCGTATCGGAAATGAGCACATCCGTCCCATACCCACTTCCCCCCTTATGAAGGGGGGACCGAGGGGGGTCCGGAAACCAGAGTTTGCCGATATGCGTATCGAGTGTGGCGAAGAGCGCGTCCGCGACCAGCGCGCCTTTTTTGGTGAGCGCGTTCACGAGCGACGATTTTCCGGCGTTGGTGTACCCGACCACGGACACGGTCTTGAGCCCGACGCGATCGCGGCGCTTACGATGTTCCTCGCGCGCCGTGGCGAGCCGATCCAAATCCTGTTTCGTCTTCTTCTCCTGCTCGAACATGTGCCGTTTCATGACTTCCGTATTCGTTTCGCCCTGTCCGCCGCGCGTCCCCGTTCCGCCTGCCTGCTGCATCATTTCCTGCCCGATGCCAAAAATGCGCGGACCCATGTGACGGATGGCCGCGAGCTTGATTTGCATTTTTGCTTCCGACGTCTTGGCATGCTTGGCAAAGATTTTAAGGATCAGGTCGACGCGATCCCACACTTGCATCCGTAGGTTTTGCTTTCGCAGATATTCCGCGACGTTGTACATCTGCCCGGGTTTCATCAAATTATTAATGATGAGCACTTCGATCCGTTCGTTTTTGGCGATCTGCGCCAGTTCTTCCAGCTTACCGGAACCGATATAGGTTCGATAATCCGGCACGCTTCGTTTCTGGATCTGTTTCACGACGATAATGCCTCCGTACGTGCCGACGAGCGACTCGAGTTCGAGCATACGCCGTCCTGCCGTGCGCGCGCCCATGGTGTCGGGAATGACGTCGATCAGGATAGCTCTAGGTTTGAGAGGGATATGCGGCATGGAGGCATCTTATCCCCTTGACAAAGGATACGAAATGGTGAACGTGGTAGAGAGCGGGGATGTCACCCCGGAAGGAGGATGAGATGAGAAAGTTTTTGTACCCTTTTGCGTTCGTCGGGGCGTGGCTCGTACAGGGCTGCGTTCCGACCGAAGGTGGTTTTGGCGATGCCGGAACGGCGGACGAGAGCGCCGAGGGCGGTCTCGGAAGCGGATTTCGTTTCGATCTCGAGCGCTCGTTCGCGATTGACGCACCGCCGCTTCCTGCGGTGTGGCGTCCGCGCCTGCATCCGCCCGGCACGATGCTCGTGGACCACTCTCGCGATCTCTGGATGGTCGTGACCGGACTCGAGCGTCGCTCGATCGCCGGAGACGACGTACTCGGTGAAGCCGGTCTCAGTGATCATAACGCCATCCGCATGTCTCCGGACGAAGAGCGCTGCGTCGTTCCCGTCGCGGACGACGAGTACTGGTATCCGGAGAACGGCGCCTGGCGACCGTTCTACGGGCCCCACGAAGACGACGGTCTGTATCTCGTTGACTGGGAGCACCGCACGCGCCGCCCCGCAAGTATCGAGACGCTCTACAGCTGGGGCTACTCCGCGTCCCGGCTCGACGACTACGATGGTGACATGGACGAGTGGGACGCGCTTTCCGTTCTCGAAGAACCGCTTCGGTTTCGTGACGGCACGATCGCACGCACCGAAATCGCGACGTACTACCTTTTGTACGGACGCGCGTATATCTTCGTGCCGCAAACGCTTGCGGAAGAAGCCGGCTATCGTCTCGAGGACATGCTGGACATACGCGAAGCGCTTCTCCGAACGCTCGCTCGCGTGACGACCGCGTTTACGCGCGACTACTTCGATCTGTGTCCGGCCGAGGGCGAGGCCGAAGACTGACAAAAACCCCGGCACCTGTCGGGGTTCTTTTTTATCATCCTATTGGAAATATACGGGTGTGTTACGATATCGTCATTCACGCCCATGAAAAACGTTACCGAAGCGGAGCTCCAAGACGAGCGGGAGCTGCTTATGAGGGCCAAAGAGAGCCCGGCCGCCGTGGCCGAAATTTATGATCGATACGCCGACAAGTTGTACGGCTTTTTGTTGAAGCGCTGCGGTCACAAGGAGATCGCCGAAGATCTCGTCTCGCGCGTATTTACGAAATTCATCGAAGCGCTTCCGCGAATCGAGTGGCAAGGCGTCACGATCGGCGCGTATCTCTATCGAAGCGCATCGAACGCGCTGGTCGATCACTGGCGGAGCGCGAGCGTGCGCATGGACCGCGAGCTGGATGAAAACTTCGATTCGCCACTTTCCGACCATGATCCGTCCTGGCATGCGGAGATCGCGCTCGAGAAAGACAAACTGCTTCTCGCGATGAGGACATTGTCTCCGCGCGATCAGCAAGTGCTGGACCTGCGTTTTTTTGCGGGTCTGGAACCTGAAGAGATCGGGCAGATGCTTGATATCTCGCCAAACCACGCGTCCGTCCTTTGCTATCGAGCCCTCGGCAGATTGCGCAAGCATTACGCCGTCCCCACCGTATGACCGATTTCCTCAACCCCAACCACGATACGTCGAACCCGCCGAACGGACGGGAGTTTCATCACGACCCGATACCGAAACCGTTGGAAGAGGCGGCCGACGTCCTTTCGTCCGTCGCGCGCGAGCCGTCCGAGCCGCTGGCCGATGCGGTCAAAGCACGTCAACGCGCCGCTTTGCTCGCGCAGGTCGCGGAGCTGAAGCCGTCCGTCGTTTCTTCATCTTCTTCCCCCGCGCCCGTTATGCCTTCGTCCAAAACGCCTGCAAAAAAACCGGCTCATCACTCTCCCTGGCGCGGATTCGCGTTCGGTTTTGCCGGCGTCCTGGCTGCCGCCGTGTTGATTTTAGTATTCGTGAGTCCGTATGGATTCCGTTCGTTGCCTTCCTCCGGTCCGATCGCGACCGCGCTTTCCATTCCCGCGGCCCTCGCCGCCGACGCGTTCATCCTCGTCGCGGATTCATCCGACGCGTCCGGCGTCGCGACGGACTCCTCCCTCACCATCACCTCCAAAGTCGATGTGACGCCGAGCGTGTTGAAACAGTCGTTGCGTATCGAGCCGCCCCTCGACGTGGACGTTGTTCGCGCCGGCAACGGCATGTACAAGGTGACGCCGACCGCGCCGCTTGAACCCGGCGCCACCTATCGCATTTCGATTGAGACGCTGGTCGATCGGGACGACGGGACGCGTTTGCGACGCGAGTTCTCATGGGCGTTGCAGGCGAAAAACGACATGCGCGTCCTTTCGACCATCCCGCGGGACGGAAGCGGTTTTGTCCCGACGAACACCGGCATCGAGTTCAAGCTTTCGCGCGACGGATTTACGGACGCGACGTCTTCCTTCTCGATCGTTCCTCCGGTCGAAGGCCGCTTCGACATACGCGGTCGTTTTCTGACGTTCGTGCCAAACATTCCGCTCGAATCCGGCCGTCGGTATGAAGTCACGTTGAAACAAGGGTTCGGATCCGGCGAAGCGGACGGAGGATTGAAGGAAGACATCGTGATCCGTTTCGAAACGGTCGCGCCGACGCCGTCCGGCCCCAGCGCGTCCCAACCGCTCCAATTTTCCGTAGACGAATTCAAGGAGGAGTCTCCCAACAAGACATGGTCGCTCACGCTGGGATATGCGCAAATGCGTGACAGGACCGACGCGATCCGTGCCGAGATCATCGGATATCGAATGGAGCCGGACGAAGCGAAGCGTTTGCTCGAGAACCGACTGCGTGTGCCGTCGTGGGCGCCGGTGGAAGCCGGTCGCTACGAGGCTTACGAAACCGCGAACAAGAACGAGGCGTTTCGCATGGAGGCGGAAACGGTCGTCGTGAATTATCGGCGTGAGGTGAGTATGCCGTCGATCAGCCCCGGATTCTACGCCATCCGCGTCACGCCCAAGGCTCCGCAAGGCGGCAAGGCATCGTGGTTCTTTCTGCAGTCAACCGATATCGCTTCCTATCTCATCGCGGACAAAGACCGTCTGTTCGCTTGGATCGTGAATCCGTCCACCAACCGCGCATTGGAGAACATGCGCTTGCGCGTCGCCGGTCAGGACAAGCGTACGGACACGCGCGGTTTGGTCGAGCTTGCGACGCCGGACGTCTTGAAGCGTACCGATATCGAACCGGGGGACATCTTTCCGTTCGAGATCGTCGAATACGGCGACGAGGGCACGGACATGCGCGCGCTCGGTATCGTGCGTCGTACGTACGACGGGTACTGGTTTCATCTTGCGAATCGCGATGCCGATGTCTCCAAGACGTGGAGCTACTTGTATCTCGACCGTCCGCTGTACCGCACGACCGACGAATTGAAACTGTTCGGACTCGCGCAGGATCGTGAGACGCGACAGGCGGCGGGCGAAATCGAAGTCCGGTTGCGGAAGCAGACGTACTGGTGGGATTGGGCCACGGGGGAAGAAAAAGTATATCAAAGTAAGACAGTGCAAACCGACGATGTCGGCCGTTTTGAAGCGTCCTTCAACTGGAACGAGCTTGCGCAGGGGTATTACACGATTGAATCGCGTCGCGGCGACGAAGTGCTTGCATCCCGCGGATTCGAGGTCCGCGAGTTTTCTAAACCGGCCTACGCGATTTCCGTCATGATGGACCGCGAGAACGTCTATGACGGTGATGAAATCGCGGGAACGGTGAAAGCCGCATTTTTCGAAGGCACGCCCATGTCCAGACTGCGCGTTCGCTTGCAATGGGAAGGCGGTTCGACCGTCGCTGAAACGGATGAGGCGGGCCTGGCGCGATTCCGTGTCGGATATCGACTGCCGGATTGCCCCTCCGGACGCAACCAGCGCGCATGGTGCAGCCCGACCGCATGGCTCACGGTGAATGCCGTGCCGGAACAAGGTGAAGAAGGTGACACGATCGGATCCGCATCCGTGGTGGTGCATCGAAGTGCGGCAGGGATGTCGCTTGAGGCGAGCGCCGATCGTTTGGCGGCCACCGTCGAGGGCCGGTTGTGGCGGCAGGATCTCGACGCGAAGGACGGCGGCCGCTCGATAACCTGGGCAAACCGTCCCGTCACGCTTGTGATTCACGGCCATCACTGGGAAAAGATTCCGAACGGTTTCCGTTACGATTTTATCGAAAAGAAACAAGTGGAAATCTTCCGCTACGAAGAGCGATGGGATCCGCCGGCGATCGTCGAATTGACGAGTGACGCGCGCGGGAGCTTCCGACACGTATTCCCGTTGGATGAAACGCGCTCGTACTACGTCGTGACCGAGACGCGAGACGATCAACGTCGCGTGACGCAGGTTCGTGCGTGGGTGTGGCAGGGATCACTCGGCTCCGGCGCGATGCGTCCAAGTCCGCGTGAGGACGGGCTCGAGGAGCCGGCGTATCCGAATCTCGATCTTTCGCCCAAGCCGCCCGAGGGAGGGCCTTACGGCTACGGCATCGGCGAAGAAGTGACCGCGACATATCGTCTCGGCTCGCAGAGTATCAATATGTCCAACTCGCCGGGTGTCCTGTATATCACGGGAAGCCGAGGCATTCGCAACGCAACCGTCGGAGGATCGGAGTACAAGTTCCGCTTCGAAGAAGCGTGGATGCCGAATGCGGAATTGCGTGCCATCACATGGCGCGACGGAAATTTCGAGATGCTGCAGGCCGGCGTGGAGTATCGCCGTGCGGATCAGGAGCTCGAGATCGAGGCTAAACCCCGCAAGGAGCGATATGCACCGGGAGAAACCGTCGAAGTGGAGGTGACCGCTCGCGTGAAAAGCTCCGGTGCACCGGCCCGCGATACGCGGCTTGCGTACGGAGCCGTGGACAAGGCGCTGCTTGCGCTCACGTCTGACGTGGACGCGGATCCGTTGAATTCGATTTACGGATACGTGTCCGACGGAGTGATTTTTATCACCCGCACGCATGACGAAGCGTATGACGGATTCGGCGGCGCCGAAAAAGGCGGCGGCGGATTCGATCGCGCTGCGTTGTCGGCCCAAGTACGCAAGAATTTCAAGGATACGGCCGCGTTTGGCACGGTCATGACCGACAACGAAGGTCGCGCCACGATCCGTTTCCGGGCGCCGGACAATATCACGGGTTGGCGTGTCGAGATGGTTGGCGTTTCCTCTCGCCTCGAAGCCGGTTCCGGCCGTGCGGACGTACACGTGAGCAGGCCCGTGTTCGTCGATGTGGTTGCGCCGCCGCGCTTGCTCGCGACCGACCGACCGTTTCTCAAATTGCGCGCGTTCGGCGCCGGACTCTCGAACGGTCAGGACGTGACGTTCACCGTTCAGGCGCCGACGCTCGGGATCGACGAGACGGTGCAAGGCCGCGCGGGCGAGTCGGTGTACGTCGGCATCCGCAATCTCGTAAACGGATCGCATGCGGTCACGGTCGGTCTCGGAGCGGCCATCGGCGCGGACGCGATCGAGCGGCAAGTGACGGTCGTGCCGTCGCGCTTCACGCAAGACGAATTCGTACGCGTGGACCTTGCGCCGGGTTCCGGGTTGCCGGATATCGGTCGGCCCGAAGCCACGATTCAGTTTGTTCCGCAAAATCGCGCGTCGCTTCAGCCTCTCGCCCACGATCTCTTGCGTACGTGGTCGAGTCGTTCGGACGCGCTCTACGCCAGTCGGTACGCCGCCGGGCTTTTGCGTGACGAATTTAAAGCGGGCGAGGACCGTTGGTGGGGTTCGTGGCTGCCGGACGATCAGGACCTCGCGCGCCGCCTCTCCGACTATCAGGATGAAGAGGGAGGGATTCGTCTTGTGAGTTACGGAAGTGCCGATCTTGAGTTGTCGGCTGAAGTGGCCGCGACCGTGCCGGAATTCATCGATCAAAATACGTTGGCGGGATATTTCTGGACCAAGCTGGACGACAAATCTTCAAGTCGCGAAGTGCAAATTCAGGCGTTCGCCGGGTTGGCGGCGTTAGGCGAGCCGGTGTTGCCCGCGCTGCAGGCGGCGGCCGTCGCGGAAGGATTGGGCTGGCGTGAACAGCTGACGATCGCGCGCGGACTGGAAGCGGCCGGCGACCGTGAACGCGCGCGCGGCTTGCTCGAAAAGCTGCTCGAGACGGCGGAACGCCGCGACGAGGTCACGCGTCTCGTCGTCTCCGAGCGCGAGACCGACGTGTACGAGGCGACGGCCGACGCCGCGGGGCTTGCGGCTCGTCTCGCGCATCCGGAAGCCGAAAGTCTCATGCGTTTCGTCGAAACGAATTGGGTGAAGGACGCGTTTCCGGTTTTGGCGAAGATGCGTTACCTGAAAGCCGTGTTGCCGACGCGCGCGAATCGCGACATTGTTCTCAAGTACACTCTGGGCGAAGGCGAGAGCGTGCTCACGTTCAAGGACGGCGCGGTACAGACGCTTGATCTGACGACCGAAGAGGCGGCGCGTTTCCGCGTCACGAGCGTGGACGGTCCGATCGCCATGACGTTCGTTCGTCGCGTCGTGGGTCGTCCCGCGTCGGTGCCGGAAGTCGCGATCTCCCGTCGGTATGACGCGGGCAAGCCGCTTGCCGATTTGCGCGAAGGCGATGCCGTCGAAATCACGCTCATGCCGGAATGGCAGTCGCATGCGCAAGACGGCTGCTACGTCGTTCGCGACCATTTACCGGGAGGTTGGCAGGCAGTGGTCGGATGGGGAGCCGAACAGGCGTATCGTCTCTCGGATCGCCGCTCCAACTGGTATCCGCTTCTTGTTGAGGACGGCACGGTTTCCTTTGTCTCCTGTAAATACGCCGGTTCGTTTGACCGAACGATTCGATACACGGCTCGCGTCGTCTCACGCGGAAGCTATACGGCCGAAGCGCCGGTGATCCAACATGAGCAATTCCCGGCCGTGTCCGCCGTCGGCCAAGACGTCACGATTGAGATCAAATGAGATTGATGCAAACGTTCGCGTTCATGACAGCCTGTGCCCTGATGGGCGCAGGCTGTTGGTATTCGGGCGTTTCTCCGCAAGAAGCCTCATTGAGCGGCATGGACGCGGGAGACAAAGAAGCCGATGTTATCGACGCGGATCAATTCGCGATTCCCGAGTTGAATCATAGGGCCGAGCAACGACTTCCGGATGAGGAGAATTTTTCTTGTAAGAAATTTCGTGCGGGGATCGTGAATCATCATGCGCTTGCATCTGATCTGCTCGCGGGATTTTTTCGCGTATTGAAACGCTGCCGTCCCGAGATTCGTACGATGGTGATTTTGTCACCCGACCACAATCTTGCGGCGATCGCACCGGTCGTCGCGCATCGCCTTTCGTACCGCGCCGGTGGTCGCGAAATCGCGTCCGATGCGGCGGCTGTCACGCGCCTTGCGGAGGCGGTGCCGTTTGTCAGAGAGCAGCCGGCGCTGTTCGAGCGCGAGCACGGCGTGGGCGCGCTCGTGCCGTTTTTAGCGGACGCATTTCCCGACGCGACCCTCGTCCCCGTCGTTCTGCGTCAGTCATCCACGGCCGCCGAGCGCGAACGTTTTGCTGCTTGGCTGACGGATGAGTCGAAAGATCCGGCGACATTCATCGTTGTCTCTTCCGACATGTCTCATTATCTCAGTCAACAAAGAGCAGAGAGCAAAGATCAGGAGACGAAAAGAGCTCTACGCGAGAGCAATATCGAGTTTTTCGTGGCGGCGAAAGACGACCACACGGACAACGGAACCTCAATCGCGATCGTGCTTCGGGCGCTTGAAAAAACAAAATGGACCCCGCTCGGGGAGTCCATTTCTAGCGCCTATGCCGGCTCTCCGTTATTTACGACCACGTATCTCGTGGGATTTTGGTAGGGGCACGGCATGCCGTGCCCCTACTACGGCATGCCATGCCTGTTTTATGCCGTCACGATCCGTTCCAAAATCTGTCTCTCGTCTTCTTTCATGACGTTGGCATGAATCTCTTTTCCGATGATACTCGTCGCTTCCGGTACAAGTTCTTTTTTAAGCATTGCCGACATGTCCGCCGGAACGATCAGGTGAAGCGTCGTCGCGACATGCTCGTCGCGGATGAGCCGGTTGACATGTTCTCCGAGCATGCGCACGTATTTACGGAGCCGCTCTTCATCCAAACGCGGCTCCGGCGCGTTCACGCCGCTCGTGTCCGGGTTGTAAAAGCCGCCCTCGTTGTCGCTTTTGAGCTCGTTCGGCATTTCGAACAACTCGATTTCTTCGAATGAATCTTCAAACGCGAGCATGAGTCGTGCATGGACATGGTCCGCAAGCACGATCAATGCCGGTTCGGGGAAATGTCGGAGGGATTCGGGGATATGCATAGGGGGGAGGGGGAACTTAGAACTTAGAACTTAGAACCAGGAACTTGGGGGATCGCTTCATCGTTTTTGTTCAAGCAAGCGTTAACTGTTTTATGTATTGGACGAAGGGTCGCTCGAAATTCTGACGGGAGCGCAGGCAGCGGTCAATCGCGTCGAGGAGCGGCGTTTTCGTTTTGAGACGCCGCGCGAGTCTGACGGCAAGCGCGGTCGCGGTAATGCCCTCGACGGTACCGAGGCCGAGATCCGTCGGACGTTTCGATGTCGCGCCGACGAGTCGTTCGCCGTAGGTACGATTACGTCCGTGCGGGCTCATGCCGGTCGCGATCAAATCGCCGAGCCCGGCGAGTCCCGTCGCCGTGTCGGTATGCCCGCCCGCGTTCACGACCACACGCTCCATCTCCTCGATCGCCAGGGTAAGCACTATCGCCTTCGCGTTGGTCGGATAGTTCAGGCCGTCACACAATCCAAGCGCGATCGCATACGAATTCTTGAGCGCCGATGCGAGCCCGACACCGAGGAGATCGAGAGACGTCGCGCATTTCACGGTTTTCGTTTCGAGGAGCTTTTTGACGCGCGTGATCGTCGGTCTGTCCCGTCCCGCGATCACGAATCCCGTCGGCGAGCCCTTTGCCATTTCCGTCGCGATTGCCGGACCGCCAAGCGTACAGATCTTGCGACGAAGCGCGGGCGGAAGCGCGTCGGCTTCGGACATGGCAAGCGGTTTGAGCGTTTTCGGATCCAATCCCTTTGTGATACTCGCGATACTTTTGATTCGCTTTGAGAAAAACGGCCGCGCTCTTTTCACGACTTCCACAACGGCATACGAAGGAACGGCGACAAACACGTCTTCCGCTTCCGCGAGGACGGCCGCGAGATCACTTGTTGCCGTCACGTGTCTTGGAAAGCGATAACCCGCCAAATATTTGGCGTTGCATCGATTTTTTCGGAGGTCTTCTTCCACGTCCGATTCGATGCAATACAGACGTATCGGCCGTTTGTGGCGTGCGAGATTCAGCGCGAGCGCGCTGGCCATATTGCCCGCGCCGAGGATTGCGATAGGGGATTTCATGGCGGCAGTATAACAAAAAAAGACCGAGCTTAGCTCGGCCAGTCCCTCCATTCGCGAATAGCGGGATCAGAACATCGGCGGATAGAACGGGTTGAGTCCGAAGTGGGAGAGCAACGACTCGACGATGGTGCCGCGGTTGTGACCCGCCTTCACGGCTTCGATGGTCTTCTCGAGTGCGGTCTTGCGCAGCTCGAGCAAGTTGAGGATCTCCACCTGATCCCACTTTCCTTCCTTGAGGTCGTAGAGGCGGTGGCGGTTGATCCGGTTGTGCAGCTCGGCGAGCTCTTTCAGGATGGCGGGCTGTCCCTCGGAATCGTCTTCTTGCGTCATGATTTCTCCTTCACGTATCTTCTTCCTGCCAGATTTTTTCGTTTTTGTCAATCAGGGTCTCTTCCGTGAAGTGAGGAGAGAAAAACAAGAAAAGATCCCGTGGGGATCAGAAAGAAGCCCGACCTACGTCAACGCTTGATTTTTCCTTTAAATCGCGCTATGCTCGCGCCCATCCGCCCTTGTAGTTCAATGGATAGAATGCGTGGCTTCGAACCACGAGATGGGAGTTCGATCCTCTCCGAGGGCACCACGTAAAAACGACAGCCTGACGCTGTCGTTTTTACGTGGCTCCGTTCCGCTGTCGTTCACGTGGTACGACCACAAAAATACCCGCCGATCGGCGGGTATTTTTTTATTTCTATAAAGTTCCGAATGCGCTACTATCGTGCCGTATGTCAAATAGATCACCTGGTGAAAATCCACCAATAATTCGAGCGCCTGAGAATAAAGGAAATGCACAGCAACTATCCAAGCGGGGACACTACACGTTTTCAGGCGAGGCCAAATCGTTTGGGGAGTTGGCATTGACAGCTCAAGAGGAGCGTACGCTTGAAAAGCTTGGCATTACGCCAGAAGATCTGCAAAAACTTTTGACCGCGCCCCCTTTTGCGGAAGGTAGCTATGCTTTGCTTTTCGAATTATCGGACCCTTCTTTAAATGCGGTTGCGAAAGTCTGGAAGAATCGAGGTCAGGATTTTGAAAGAGGAGCAAATGAGAATATTGTCCTACGTTTGCTGAGGATCCGCCATTTTAAAAACGCGCCAAAATTAAAGGGTTATTTACAGCCCTCAACTATTCTTTTTGAAGAAAAAGTTGAAGGGGAGACCGTGAAGCATTTTGATAAAAATCAAGTTGAACGTTTAGCATCGGCGCTAGCCGACCTTCATTCCATAACATTTAACACGTACGGTAAACCATTTGGGAAAAGGAAAAAGGGTACTCATTTGGATTATTTGCTCGATGGAGTTGAAACTCTTCACAAAATTTATGAACCCTTTATTGCCAACCAGACTGAAGCGACAGATATCATTAATCGATCTTTGGATAAGATGAGAGATCAGGCAGAGAAAACAGCGAATGCTTTTTCAGACACGAAATTTACTCTCATTCATTTCGATTTGAATAAAAACAACATTATTTTTTCGAAAAAAGACGGCGATCCTGTCATTGTTGACTGGGAGCAAGCTTCTGCCGGTGATAACGCCATGGATATAGCCAAGCTGTTTCTGAAATCAAATTTTAATGCGGGCCAAAAACAGGATTTTTTGCGGGTCTACGAAAGCCACCAAGCGAAGAAAGATCCGCATTTTCAGGAGAGACTCAATGTGTATGAGGTTTTCGTCTTGATTAACTCACTCATCTGGAGACTGGGCGTCTTGCGCGATGTGCCGCTGCACATGTCATCAGAGAACGAAGTCCAATTCTACGATCGTGTCAAGAACAACCTCGATAAAGAAATCGAAGCGCTTAAAAACTATGTATCAAAATAACCCTATGAAGAAATTCGACCTTCACTTTCACTCGACCAACTCGGACGGAAAATTGTCTGTTCCAGAGCTTGCCAAAATTATCAAGGCTAAAAAATTAGATTTCTGCGCACTCACCGATCATAATACGGTTGACGGCATACGAGAACTAGAGACCTGTCTTGATGGTTCGGGTATCAAAGTAATTCCTGGGGTTGAACTCACGACAAAGTATAATGAAGATGAAGTTCATATCTTGGCCTTTGATTTTGACGTCGACGAGGCAGCCAAGATTCTAAAGGAGCGTAACGAACTTATTCGGCGCCAAAAGATTGAAGAGATGGAAAAGTCCATTGAGCTTTCCCGTAAGGAAGGGTTGGAAATTACGCCTGCATTGCTTCCCGTTGAAAAGCAACCCGTGACCCTTACCATCGCCCTTGATATTTGCGCCAGCCGCTTTAATCAAGACCTCCTTCTCGAGCGGCACGGAAAGCCCTTTATCCCGGAAGACGTGTTTTTTGAATACCAAGCGCCAGGCAAATCTTGCGCGGTTGAGCGAAGCGGCGTTTCGGCAGAATGGGTCGTGGAAAAGTTCAAAGGAGTTGCACAGGATCTTATTATTGCTCACCCGTTTGTACGAGTAAGTGTCGTAACAAAGCCGCTCGATGAGATGCGCATAAAAGATTTGTTAAGGATTGGAATGACGGGGATTGAAATGTATCACAGCAAGACTTCCGATGAACAAATCGCCTTGATTAAAAAAATCGTTCAGGAGAACGAGCTTCATTATACGGGCGGCTCCGATTTCCACGGTCGAGAAACGGACCCATCGATTGGCGAGTATGGTCCCGATCGGATTCTTTCCGATTTTTATCTTGCGAATTATGCGTCAGGCTAGGTCGGTACAAGAACGTACGCCGAACGATCTCGTGATCCAAAACGTCACGAGCGCGTTGAAAGCTCATTTTCAAAAGTTTAAATCGATTCGGTCGGCCTATATTTATGGGAGCGTATTAACAAACAAGTTTCATGAAGAGAGCGATATCGATGTCATATTCATTGTCGAAGATGTTACAAATCGTTCGGAATTCCTGCGGAGAATTAAGGCCGTGCGTTCCAAAATACACGGCTTTAAGCCAGATATAAATATTGTATTTACGAGTGAGTTTCGTCACCTCTGGCATATTTTTAGACCGCCGACATTCTTTGTTTGGATCAAACAGCGTCACGTATTATTGTGGGGCGAGGACTCCCTGAAGAAGATTAAAGAAAAAGAAATTACCGCGCAAAAGATTTACAAACGCGCCGTCGATTTAGCTCAAGGCTGTCGGGCGGTATACCTGAATGACAAAGACGTTGCCTTTTGGGAACTACGGTACAGTCGATGGCTGCGTGAGTTGCAGTACGGCATCTTGTATCTTCATGGAGAGATCGAGCTCGATTCCAAGGTGTGCGGCCAAAAACTCTGTAGAGCATTCCCCGAAGTGAGACAAGCACTGCTATTGTCAACCAAAGACCGGTTACCAATTAAAATTCTTTCAGAAATCGCGGAAACATTCGTCCTTTGCGTTAAAAAACATTTCATAAAAGAATCATGAAGATACTCATGTTAACATCCCGTTTTGGTTTCGGTTACGGCATGGGCTATTCAGCCTATAAAGAAGCGACTGCGCTCGTTTCGCTTGGCCATTCAGTGACTGTAGTGCACTGCTACAGCAATTCTGAGATTGCTCATTTTTCCGATCCACGGGTGATATGCGTCTACTTGCCGATGAAAAAGATGCCCATGATCGGCTTTCTCTTATACTTTTTTAAGCTCAACAGGCTTTTTCGTGAGAAACTGAACAGCAAGAATTTTGATTGCATTTACATCCAGTCTCTGGAATTTGGCTTGTTGAATTTTTCAAGAATGACGATACCGGTATTTTATTACGCTCGTAGTACAATGCGCGGCATGCAACGGGCGCTTCGAAACGAAGGTATAAAAAAGTCGCCCCTCGCAAGAATGATCCACGTAGTTCTCGTGGCTCTTGAACGGAGGTGCATGCATTACAGCCAAGTGATTTTTGTAAAATCCAGTCAAATGGCCGGGGAAGTTTCCGGTCTTTACAAGGTGTCTCCGAACAAAATTACGGTTATTACCGGAGGGATCGACGAAGAAGATTTTCAGATACAATCAAACTCAGCTTCGGCAGCCTTTAAGGACAAATGCAAGATGCCGTTAGATGTTCCCGTCGTGCTCTATGCCGGGCGCATCGTGCCGCAGAAAGGATTATCCTATTTGGTTGAAGCTTCACTGAAGCTCCTACGGGAAATGCGTTTTATCGTTGTTATCGCGGGGGCCGACATGGATGCGTCGTATTATGCCAAAATCAAACGCCAATTAGAAAGTTCGCCACACCAAAAATCCTTTTATTTTCTCGGTCATGTTGAACAGCGGGCGATGTCCTCCATTCTCAATTTGGCAGACTGCCTTGTAACGCCATCGATCTATGAACCGTTCGGCATGGTTAATTTGCAGGCTGCTTTTCTGAATAAAAATATTATCACAACCGATGCAACAGGCTCGACTGATTTGTTGGCCGACTATAAAAAAATAAAAATCGTCCATGCTGGCTCTTCGGCAGCCATTGAATCAGCTCTGCGGGAGGTATTGTCTTGGAAAAATCAAGGCAGTCAAACTCCTTTTGATTTTCAAGGATATTCATGGCTGGCGGTGGCAGAACAGCTCACGCATTATTTTCGAAAGCGAATTACACAAAACAGGGCAAAGTAACGGGGCTCTAGAAGCTGTCTCGGAGCCATTTATTTCTTCGGTTTGTACGTGCGCCACTCTTTGGCGTCGAGAGCCGCATCCGCCGCCGCGACTTGCGCTTCTTGTTTCGATGTTCCGCGTCCGACGGAGATAAGCTCCTTGTCGAGGAAAACGCCGATCGTGAATTCTTTGGCGTGGTCCGGCCCTTTTTCTTCCAGTACTTTGTAGGTCGGCGTGACGCCCATGAGTTCCTGCGCCGTTTCTTGGAATTTGCTCTTCGCATCCACGTATAATTCGTCCTTGAGAATTTTTGGGAGATGGCTCAACACGTGTCGTCCGATAAATTTTTCCGAAGCCGGCATGCCGCCGTCGAGATACACCGCGCCGATAATCGCCTCGATCGCGTTCGCCAAAATGTACATGCGCGCTTTCGAGTCTTTGTCCTTTGCTTCACCCTTTGAAAGGAGGAGATACTCTTCGAAATTCAGATCATGTGAAATGCCGGCCAACGTCTTCGCGTTCACGAGTGCGGCGCGCCAGTTCGTGAGCTCGCCTTCGTCGTTGGCATAATTTTTGTACAGGAATTCCGTGACGATCAATTCAAGCACCGCGTCGCCCAAAAATTCCAAGCGCTCGTTGTGCGGATATTCGTAACTTGTGTTTTCGTTCAGGTAGGACCGGTGGGTCAGGGCCTGCAGGAGGAGCGAGCGGTCACGAAACTCGTGTCCCAATCTTTCCTCCAGCGGGCCGAAGTCTGGCATGTCGCTCATAGGGCAGGTTTCAGGTTTTAGGTTTCAGCTTCGGGCGTCTCTTTTCGCTTTTTCTTTTCCTGCTTCTTGCTTCCTGTTTCTTGCTTCTTTTGTTCCCTTGGCTTGTCCGATTCTTTTTCGACACCCTTTGCGAGCTGATCGCGATAGACCGCGCCAAGGACGCCGTTCACGAACTTGCCGCTCGACTCACCGCCGAACGTCTTTGCGAGTTCGATCGCCTCGTTGATCGCGACCTTGCTCGGGATGTCGAAGTTATAAAGCAGTTCGTAGGTCCCGATGCGCAAAATATTGCGATCGACCGTCGTGATCTTTTGAAGCGGCCAGTCCGGCGCGAACTTTGTGATCGCGCCGTCGATGTCCTCGCGATGTTCCATCACCCCCTTGACGATCGACAACGCAAACGGTTTCTCGTCGAAGCTTTCCGGCTGTTCGATGAGGTTGCGTTCCGCGATTCCCGCGGCGTCCTTGGCGTCACCGTAGAAATCCCATTCGTAGAGGGATTGCATCGCGATGGCGCGGGCAAGGTGTCGATTGGACATAGGGAAAAGGTGCTGGGGAAGTGAGCAGTGAGTAGCCCGGTAGGGAGCAGCCTGCTTACTTATCTATCGCACTACTTCTTTACTTCGTGCTCGTGATCGTGGGGCTTGTCCGTCGAAGCTTGAGCGGAAGCGGGTTTTGTTTTGTCGAGCATCTTTTGCATTTTGCGTTCGAGTCCCTTTACGTGGATCGGAGTACCGTTGTATTCCGTCGCGTTGGGAGCGACGCGATGCATGCGATGCGTGCGGCCGGCCTTGTCGGTCGTAAGCGCGGGCTTGGTTAACGCAAAATGCGAGGCGCGACGGCGCTTATGTGAACTGGTGCGTCGATGTCCGGGAAGACCCATAACAGGAATGTCAGATGTTAGAATTCAGATGTCAGAAGCACTGACATTGATGAGTAAAGTATAGTGGAAACCGCGTTTTTTGGCAAGTTTTTGACTTTTGCCTTGCACTTAACTTATCCTTGGGCCAACTCTATGGAAAAAACACTCGTATTGATCAAGCCGGACGGCGTCCAGCGTGGTTTGATAGGAGAGATTATCGGGCGGTTTGAGCGCGCCGGGCTGAAACTGATCGCCATGAAAATGGTCCATGCCTCGCATGAAGACGTCGATAAGCACTACGCTCTGACGGAAGAGTGGATGATGGCCGTCTATACCAAGGCCAAGGCAAAATACGAGGCCAACGGCGAAACATTCCCATTCCACGACCATATCGCCTATGGAACGGACATCAAGAACGGTTTGATCACGTTTCTCAAGTCCGCGCCGATCGTGGCGCTCGCGCTCGAAGGCGAGATGGCCGTCTCGCTTGTGCGCAAGCTCGTCGGCGCGACCGAACCCGCCTCGTCCGCGCCGGGCACGATCCGCGGCGACCTCTCGCATGACACGTACGCGCTTTCAAACACGCAGAACCGCCCGCTTCGCAACCTGATCCACGCGTCTGGCACCGTCGAAGAGGCGAATAACGAAATTAAGATATGGTTCACGGACATCGAGTTGTACAAGTACGAGCACGTCAACGACCGCGTCCAGTACGATCCCAAGTGGTTTCTGGCGAGCAATCTCTCCTAGCTATCAGCTATCAGCTACATGCTATAGTAGATTTACCGGTGTGAGGATTCGGGCTAAACCTTCGGTTCTTAGGATCTGGACGGCGTACCCCGTGCGCGGGGAGAGCAATGATCCTGGGCGGCTTACCATCGCTTATGACGATTCGTTCGGTCCGACTGAACAATCCGTCATGGGCACGGCTTAACCCCCTTGTCGATGAGCCGAATGCCTCACATCGGTTTTCGGTTCCATAAGCTCAAGCCCTTTTCATTTCCATCGGATTTTGCTATCTTCACCCGGACAAAACCATGCGCCGAGGTAGCTCAGTGGTA
>ERZ1292625.108-Hain-H41-01um-R1-108-length-136023-cov-11_pt1 | contig 76305 bp, 81 predicted proteins | sample MGYA00564400_ERZ1292625 | MGnify/ENA primary metagenome ERZ1292625 (study PRJEB36523, sample SAMEA6512639) | groundwater metagenome | collected 2019-01-08 | study: AquaDiva: Metagenomics assemblies of 32 groundwater samples | reverse complement strand
TATCTGTATCTGTATCTGTATCTGTATCTGTATCTGTATCTGTATCTGTATCTGTATCTGGTGCGTTTTTGTCGTTTTTCTGTTTCTCGCCGTTACCAGATGTTACATTGCGTTGCACAGTGTTACATGGTGTTACATCCTGTTTCTTGCTCTCACGATGCTTTTGCACTCGTTCCGCAGAAGTGGCATATTGCCTTTTTTCCCATCCACTTAAGTGGTGATTTTGGTCAATCATTCCCTTTTCATAAAAGGCAGCAAGGATGGATTCCACGATTGCTTGGTCAATATCCTGCACCACTGCAATCTGTTCGGAATCCAACTTTACCGTTCCCCGCGGATTATTCCGCGAGGCTGAATCAAGAACGCATAGCCACACTGTGACCACATGCGTCATAAGCTGATTGCTGCGCCGCGCAATCACCTTGAGTTTTGCATCTTCTGGCATACCGTGATAAACCCTGTACCATTCAATTGACACTTTTCGATCCCTAATCCAGCAAACTTGGTTGGACTGATTCGGCTTGTTTGAGGTTGTTTTCTCGGTCGGAATTTTTGAGAGAAAGTGCCAGCTCTATGCAGCCCTTGGTTAGCCTGGCACGATCAAGCTCGGCAGATGCCTGCTTTTTCAGTTGCAGCAATGTTTCCATATCCATCTTGCGCATAATTTCAATGGTCAGATGGCAGATTTCATCAAATGTTGAGATTGGTTTGTCGTTCATATTATCCTCCGTTGGTGAAGGAACAGCCAGCTTGTGTGAACTGTTCGGATGACAAGCTGGCAAATGATGGGGGGGATGTCGTGGGGGTTGCTGAGGGCTTGGTGAGGGATGGCAGAGGGATGAAGTTGGCGATAAAGCAACGCTAAGGCTTGCTAGAGCTTGATTCTAGTGAGGGATGAGGGCTAGAATTTAGGCTGCGTATTTCAAACGATAATATCCACGTCCATCAGATTCAATAATCTCACGCCACGCAGGTTGTGATTTGAAAACGTCGCGCAGTTTATCACCAGTTGAACCAGCGTAATGTAAAAGTTGTTTTCCATTTACCCAAGGAGATTCCTGACGTACCGCATCATGCAGGCGTTTAATAATCTTCGCCTGTATCATTCCAAACGTGAATAATTGCTCGCCAATTTGTATATTTTGATAATTATTCGAAGCCACAAAAGCTAATTTTTGTGGGAGTTGCAATGAATCATCTTTTGTAGCACGCAGCAAACGTATCTTTTTGCCGTTAGTACAAACATCAATCTTATGAAGTTCCTCAAAGGCTTTACAATCATCAGCCAGTACCATTAAATCATTAATTGACACAGTGATAGGTCGCTGTGGCGGCTCATTTGATAAACGTAATATGTGACCATCATTACGGACAGAAATAAAGCTCGTGAGTTTTCTTTCTCCTTTACTAAAAATACGACGGCAATCTTTAGGCTCAACACCTGCCCAACCTTCGCAACGAGTGGTGATTTCAACAATAAGTTTTTGCCCTTCGCGATAACAAAATTCCATCCAGTTAATTTCCAGATAAGTGCATGCGCGCAATAAGCCGCTCTCAATAGCGTAATAAATATCCTCCAGAGGCATTGCCCAGCGTTTCTCAAGAGATTTAAGGGAAAAATACTCCCGTTCTGGCAATGACATAATTCCCCCGTTGCTTATTATTTTTTAATGCTGTAACTATGCTGTTACATTTATTGTTACACTTTTTGTTAAAAATATAATCCAATATAGAATTTGTAAACTGAAAATTAATAGAAATAGGAATTTTAATGCGCCCTGATACCAATAAAAAAACCACCAAAGTTATGCGCGTACCATTATGGCTTGTTAGGCAGATCGATGGTTACATCAAGAATAAAGGTTATCGCCTGCCATTACTTTCTGGCAAAGTTCCTGCTGGTTTTCCGCTCAATACGGAAAGCCATGTTGAAGAATGGGTTGACCTCAACGAAATAATTATAACCGAGCCCGATTCAATGTTTATGATTGAAGCCATTGGTGACTCGATGATTGGTGCAGGTATTCAGGAAAGAGATCTACTGATTGTCAGCAGCAAAGTTGAGCCAACACATGGTAAAATCGTCATCGCGGCGATTAATAGTGAATACACCGTAAAACGCCTCCACCGCAAAGCTGATGGTACAAAATTAATTCCCGCCAACGACAAATACCCTGTTACGGATATTACAGGAAATATGGATTTTCACATTGCTGGTGTGGTGGTGAAAATTTTGAGGAGTTTGTAGCTATTACGTATCCCCCATTCATCCACCTCTAATGAGGGATGAATGAGGGGTACGAAGTGGATAAATTTAACTACAGCAAGAAATCACTAGCTGCCATGGTATGCAGTCCGGTTAATTCGATCTGGGAATCCAGCACACCGTTACCATCAGCGTCGATACCAACTATAGTATTGCCGCCAACCTGCGTATAATTAACCTCATTAGCCGTGCCAGTGAAAGCTCCCGTGCCTTTGAAGGTAAAGCTTCCGGCAAAATCACCAAGGTCTATTTTATCAGTGCCACTAACAAAATCTGTTATTAAATCACGAGTCGTGGAGGTAGTACCAGAATCAGCAATCACGCTATATTTGAACACGTCCGCACCTGCACCACCAGTCATAGTGTCTTTGCCTAATCCGCCATTTATTATATTGGCAATGGAACTGCCTAGCAGAGTATCATTGTGTGATGAACCGATGATGTTCTCGATATTGAACAACGTATCACCAGCCGCATGACCGCCAACTTGAGCTGTGGTAACTGCAAGATTTACGTTCACTGCAGCATTGGAAGTGACATAAGAGATAAAATCAAACCCATCACCACCATTTATAACATCGGCTCCAGCCCCGCCAGTAATGGTATTATCCTTATAATCACCAGTCAGGTTATCATTAAAAATAGTACCAATAATATCAGTAATACCATACAGCAAATCACCCTGCGCATCACCGCCACTATTAACATTGGTTGCCAGATTTATATTTACCGCTGCGGAGGAATCAGCGTAAGACGCGGCTGATATGCCGGCAAAACCATTAAGCGTATCTGCTCCAGCTCCACCAATCAGAATATTGTTCCCGCCCTGACCATAAAGAACATCATCACCTTCATTACCATAAACAATATCATCCCCACCACCGGCATAGATAGAGTCATTACCTGTACCACCGTGCAGCACATCATTACCAGCCGCGCCGTTAATGGTATCATCGCCGCCACCACCATGAATAATGCTGCCCGCTGCTGCTGCCGATAATGTATCACCATAAGCAGAACCGATAAGATTTTCTACATTCACAATGGTATCACCAGATGCACCCCAGTCCTGAGAAGTAGTAATAGCAAGGTTTACATTAACAACACTATAGGAATTTTCATAAGATACCGTATCAATGCCAGCACCACCATCCATATGGTTGCCGCCATATCCTTGACCTGCAAGCAGATCATTGCCGTTGCCCCCATAAAGTTTATTCGAAAATGTATCACCTATAATAGTATCGTTAAAATTACTTCCGATAATATTGGGTACACCATACAGCAAATCGCCCTGCGCGTCACCACCTGTATTCACATTGGTAAGGAGGTTGATATTAACGCCAACGGCTGAATCAGCATAAGTAGCGGTAGCAACACCGGCAAAACCATTGAACAGGTCAGCACCAGCACCGCCGATTATCAGGTTATTACCGCCCTGACTGAAAATAGTGTCATTGCCGAGTCCGCCATAAATTGTATCATCACCATCGCCAGCATAGAAAGTGTCATCGCCTGCATCACCATGCAGAGTATCATTGCCAGCATCACCATTAATGCTATCACCACCATCTCCACCGTGAATAATGCTACCAACTACTGCTGCAGATAATGTATCGCCAAATGCTGAGCCAATAAGGTTTTCAACATTTACAATGGTATCGCCAGCCGCACCCCATTCCTGAGAAGTGGTGCGCTTGAGATCCACATTTACAACCACCGCAGATGATGCATAGGAAACGGTGTCAAGCCCATCGCCACCATTGATAGTATCAGCCCCAGCTCTGCCATCGAAAGTATTGTCAGAAGAATTACCGGTTAAATTATCATTGAAATCGGAACCTATAATATTCTCTACATTAGATATCAGGTCACCCTGAGCTTCGCCACCGGTATTAACATTAGTAAGAAGATTCACCGTCACAGCAGAACCAGAAGTGGAATATACTACATAGTCAGAACCAGCTCCACCATCAATGGTATCCGCACCAGCTCCGCCATACAGAGTATCATTACCATCATTGCCATAAATAGAATCAGCCCCTGCACCACCTTTTATTAAATCCCAACCGGAGCCGCCGGTAATGCTATTGTTATTTGAGTCACCGGTTAAATTATCATCAAAAGATGAACCGATAAGATTTTCGATGTTGAATAATGTATCACCTTGGGCATCACCTCCTGATTGGGCAGTAGTAATTCCAAGATTGATATTAACCGCGACGGTGGAAGATGCGTAAGATACTGTATCTATGTCTGCTCCGCCATTTAGAGTATCAGCACCAGAGCCACCACTTAGTGTATCATCGCCCTCATAACCAAATAACACGTTTACACCGGAATTTCCAGATATTATATCATTGTGTTCTGAACCAGTGACGACTTCAATACTAACCAAAATATCACCCTGGGCATCCCCACCAGACTGCGGACCAGTGCTACTCAGATTTACATTAATTCCAGCAGTTGAATATGAATAAAATACGGTATCAATCCCGGTACCACCGTCAATGCTATCTGCTCCGCCACCACCATTTATGTTATCATGACCGGCATCACCAAAAAGATGGTTATTGCCAGCATCTCCAGTAATAACATCATCGTAGGCGGAACCTTCGATATTCTCAATATTAACATAGCTATCGCCCGCAGCAAAGCCTCCACTATTAGCATTGGTCAGCAAATTTACTGTAACACCTGCGTTGGATAAATAAAAGCTTACTTTATCAATCCCAGCACCACCATCCATTGCATCAGGACCAGCACCAGCAATAAATGTATCATTACCATCATCACCAAACATTTGATTATTGCCAACATCAGCATATGACGGACTGTTTAGTAAATCTCCATACAAAATATCATTACCCAAACCTCCATGCAGAATATTATGCCCCGCATAGCCCCAGAGGCGATCATTACCAACACCACCATCTATATTGTCAGCCCCGCCACCACCATATAACAGATCATCACCTGCATTTCCAAGCAGGGTATTATTACCATTGTCACCAGTGATAATATCGTCAAACACCGAGCCACTTACGTTTTCAATATTGGAAATAATATCGCCAAGACCGTCACCACCACCGATTTGTGCTGTGGTAAGTAAAAGGTTGACTGTTATGCCATTTGCAGAGTTTGCATAAGAAAGGGTATCAATTCCACCTCCACCATTGATAGTATCAGCACCGAGACCACCCTCAATAATATTTGCAGCAGAATCACCAGTAAGTGTGTCGTTATAAGCTGAACCTAGAATATTCTCTATGTTAGAAAGTATGTCGCCCTGTGCATGACCACCAGATTGGGCAGTGGCTAGAGTCAGGTTTACATTTACAGAAGCGTTTGAATTAGAGTAAGCAGCCGTGTCTACACCAGCACCACCATTAATAATATCAGCACCAGCACCACCGTTTATAATATTATCGTTGGCGTTACCAGTAAGCGTATCATTGTAATCTGAGCCGGTTATATTTTCGATATTGGAAAGCACATCACCCTGTGCATCTCCACCAGTTTGAGCAGTGGTTAGATTCAGGTTAACATTAACACCAGATGCAGAAGCAATATAAGAAGCTGTATCAATGCCAGCACCACCGTTAATAATATCAGCTCCAGCCATGCCGATTATTCTGTTATTTTTCTCATTACCAGTAAGCGTATCATTAAACGCAGTGCCGGTTATATTTTCGATATTGGAAAGTATGTCACCCTGCGCATCACCACCAGATTGGGCAGTGGTTAGAGAAATATTGACGTTTATCGCCGCCGTAGAATCGGCATAAAAAACAATATCTATACCTTCTCCACCATCAAGAACATCAGCACCAGCACTACCAACAAGAGAATCGTTCCCATCACCTCCTGAGATATTATCATTACCAGCGTTGCCGTAGAGAGTGTCATTACCACTACCACCAAACATAACATCATCGCCATCATCACCATAAGCTATATCGTTTCCACCGCCACCTTCAATCCAATCACCTCCAGCATGACCATGAATAAAATCATTTCCGGCACCACCTATAATTGCATCTTCTTCTTCATTACCATTCAGGCTATCATTACCAGCACCTCCAAATATAATATCATCACCTACACGACCATAGGCAGCATCATTACCGTCACCACCGAAAATCCAGTCATTACCGGCACCGCCATCAAGAGTATCATCTCCGCCATTACCAACCAGAACGTCAGGCCCGCTTTGACCGGCAAGCGTTTCATCCCACCAGGCACCAACCAATTTATCTGCGCCAGTCTGCAGGATATTTAATCCGAGTGTTATTGATGCTGTAGTACCACTTGCCAAACGCGCTGATTCTGTAACAACCGTGCCATCCGGTAAAATCAAATCACCGGTTACAATTTGTGTAGATGACAGAACAGCTGATGTCGCCGCATCAGTTATTGTGATAACTGTTGCTACATGGTTACCAGCATCATAATAATCCTTGACGGTTTCGATTGCCGCAACTGTCTTGAAAGGAGTGGAGTAGTTAACGTTATAAGTGTTGGTTACTTTTTGTACATTCAGGCTAACCTTGTCATAGTCAGCAGCATTGTAAGAACCAGCCAGCTCTTTCATTTGCAGCAGCTCATCGGTACCATTGAAACTGCCCACCTGGTCAAGCTTATAAACCGTATAAGCACCACCACATTTACCGCGATCACGCTTGAATGATGCAATTTCGTTCCCATTATAAAATGAGTTGCCAATCTGGTCACCAAGCAATTCCTGATAGGAGCTATCTGCAACAATTTTAGTAAACGCATTATCAAAATATTGCTCCTTAGTCGCAACTTCCGAATCAATGGCAGCAATTCGTGCATCAATAACCGCCTGATGAGAAGTACCGACAGCAGCGTTAACCGTTGGGGTTGTCAGCACACCTGTTCCGGTCAAGCCAGTAAGATTTAGTGTTTTGCCACCAGCAATTTCAATGCTCTCAACAGCTTTGCCATTAAACTGGTCAAGCACTGTAACGATGTTTTTACCGGATACCGTAATATCCAGATTATCGCCAACCCTGGAGAGAACCAGATTGCTTATATTAGCCTCTGTCAACCATGAAAGCACGATAGAGTCATTCGCACCTTGATTATCAGTTATGAAATTATTTATGTTGCTCGGATCATTGGTAAATGAATACCAGTCATCACCATCGCCGCCTTCCAGCGTATCGGAACCAGCACCGTTAATTAAAATATCATCGCCAAATTCACCTTTCAGAGTGTCGTTACCCGCGCCACCTACCAGCAAATCATTATCCATGCCGCCAAGCAATACGTCATCACCATTTCCACCAGCCAGGTTATCATTACCCAGCCCGCCTTCGAGCAGATCATCATCGGCACCGCCATCGATAATATCGCTGCCATTATCCCCATGCAGAATGTCGACTCCCCCACCGCCAGCTATTATATCATTTCCATCGTCACCATAGATCTGGTCATTGCCAGCATCACCAAATGCTACGTCATCACCAACGCCCAGAGAAATTATATCATTGCCCAGATTGCCAAATACCAGATCTTTGCCATCGCCACTGCCTATCACATCATCACCTAAGCCACCATCAATAACGTCATCACCCGCGCCGCTATCAATGCTGTCGCTTCCTGCAGCACCCATCACAATATCACGCCCATTGCCGGTTGCCGTGATGTCATCACCCGCGCCAAGATGCACAAAATCATCACCATCATCGCTTACAATAGTATCATTGCCACCGTCACTGAAAAGCACATCATCACCAAGCCCGCCGGAAATATAATCGTCGCCATTACCACCGGAAATATGGTCGTCGCCATCTGCACCAATCAAGGCATCTTTGCCATCGCGCCCTTCGAGGTAATCAGAACCAGATCCACCATAGATCGAATCATCACTCGCCCCACCAACCAGAACATCCTGCCCGACATTTCCGAAAATAGTAGTGATGCCCTGCGCGATAATCGTTGAGCCATTAGCATTAACCGCCACAAGAGCCTCAACTGTTCCGCCTTGCCCATTACTGACTTGCTGAACCTGATAAATGCTGTTGAGGAGTACAGCAGTATCACCAAACTCACCTTCATGATAAACCGCACTGCCAAAGAGGGAGCCAAGAATTTTTCCGGCGACTAATGCAATTACTGCTGCTGCAACAACGGCAACAGGACCACCAGGAGCAAAATTTAATGCAATAGCAATTTCACTACCCAAAACAGTAGCCCCTGCTGCTATTCCGACCTGCGCACCAAGCTGTAACCAATCGCCTTGATCAAAATCTCCACTATTCATTAATCCATTAATAGCCGTGACTACTGCAGCTACGGTTGCATTTATATTAGTTGTTGCACCAGCACCAAAATATTGCTTTGCATAATGTGCTGCAACAACTGCAGAAACCGTGCTGATTCCAGCCTTAAGATATTGTTCACTATCCCAACCCTCGGAATTTAACGCAAAATCAATTGCCATACGCACAAGCGCTGTTTCAAACCCAGCAGAAAGGCCAGGAATTGCCTTCTCATCAACACCAAGTGATTTTAATACAGACTCTATAACATCCTTAGCACCAGCAGCATCAACAACATTTATAATCTGGTTTGTAAGATAACGCTCCCCTAAAAATTGGGCTAGCCCGATAAATGCTTCTCCGGCGCTAAGATTGCCATCAACCAGACCCTGCATGTTTGCACCAAGCCATTCAGCGAATGCAAGCTGCGCTCCATCTGGTTTATTGAACCACTTCCCTGCATCACCCACCTGCTTGGAAACAAAACCAGCAATTTCTGTGGCTGCTGTTAACACACTGTCAATAGCTTCTGACAATTTATATTCTACACTATCTACAACTGCTGTGGCACCTTCTTTAACAAAGCTAACCGAACTATCAGGAGTACCTAATATATCATTATTCGCAGATCCTCCAAAAATCGCCTGACATTCCTTAGCAGCAATAAGTTTTTGCAGATAAGGTGGCTCAGCATCACTAGTAAAGTCAAGGCTAGCAATTTGTATAGGGTCAGCTAGGCAACTTTCTAATGCCGATTGATAGCTAATATTTGTACCAGTTAAATCAATCTGCAAATCATTGAAAAGTGGATTTAACGCATTATCTCCAAGAGTGTTTTCAAAATCTATCCCATCACGATAATCGGCGTTATAATTGAGATAATATTTTGCACCTTCTGGAGAAGTAAAAACCTTAATTTTATCCCCTGCTTGCATTACATAGTAATCTTCATCTCCAACGGTTACCTTGCGGTCATTAAGAAACATATTTTCAGCAGTTAAATCATATGCTGTAGTATTAAATATTGTGGCAATTGCGCTTAAATAAGATTGAGTTAGAGTTGGCGTATAGGTTAAAGGATTTATTGTACTAAGAAATCCGCCAGCTCCATAAGGCAAATTATTATTTTCTGCTGTCCAATTATTCCAAGTACTGTAATCTGGTCGTGCACTTGCGGGAATTAACCCTACAGCTGTACCAGTTCCATACGCAGGCGTCGCACCTGTTATTATCTCGAAATGAAGGTGAGGACCTGTAGTGCGTGCACCTGTAGAGCCTACTTTTCCTATTGTTTCCCCAACATTTATTACTTCCCCTGGAGTTACACTACGCTCACTTAGGTGGGCATATAATGTATAATAATATTGTTGATCAGCTCCAATGTGACTCAAAATTACAACGTTACCATAGCTCGTACTTGTTCCAGAGTACCATACTGTACCAGATGAAGCTGCTGGTATTTCTGTTCCTACCGCAGCCGCATAATCGATACCATTATGATACTGTATTTGATCTTTCTTTATTGGATCAATTCTATTGCCGCTTGCGCTTGAGATTTTAAAATCACTGCCTGGATTATATACTGCCATAAAATTATCCTTTAAATTGTACTTAATGAAATTGCAAAACTAATTTGTGTAAGCGCATTGCCTTTAAAATCTCCATCCATAACAATCCCATCACATTCAAGATTTAAATGCGAGCGATTAGCAAAGTTATTGATTTTAAGGTTATTTATATAATAAGAAACATCTCTAAGTGGTTCTGACAATCTATATGGCGAGAAAACAATAGACCAAATTTTATCAAATTTATTTTCATATTTAGAGTAACCTATCTTTATACCATCATGCTCATAAATATACATAACAAAAAGTAACTGAGTGTCTGTATCTGGTGCAGGAGGCGTTCCTATATGGTATACATTTTGTTTGTCCATATACTTACCATCTAAAATATCTTGCCACTCTTTTTTAGTAATATGAGGTTCTACTTTTATATAATCTGTAAGAAAATTACATACCGCCGATTCATCAAAATAAATATCCTGCTCTATGTCGTGATATAACTCATTTTTAGAATTATTGGTTTGCTCAGAATTCTCCTGTGAGTAAGCAGGAAGTATACTCAAAAGCAGCGGTAATGATAATAATGCGAATTGAAAAAATATTTTTCTCATCCCACTCCCTCCCCATAAAACGTCGTGATGATTTTCCCGTTTTTGCCGGTCGTGTCATAGCGCACGGCGTTGGCTTTGTGTTTGGGGTAGCGTTTTTTCAGGTCAGCAGCGATTTTTTGCGCGTGGCCATATGGGGCGATAAATTCCATAATGTAGATTTTGTCGCCACTTGCCCATTCTTCCAGCGTCAGTGGCGTGGCGTGGTTAAGGAATTTATCCTCCGCCGCTTTCGAAAGCATCGCCCATGACACAAAACCAACTGGACGCTTCTTCGCATCATGATATATCCGGTATTGATTAAGCTGCACTGGCGGCAGCACAATATTATTAAAATGCTGGATTTTGTAATTCAGGTGGGTTGGGGAATTAAGCATCAGCGTCATAATATCGCCAAACAGGCGGCTGCGCTGCTCTGGCGGCATTTCACCAAGTATATTTTGCTTCTGTCCTGCCACTTCCCCGATTGCCTTATTCACGTCAAAGTTTAATAAATAAAAGAATAGATAACCATTCAAAAATTAAAATGTCAACAGCATATTAATAATTATTTAATGCTTTGCGCGCCAGCTTTTATCTTGAAAGAAACAAGGCGCAATGTTACAGATTTCTTTCATTGCAGCCAAAAATAATGGAATTGAAGCTCAACAAACATGTCGTCATTGAAATATCGCGCAGAGATTGATGGTTTACGCGCTATTGCTGTTCTCTCCGTTATATTTTTCCACGCTGGAATGAATTTCTTTGGCATAAATCCCTTTAAAGGCGGTTATGTCGGTGTTGATATATTTTTTGTTATTTCCGGCTACCTGATTACAGGCATTATCCTTGCTGACATCGCAAAAAACAACTTTTCCTTCCTGAAATTTTATGAACGGCGCGCGCGGCGCATTCTGCCTGCGCTATTTCTCGTTATATTCGCGTCTATACCTTTTTCCTGGTTCTGGTTGTTTCCTGACCCATATAAAGAATTTTCCCGAAGTCTGGCTGCCATTTCCGTCTTTGTATCCAACATCCAACTATGGCGGGAAAGTAGCAGTTATTTTGCCGAAAGCAATGACCTGAAACCATTAATGCACACATGGAGCCTATCCGTTGAAGAGCAGTTTTATGTGCTGTTTCCGCTGGGACTTTTTATTTATGTCAAATATCTGCGCCGCTTTCTTCCTATCGCCATTGTTATAGCAATTATTATTTCCTTTGACAGGTCATACCGTATGGGTTTGGTGGATAGCCAGGCAAGCTTTTATCTTCTTCCCAGTCGTGGATGGGAGCTTCTGATCGGGGCATTGCTGGCAAAACTCGAACAGGATTATGGCAGAAAATCCTATGGTGTACTTAACAGCGTAATGCCATTTCTGGGGATGCTATGTATTACCTATGGCGTTGTCATGCTTGATGAAAACAAATCATCATCAATTTATCTGGCTATACCAGTATTAGGTACAGCCTTTATATTATGGTTTGCAGGAAATGATTTTATTTCAAAATTATTATCTTCAAAATTCCTGGTTAGTATTGGATTAATATCATATTCGTTATATCTGTGGCATCAGCCTGTATTCGCTTTTGCGCGTACGTATTTATTCGATCAGCCTGACAATTTCACATACACAATACTGATTGGGTTCTGTTTTGTCTTTGCCTATCTGTCATGGAAATATGTTGAAACACCATTTAGAAACCGCGCTATCATATCTACCAGAACAATCTGGGCTTTAACATTACTTTGCTCAACATCCCTGTTTATATTTGGCTATATCGGCAATAAGATGGATGGGCTGCCAAATCGGCTCAGCACTATGGGACTGAAAGCCACGGAAGTAAAGCGGCAATGGGATTTGATAAAGCAGGATGATAAAACCTGTTTTTCACGCCCTCCTGAGAATGCTTGTAAATTCAATGGCTCTGATGCTCGCCCACACTGGTTATTTCTTGGTGATAGCCATGTGGAAACGATGCTGCCAGCTTTTACCAATATTCTGAATCAGCGAAAAGATAACTACAGCATAATGACTTCAACAGGCTGCCCATACATTACTGGAGATTTTGAATTTTATATAGAAAAAGACAATAAATGTTCAGAAGTAAATGCTAAGAGATTAAACTTAATTGAAAAGATGAAGCCGCAGGTTATTGTCATTAGCGGACGCGAAGTAACCTATCTTGGTGGAAAAAAATTTGATACTCGCGAAGATGGCAAATCTATACCTTTTCTAGTACCTGTAGGCAAGGATTTACCAGAAGAACAAAGAATTGATTTTGTTAAAGATGCGTTTACTAAGAGCATCAAGAATTTACTGGTTATGGGGCATAAAGTGATTTTAGTTTACCCGGTTCCTGAATATGACTACCATATTCCACGTCGTATTATGAAGCTTGCAATCCGCCGCTTGCAACCGGACATTACTAGACCTTATTCTACTTTTAAAGAACGCAGTGCTAAGGCTTATGAGGCATTGGATAATGTAGGTAATAGTCCAAACCTTATCCGAGTATATCCAGAAAAAATCTTCTGCGATAGTTTTGAAAAAGATAAATGTGTTACCCATGACAGTGAAAATATTTTTTACGTTGATAACAGCCATCTTTCGCGGGCAGGAACCGATTTAGTTGTGCAAAAAATATTTGAAGCAGCGGATACAAAATGGGGTTTAAACAATGCTGAATAATGTTATTTCCACAGAAATCAGCTTGCTCAATTCAAAGCATATCCCCTGACTTTATTCCTGATTCTTTTGGTAAACGGCTCTACGGATATATATGCTGCATAAGAAAAAGCCAGAACTATGACTATTCCGCAAATAAAAGTGGTGCTACTACGAGGCAACAATCCGACAATAGCTATTTCAACTATATAATGATTCAAATATAGAGGATATGAAATGTTCCCAAGCAGAGAATCAATTTTTTTAATAAGCAGGTTATTTGAATTTATGTGCGATAGAATATATAAAACCACAAGCATTGCGGAGAAAATAACTGTTGTAAGCACTACGTCAAATTTTTTATTTGATCCCATACAAAAATTATTAATAGTTAAATAAGCAACAAATGCTGTCAGCAATACAAGCCAGATATTGGTTTTATTTTTCCTGAGTGTCAGCACATACATCAATATACCGAGCAGGAAATATGGTATAGAATTAACAACCACCAATTGGCTGGGAAGATTGTAGTACATTGAATAAAAATATATGGATAATGCTGCAATTACAGCCATAAGCAGGGGTATACGGAGCAATACTACTGCCGCCATGAATAGATAAAATTGTATTTCTACTACCACAGCCCATATATAACGAACATATATTGTGTAATGCTCCAACCCGTTTGGTATGTCAGTATCAAAAGGAGCAACTAAATTTTTTAGCAGCACCAATTTCTCTGGTATTCTGGCATAATATGGTGGTTCAGGCTGCGCTGGCAAGATTGCTTTAGCCTGAAGGTAAGAAAGCAGATATTGAATAATTATTGATAAAAATAAGGCAAGGATATATGGAGGATATATCCTCCAGAATCTGTTTTTTAAAAATGCAAGTGGACGATTTTTATAAAAGCTATCGCACGCATCGGCTATAACGAACCCAGAAACCACAAAAAACAGGAGCACTCCTATTCGCCCCCATATAACACTATTAATAAATTCCCAATCCTTAGGCGCAAACGCTGGTAAAAAATGTTCAAATACAACAAATAATGCCAATATAGCTCTATACGTTCCAAATAACTTATATTTATCTGCCATATTATAAAATTCTTATCCTACTTCCCACGACAGACTGCCACTTCTAAATCCTACCAGTCACGAATCATAAATCCTTTATTAAGGGTTTTATGTCAAATGATTTCAACTGCAAGTCGAATTTTTATGATATATCTTTGGCATGCATTAATATTTACGCTATTAATTGATCATTTTCCGCTTATGACACAAATAAATTTTCTTCAAGAAGCAATAATTGGAATATTTGTTACTGTCGCTATTGCTTCATTATCGTACTTTTTGCTTGAAAAGCCAGTGATGAATTTTGCCAAAAGGAATTTGTCAAAAAATTTATTCAGGAACTAAAGTACTGTCGTAACTTATTTTTTGTATGCCTCTGCCTCAGCTTTCCTCCTTCTCACCAACCCCTTTTGCTTTCTGCCACCAGCCCAGACCCATTTCATCAGTTCGGCTGGTACATCGGCATGCTCTTTACGGTTTACCTTGCGGCGGAGTATGGAGCGTTGGAGCGCGCCCGCACCAAGATTGAAGGTGAAGGAAACCAGCGCGTCGAACTGCCCGTCAGTTAGTGACACATTGATGAGGCGAAGGACGGCTCGTTCTGTGACCGCACACATCCTGACGAAGCAGATCGAGGGCTTCGTCCTCGTCCACCCCGTCCAGGAACTGTTCTCTGTTGGCTTCGGTTATCAGGTGTCCATAACCGATGGTGGGGTAGCCAGCGGGGCAGAGGTAAATCACTGGCGAAAATCCCTCAAAACGGCGGATCAGGCGCAGACCGTCTTCGCTGATATGCCTCATTTTTCTGCCCGCAGCTTACTCATTGCCCGTTGCCCGAAATAAAAGCTGATAATGCCTGCGAAAATGGCTTGGTCTTCTGCCGTCCAGAGAAGCCACGGCATGTCAGCGGAAAATTGCATCACCTTCACCGCTGCATAGAGGATGAAAAAACTGTAGGCAATTACAGGACGAACTGTGCCGCCCAATGCATCCACCCAAGATATGCCAGTGGTGTAGGTTTTGTAGAGGGCGGAGCTTTCGGTGATGTCGGCATTGATTTGGATTTCCTCCAATCTCTGTGAAGCTTCTTGTTTTTGCTGTTCCATCTGCATTTGCAGGATGGTGATTTCGTGTTTTCTATCCTGTGCGTCACGGAGCAGTTTTAACAAATCAGGAAATGCTGCTGAGATAAAACCCAGAAAAGAACCAAGTAATGTAATCATATAATTTTCCTTCCTATTAAAATTACCAATTGAAAGAGCATGCCCATGAGGGCAAGAATCAAAGTGGTGAGCATCCACCACATCACTTTCTCAATACGCTCCAACCTCTGCCCCAGAGATTTGTAGCGTTCGGCGCACACTGCTACATGCACTTCCAGATTTTCTGCTTCTTGTTGTTCAGTCATAATTTCCTCCTGTTTTTTTTGTGAAATTAGATGTTTGCGATTCCCGCATATCCACGTCCGACCATCGCTGAAAGCTGATAAACCCGCACCGAAATACCGCTTTGCGCCGAACCGAAGTCCGTCACTTGCTGCGCGGCGGTGTAGATGGTCGTGGGCGTTGTCAGGCCGATGATGGTGCGTTTCAGCGTCACCCCCTGCATGATTTCCACCTCGTAGCGTTCGGCTTCTTCAGAAAGCGGAATATCCACTGCGTCCCGCCAATCCCCACCGATGCGCGTGCGCCGCTTCCAGGTGATGGTCAGATCACCACCCACGTTTCTGCTGCCCTCGATATGCACGGGGGAATAAGGTTTCAGAGCCTTTGCCGCATAGGTAAAATCCTGCGCGGTGGTCGCCCCGAGTGTGGAGCCAACCGTCACAGGCTTGAACTTTTTGGCGATACCCCAGCCCGAGGATGCCATCAGTTCCCGCGCAAGGGCGTTTGTCAGCATAATGAAGCGTTCACCCGCTATGTGACTACCTACAGCCCATTCCGTACCCAGCCGCCCCCGCAAAAGGCCAGACAAACGATATTTATTCGTGTCGAGCAGTGTCGCGGTTTGGAACTGGATCACTTCATCGCCGATGACGCACACATTCGCGCCATTCAGCACGGCAATATCGGTCACGCTCTGCAGCTGGCCGAAGGTTAAAAGCACATCAATGGTCGTGCTGTTATCCCAAGTGTACACCGTCCCCGCAGGGATGATATTCAGCACCGCACCGATGGTTGCCTGCGCCGTAAGCGTTTGCATCAAGGCATAGTTTGCGCCGCCATCATCCGAGCGGTAAACCGCCGAACCCGTCCAGTCCCCGCCCAAGCCCACCACGCCATAGCGCAAATAGGCATCCGTCACCGCATCGGTGGGGAATGCTGGCAGGTCGAGCAGTTCCAGCCGCGTGGCGGAAATACTCGTCGGCGGCTGAATGTTGGGCGTGCCAGTACCTGCGGGATTATAGAAATCATAGGATGACACATCTTCGGCCACGCTTAAGAGTTCCTGCATCCCGTTTCGCACCAGCTTGGTGGAATTGATCCGCATGACATACGACGCGCCATCCTTCGTGATGGTAATCACGTCGGTCGGCTCAAGCAGCGCATATTTCGGCGGCACAGTGAACTGGTATTGCACGCGCCCGACCCACACATTGTAGAGCGTCACATCCGCCACCACCTTGGCTTCCTGATCCGAAAGCACAATCGGCAGGTTCACGGTGGCATAATCCACCGCTTTGACGGTTTGCCGCTGCGAGGATTGCGTGCCAGCCTGATAGTCAGCCGTGCGGTTCAGATAGATGACATCCACCTGGCGCGGCAATTCCAGTTCCTGCGTGCGGGTGATGGTGAAGGTATCAATCGCATCATCACGCGGCATCAGTTCCGAGAAATCCAGCGTGGTGTTGGAAACCTTGCCCCGCTTGATGAACTTCAGCAGCCCGTCCGATTCCACCATGTCGAAGAAATAAGCCGAGGCCAATTGCTCCAAACAGGCACGCACCGTTTGCCTGTTGCTCACGATAAAGCCCGACACAATATCCGTCAGGCGGCTGGTGTCGTACATGGTGTTGTCGTAACCCACCTTTTTCAATAGGTCGGCGACGATCTGCCCAAGGCTCGAAAGCCCCAGCTTGCCTTGCACCCAGTGGCCTGTTTTCCAGTTGCTCCCATCCGCCCATACCGAGCCGAGGTCAGGGAAAAACGGGAACGGCCGTGCATCCCATGTCCACACGAACTTACGCGGAATGAAATTGGCTTCCAGCGCGTTCTCCGCATTGAGATAGTCAATCGAGGCATCGAGCGCGGTGCGCTGCGCCAGAAAATCCACCCGCGAGCGCGAACCCCGAGGATAGAAACTTTCTACCGAGTCAGGGTCAACGAACACGTTGGGCTGGTTGGCGCATCCATCCACCGAAGGAAAGCCAATCTCCGAAAACCACACGGGTTTCATCTTGGCCGTCCACGCCGTGCCGCTGGCATCAGGATTCGTGTGGGTGCTATTCCACCAGTGTTTTATGTTCTTCCAGGCATAGGTTGCGCCTGAATAGAAGGTTTTGGTGGTGCGTGTGCCGTCCCAGTAATAATCCCAGCCTTCGTCCTGCGTCCAACCGTCATAAACTGCCTGATAGTCAATTTGTGCCTGCGGCAAATCGGGCGTAAGTGGGAAGTAGCAATCAACCGCCACCACGTCGATATTACTATCGCTCCATAGCGGATCGAGGTGATACCAGCCGTTTACGGAATGATACTCGCTCCAATCCCCACCATAAGCCACTTTCACACCTGCGCCGACGGCGGTTTTCACCGTGGCGGCAAGGCTTTTCAGCTGCGTCACCGCTGGGAATACACCCGCGCTGCTCATATAGGTGGTAAGTCCCACCAATTCCGAGCCGATCATGAAAGCGTCGATATTATTCTTCAGCAATACGCCGCCCACGTTCAGGTTGGCATAGTGCGTGATGAAAGCATTATAGCCATTGGTGCGGGTGAAGAAGTTAGCCGCATCGGTGGCATTGGTCGGTATAATCCTGCCGCGCCACGGTTTTGGCTGTGGCGTGATAGTGTCCACTTGCACCATCGGGTAAAACAGCACCTTGTAGCCACGCGCCTTCAATTCCTGGCACAAGCGAATGATGCTTTTATCCGTGGGCGTGCCGCCATAAGTGGGCGAACCATCAGGAAAAGTTAAAATCACATGCGCGTTGTTGCGGTTAAATCCTGCCACCGACCAGTCATCGGGCGCAATGCGTGCGCCTTGGCTATTAAACTCCGCCGCTGGTTTGATAATGCTCACCGCAGGATCTGCGGAATCCGAAAACCAGTTCACCACCACCGACACCCATTCCACATTGGGCAGGTTGGCTTTGAGGTTATCGAGTGCCACCAGCACATCGGCTTTATTATTCAGGTTGTTCAGGTTCATTTTGGTGACTTTGCCACCTTGCACGAAATTGCCTGATACATCCTGCTGGCCGCTGGTTTTCTCCTGCACCACCGTGTCGTAAACATTCTCACCCGCGCCTGGAATGATGGTGATGTCCTTGATTTTATCCTCAAGGTCGAAGGGCTTTTTCAGCGTGCGGCGCACCTCGAAGGTAAAGTTCGGAATACGGTTGCCGAAATCCCCCAGCGGGAAATCCTTAATCACCACATAGGCCGTGCCGCGATAGGCTGGCGTTTGCCCTGCGGGATAGAAGGACGACATAAACGTGTCAGGCAGCTGCGTTTCATCACCGAGATAGAGCGAATAGCTGCCAGCCGTCAGGTCAAGCTGCTTTGCATCCGCCCATACGCGCACCACTTCGCTGATCGCGCCTTCACAAATCGCCACCGCAAGGCTTGCCGTGTAGGTGTAGGTCGTGGTGGTGGTTTCCACGCTTCCGCCACCGCCGCCACCTTTACCACCACCCGAGGATTGCGTTGTCGTGGTCACATGCTCCTGAATCGGGCGCGACCAGATCACGTTTCCCGCAATACGGGCGTTGCCATAAACCACGGGTATCGACTTGCCATAGGTGGAAGCCTGCACCATCAAATCCGTCAGGCGCGAACCTTCCTGATTGATGCGTGCCTTGCTGCCGAAAATGGAACGGTCAATAAAGCCGCCCAAATATCCGCCCACACCACCCGCCAACGCTGCGGCAAATGCACCCGCGCCGATGGATGAGGCCGCAGAACTCGCGGCGGCTGCTAGAACGATGGCTGCCATCTGAATACCTTCACAAGTCGTTGTTTCCAGTCATCATCGAGGCGGTGTTCCACCACCCGACGGGCTGGCGCGTAGGAATGAACCATCCCCAGCGTGTTTTCATAATCGGTGAGAAATGCCATGTGCTGCGGGTTCTCTCGCACCTTGAACAAGGCCAGATCACCTGCCTGCGCTTCGGCTATCGGCACTTCATCCAGCAACGCCGTGAGCTTCTCGGTGAGATACGCGCCGTCAGGCTCTTTGGAATAGGTCACCTCGTCATACCCCGCGAGCGGCTGGCCGTGCTTATCCTTCAAGCCCAGTTCATCCACCACGCCGACAATCAGGCCGAGGCAATCACAGCCTTTGCCTTTAAGCCGCGCCTGGTGGTGAAACGGTGTACCGATCCATGTTCGGGCTTGGGTAACAATGGTGTTGCTGTCTGGCATGTCGTAATCCTTGAACAATAAAAAAGCCGCGAGAAGCATGTGCTTCTGCGGCTTTGAAATGTTAATAATAAGCAGCTAAATGACTAGCTGGCCTTGATGTCGGCAATCAGCGTGTCATCGGGCAACGTCAATCGTATGCCCTGTAAATCTGCTTCCGTCGGATCAACAAACGCATGGGTGGCTTCCAGAATGCGCTGGCTGATATGCTTGTCGCTCCAATCCACTTTGCCCGTGTAACGCTGTGCGAAATCAAGCGTGCGCACCAGGGCTTGCGGCTGCCCATTATGTGTCAGTGCCTTGAGTGCTACCAGATAGTTGTTCCGATAAACCGTCGGCACGATAATGCGCTGCTCGTTTCCTGCCACCAATTCCGCGTTCATCATAATGCGTGCTATACGTCCGTTGCCATCCGCGAAGGGATGCACTTCGGCCACCAGAAACATCATAAATACGGCGCGATGAAATGGCGCATCAAGGCTTTGATAAAGCTCGAATCCTTTTTTCAGCGTACCTTCCACCAGTTCAGGTGTAACAAACAATGTGCTGCCTGCACGGTTGCCTTCTACCTTGAACCGCCCTGGCAATTTCTCAGGCCGCTTCGCCATGATAACCGCATGACGCTGTTTCAGAAGCGTCAGGAAATCCTCAAAACGCTTCGGTATTCTCTGCATCTCTTTGGTATCGGCAACAATCTGATAGGTTCCCAGAACGTCATGCGCGTCGGCAGGACGGTCATTTGGCACTTTGCCCTCAAAGACAATTTCTTCCGCTTCACTGACGGCAAATTCAGTGCCTTCAATGAAGTTTGAGAAATAGGCTTCGTAAAATGCAAGTGTCTCCGTGACCACGGGCGCAGGCCGCGTGATCGGCGGTGTTTCATGCAAGGCGCGGTGCAGAACTTCAAATAATTGCAGGCGGTCAGGGTCGTAAGGCTCTCCCTTTTTGCGTGCGATACCTGTTTTTGACACTACAGGTTCATCGCGTGTGCCGAGTAATGTGCCTATCAAATCATCCAGCTGCTTGAATTCTTTTTCTAACTCCAGCGTGCGCGAAAGTTTGCGTGCCTCATCACGCAGCTGCTTTACCGCCGCATCACCAGAACGTCTAAGAATCACATCCAGTTTTTCTTCAATCTCCTGCCGCGAAAGCGTGCGCGGTGCGCTGCCTTCTCGTGGGCGTGAGATACGCATATTTTCCAAATACGCCCGAGCCTGCGAACAAAGACGCAAGCCATCCATGAACGGCTTGTCATCTGGCAATGGTGCAACGCCTTTGCGCGACCTGATAGTGACACCAGGTAGTTCAATATCCCGCTTGCGATCCGAGATAATGAATATCGAACCGTCTGGCGCGGGCTTCAATTCCAAGGCGGTGCGATCCGCAATCAAGGCTTCTGGCACAAACTGCCCGATAATCTGCCAGAGATTGCGTTTCACAATCGCTTCTGGTGCATCGGTCAAATTGGTCGTATAAAGACGGGAAGCCAGCTTTCGCAGCTTTCCGCTTTTTACACTGCGCGAAACCATCTCCGTCGTCGTCGCGTCGGAAACAATCACCTCGGGCAGCTTTGGCGACAAATCGGGCATAAACCTCACTCCATACCCCATTATACGCAATAATTCGGGGATAATAAAGCACTTTATGCAATAAAATGGGGTTTATAGAGAAATATATCGTATCTTTATTGCAATTCCCAACTTGAAGTTCGAAATTGCAATGAAGGCGGTTAATTATCTGATAAAAATCAATCTTATTCCTTGTTACTGTTTTGTCGTTATACGCGCTGCAAATCATTGGCCGTGGCTGCGGTGGCGAGCATCTTGTCCATGCCTGGGACGTAAGGCTCGCCGCGAAAGTTCACGGCATTGTTGAACTTGGCGATGCAGGTGCTGATAGTTTTGTCACAGCCTGCTATCGCGTTGAAGGTGTCGCCCACCGTCACATTGTTGGGCATGGGCAACACAAGGGTGAATTGCTTGTTCGAGAACTCTTTGATTTCCATGCGACGACCAGCGTTTGCACCCGTCAGCCACACCACTTCGCCGCCCGAGAAATACCCAGCCGCCTGCGTCATGGAATTGCTGATAAACACCTGCCTGCTACTGACAGTATTGACACTCCCGCCCACCGTGTAGCTGGCAAGGTTGGCTTTGCAGCGTCCATCACCAAAGATGGCGCGGCATGTGGGGCTATAGAGTTCCACGATGTTCTGGCTCAGTTTCTGCGCCAGCCCGCGCACCTCGGCGACAAATTGCCCGTTCTTGAGTGTCACTTCCCCAAGCCAGCCGCGCCGATGCGTGATGATGCCTTGCGAAAGGTCGGTGACGTTCACCATGAAGATTTCAATTTCGGCGAAATCATATTTCCCCGCCATGATGTCGGCTTCGGTGATTGCCGCCGCGTCAAGGATTCCTGCCACATCGAGGTTATCGACGCTGAACTTGTCTTTGGTTTCCACGCTCGTGGGGGAAAAGCCCGTCGCGGCTTTGTAAAGCTGGCTGCTCACGGTCAGGTCGGAGGTGTGATCCGTGAAGCCCATCACCGTGCCACCCACCAGCGTGAGTTTCCAGCACACGGCAAGGCTGGTGACTTCACCCGCCAGATGCGCGGCCATATTGCTTGAAGCGGTTCTCATAAGCGTATCTCCACAATCGGGATGGAATCCCACACAAAAAAGCCTGGTCCGTCGGCACGCACGGCAAGCGTGTCGGTGTCGAAGCGCACAGGCACATCGAAATCAAAATCGCTGCTCACAATCACACCCGCACCAGGAGCGGAAGAAAACGTCACCACGCCCGTGGTGTGATCCACCGAGTAGCCCGAGCCTTGCAGCACGCCGCCCAGGTAGATTTTCACCGTGCCTGACACGGGCTTCTTAATTTCCCGCACATAGCTGTTGCTGCCGCTGGTATAGGTTTTGTTCAGCTGAAAGGTAGTCAGCGAACCGTTGCCCGTGCCGAGCGTTTGCCCCACCGCCTGGTAATCGCTCCAATCCTTGAAGCGAAAACCATAGGCTTTGCCGAAACGTGCGCGGAAGAAGGCTTGCAGCGCATCCATGTCGGCTTTGCTTTTAAGCCCCGTCGAGACATCCCAGCGGCCACGCGCTTTTTGCCAATTCACATTGCGCTGCTCGAATCCTGAAAAGGTGGTGGTGATACTGGTGTTGAACTCCGCCCCGCCGCTTGCGCCATAAGCGATTTTCGGCGGGAACTGCACTTCATGAAATGTTGGCATTATCCGTTCCTCGCTTTATGCCGCCCCATCTGCGCGGCGAGCTTACTCATGATTTGCCCTTGGCTTTCCATGAAGCTCTGCGCGTTCGGGGTGGTGATGTTGAAGGTGATGTTGTTGCCGCCCATTTTGGTGTTTTTGGGCAGTACGGTTTCACCCTTTTGCAAAATGGCAGGGAACTCGTCGGGCATCAGGCCATTATGGAAGCGCGGCGCACCCGCGAACGCATAGGCAGGCACAGCGCGGCGGGAAACACCCGAAACACCGACCACACCTCCATCATGGAACAGGCTGCCGAAGATACTGCCGAAAATGTCACCACCGCTGCCCTTGGCAAAATCACCCAGCGCACCCGCAATCGGTCCCGTGATTTGCTGACGAATGAACATCCGCAAAATGTCCTGCTCGATGGACTGCACCAGATCACCCAGCTTCTTGAAGGAAAACTCGCCACTGGTGACCATATCCACCAGCGTGTCCTCCACCTTGGTGGCCGCGCTGCCGAATAAATCCTCCGCATTTTTGGCTGCGTTGGTGGCTTCATCGGCATAGCGTTTGAGCGCACGGCTTGCGCCATCCTCCCATTTATCGCTATCGAGCAAGGACTTGTTGTAAATCTCTTTGAGCTTTACCGAGTAAATCTGTTCGATTTTGTCGATATATTCCTGGTTTGCTTCGGTCGCGCCGCCGAGATTTTCGATCAGCTTTTCTTTCCACTCATCCAGTGCCTGTTTCGCCAAATCGTAGGAAGGCTTGGTCTGCAATAGCGCACGGTTCACTTCCTGAATGGCGCGTTTACGGTTTTCCTCGCTATCATCCTTTGTGCTGCCTGAAGATTTTGCCGTCGTTTTGTTAGCATCGGCCAGCTTTGCCTTGGTGGAAGCATTCAGCGCGGCCAATGCCTCCCGTGCGGATTCGCTATTTGCATCCCCTTTATTGAGCGCGAGGATCTGCTTGCGGCGTTCTTCCGCATCCCGCAGGATTTTTTGGCTCGCGGTGAGCGTTACATCCTCATATTCCTTCAAATATTTCTTCTGAAGTTCAAGCAGCTGGTTATTGCGCCGTTCTGCAGCTGCTTTCTCAGCGGCCGTGCGTGCGTTTTGTATATCTTCATCAGCTTTCTTTTGCTCGGCGGCAATCTCATCGTTAATCTTTTGCAGTTCGCGTTTTTTAGCCTCAAGACCAGGCGCACTGCCCAGCACGGCAATGTCGAGCTTGGTGCCGAAGCTATTTTGCAAATCGGCAATTTCTTCTTCAAGTTGGCTTTTTTGCTGATCGCGGGTGGGGTTTAACGCTTCTTGTAAACCGCGCACCGCTTTGGTGAGCAGATTCAGGCTGACTTGCGCCGCACCCGATTCACTGATGGTGCGCCCGAAGGATTCCAGCAAATCATCCCACGCATCCCCCAGCTGGTTAGCTGCACCCGTTAAGCCTTGCGCCTGCGCGTCCGCCAGCCCTCTAGTTTTTTCTTCCAAATGCTCAAGGATGACAGCCTGCGCCGAAGCAATATCACCCTGTTTAACGAAGTTCTCGATCACCTCTTTCTGGGTGGGTGACAGGTCAGAAAACTTCCGCGCCAGCCTGCCAAGCCCTTCTTCGGGTGACTCCAACGCTTTGCCCAACATATCGGCGGCGGAAGGCACATCCGTTCCAAGACGCACTGCTAAGTCAGCAGATAGCTTCAGCGCACGGGTGAAAGTCTCACCTGCGACGTTTTGGAAAGATACCAGCGAGGCAGCAGCTTGCTGAATATCCTCTTTCTTAAAGAGCGTGTTGCCTTCCACCGCCTCACCAAGCGCGGTGATTTCCTGTGCGGTCACACCGGCGGTGAAATCGGTCGCTTTAAGGGCAGCGTTTAGTTGGTTAAGGGCTTGCTCGGCTTCCTTAAACTCTTTGATCCCACCAGCAACTGCAAGGCCGAGCGTGCCAATGACAGCGGCGGCGGCCAGCCCAACGGGACCAAGCCGCGTGAGGCTTGCCCCGAGCGAACCCGTGCCGCCTGCAAGGTTTTCCATACCATAGCGAACTTGCTCGCTCACCACATTCACCGCCACCAGCGACTTGCTGGCGGGAGCTGTGGCTTCTTTGATTTTGGCGAGCGCACGTTGTCCCGCTTCACCAGTGAGGGTTAATTCACGGCGCGTTTTATCGCCGTCAAGAACCGCTATCCTGATTGAAATGTTCTGCGTTGCTGTTGCCATGATCGCGAATTGCCTCGTGCAACCCAGCCTCGGCATAGTCGAGCAGAAGCAAGAGTGCTCGCGGCTCGTAGCCAAGCACATGGGTCACGCTTAAAATGGTTGGAATGTCGAACCCTGCGATCTTGCCGCTGGGATAAAGTTTGAACTGACCGCTACACCGAAGCAGCACTTCCCATGCCTCGAACCCTTCCATCGAATGCGGTTCGCTTTTGATGTAGGGGCATAACGGCTCGCCCGTTTCGTTTAGCTCGCCTTTGCTGCACGGGAGGGCTTCGTCGTGGCATGTTCTGCAATATCCTGACCCGCCGCCGAAGTGCCATTTACAACGAGCCCAGAGACGTTTCCCTCCGCGTCCAGCAGGGAAAGTGAAGCGGTGTATTTCTTCCAGAAATCCTGCGCGATGAACCAAATATCCATGAGATCGTTCACGGCCTGGTCATTCACCACCGCAGGCGCATCGCCAACGCTGTTCAATACGCCTTGCCACTCGATCACCGCGCCGCGTGCCATTGCCTTGATAAGCAACGCTTCCGAAAGCCCGTGGCGGGTTTCTTCGTCATCCACATTAGGCAAATCGGAGACATCTGCGCCCACTTCAAGGCGGGATTTACGTTCTTGCCGCCAGTCGGTGATCTGCTTGATTACGGAAGATTGCGCCGCACTCATGATAGCGGTGGAAAGTGGCCGCACCTTGAGCTTCACATCGGCAGGCAAATCGAGCCAATACGGTTTTTTTTGAAGATTTAATCGTAACATAACGCCTCCTTATGGGTAGCTGGTGACATCGTTCTTCAGAACGACGGTGACGGATTTACTGAGTGCGTCATCATAGACGGCCTGCCAGTTGAAGCTGGCCTGCACACCGCCTGGTCCCGACACGGGAATGCGCGGTCGTGGCAGATAGACTTCGTGGAATGTCCATGTGAGCGAGAAATTATTCCCGTCCAACCCCGCCAGCTTGTAGGCAAGCTCCAACTCAATGGCGTTGTTATTGATCGCATCATCCACCAGCGTGGTGTCGGCAAAGCGTACGTCAATGCTGCCGTTGACGGAAATTGTAGTTGGATCAACACCTTCGATTAGCGCGTCATTACGAATGGTCGGCACTGCCTGCAATCCGTTCGAATAGGTAAACTGTGCGCCTGTGATATTGGCCAAAGATGTGCCATTGCGCTTGATCGAGCCGTTGAACTGGCTGAATGGCTTATAGATACGGCTGGTGGGCGTGCCGCCTTGCGTGGATGCAAAGCGCGTTTCCCCTTGAGCGATGATGTTAAGGGTAGCGTTCGCTGCACCCGAACGCTGGAAATTCAATGCCATACTTCCCAACATGCAGCCTGTATGCACGAAATAAGCTGGCACGTTGGCATGACCGATTTCCGCCGCGAAGGATGGAAGGCTTGCCGCGCCGCTGACAAAAGTGTGCGTGAAGCCGCCGCCTGAGAGCGTTGCACCGCTTGCCACACCGTTGGCATTGCCAGAAGCCAGAGTGAAGTTGTTGCCCGTCGCCCCCAGCGTATCATGCACGATATTGAGCTTGGTGCCGCCGCCGTTGGAATAAGTGGCAGGCGTGATGCTGGCATTGACCGAAGCGTTAAGGTCAGTTGCCAGCTGGGTGAGCGTAGCGTTCAGGTTCGCGCCGATATTGGTTTGCGTACCCGTCGCACCCGAAGCAACGAATGTCCACGTCACCCCGTTAATGGTGATGGTATGGGTTGCGCTTGGGTTTGCGGTGAAGGTGATGTCACCCGTTGCCGCCACGCCAGCCGATACAGGGTTGCCGAGTAACAGTTGCAGCCAGCGGCCAAAGTCGCGGCCTTCCACTGGCACCACCAGATTGCCTTCATCGTTGATGACATCGCGGAAAGGTGCGCGGGGTTCGCGTCCTTGCCCAAGAAGATCAGACGAGATCAGGTTTTGCTCTGCGCTTAAATCCGAGGATACAAACGCGAACTTTTCCCAGTTACCAGTGGGTTTCACACCGTAAGTGGATTCTTTCAAGGCAAGCAACGTCGCTGCCGAGCCATAGGATCGAGCCATAAGATTTACTCCTGATTAGGGTTGGTTAATTAAGCGAGTCGGATGTGAAGTAGCGCACCATCACCTGCACCGTGGCGGCGCGGACGCTGGCAGCTCCTTCAATCGGTTCGTCTTGAAACTCTGGTGATCTGGCCTCGACCCATTCGGCAAGCCCATCCAGTGTGCGGTTGCTTGTGATGACTCCGCTTAATGCCACCAGCAACACGTCCAGCAGCGCGTCGCGGGTGGCTGCATCTGGGTTTTGCACCAGCACTTCCACCGTCACCAAATGTTCGTAAATGTAGGTGAGTGGCGAAAGCAGCACTTCGGGGTCTTGGGCGATACCATCGCGCATCACCATCATGCCGTTTGTCGGCACTTGCTCGGGCTTATCGAGGTTGCGATAAACCTTGAGTGTGGTTGTTTCGAGCGTTTTCAGTTTGGTGAAAAGCCGATCCAGCACCTGTTCACGTTTGCTCGGCATTGGGGGATACCTCTTTCCAATTCTTCAAAATGGTTTGTGGCAGCTGGCCTCCCCAGAGATTCACCACGGATTGATAATCCAGACGCTTTTTGAGCTTCACTTGCGGCACCAGCAGAAACATCACCACCGTGGTGAGGCCGCGCCCTGATTTGAGTGCGGATTCACTGGCTTTGCGGAAACCACCGCGCTTGCCCGTGCTGGCACGCAGGGAATCCACCACCAGCAGGGAGATTTTCCCTGGGCGATAGACAAAGCGCAGCCGCCCCAGCGAATGCTCGGGGAAGTTTGACGGGTTAATCCGCTTCCCACCCACACCGCGCTTCGGAGCGGCTTCGGTGGGGATTGCCAGAAAGAACCCATCTTTGCTTTTGATGAGCGCACCTTCATTGAAAGCGCGGATCAGCTTCGGGGCTTTGGAAAATACCCAGCCCGCCGCTGAAATAGATTTTTGCCCTTTGGGATAGAACTTGGCTTGCCAGCTTTTGGCAAGTTTTTGTCCCAATCCTGCATTTACCACCTGCACCCGCAAATCATCTTTTATGCTCGTGGTGATTTTGGCAATGCCTGCAGTGACGGCGGCTTCCACCGCCGCCTTTTGCTGCTCCATGAACTTATGAAGATTGCCCGTGATTGCTGCCTCAAGCTGCATAACAATCCACCAGCCACACCAAGCGTTCACTATCTCGCCTTGGTGTTCCTTGTACGCTGTAGGTAACGCCATCAATCATGAACTGGTCACCCGATGTGATGCTCGGGCAGTCAGCAATTTGCGCTTCCACTATCATAGAGGGAGTTTCAATCAGCGACTGTCCCACATGCTGAAACAAATCAGGCGCACGAGTAATCACGCGCAGCGAGCGATTTACACCGAGCATAGGCAGAAAAAAGGCGGGCTTGGAGAGATTGCCATCGTTAAAAAGCACCTGCATTGCTGTTTCAAAAGCGGTCATAACTAGCTGATGAAGGCAGAGTTGAGGCGAACATTTCCTACCGTGTCGGCACTTAAAGCAGCATTGATTGCCACGCCGATTAGCTTATTCGTAGCAACTGTGGTGGTGCAGTTTTTGGCGGCATTATCCCAGTAAATCAATGCACCTTGCGTCCATGCCTGTGCTGCGGCTTTTTTGAGGGTAAATGCACCGTGGGTCATGCTTTCCACATCGGTGCTGATGGCAGCATCATTACACGCCACGCCAAAAATTGAGCCCACTAACAAGCCATCACCCGAAACTACCGCATAAGGTGCGGTTAAGGTGATGGTATTACCTTCCATTAAATAGTTTTTCATAAGCATTCCTCCATATTTTAAGCATAAAAAAAGCGACCCGAAGTCGTCGAAAGTTTTCCAAATCAAAAAGAATAAAATTATGCTGCTCCTGGATTTTTCCAAAATCCTCGCCAGTCAATGGCTTTGGCTGCAAAATCAAGGCGGGCTTTTAGTTCCACTCCATCGACATCAAAGCCAATCCGACTTTCTAAATACACACCTTCTTGCCCTTCCAGATACGCATATTCAATGGTGTCAATTTGAGCTGGGTCGGCTGCCATATACCAGGAAATTAGCGAGGCAGCATCAAGCCTTGGTTCGGCGATCACCTGCAATTTATTGGCGAAGGGATTGTAGTCGCTGCTTTTGGTGTAGATGATGTTAGTCTGCGTCACGAACTGCTCCGCTAATGTTTCGAGGGCAGCAGGAACGAGCAGATATTTCGCCATAACATTTATGAAGCGGCCATTGAGACCTTTTTGCTTGCGCATCCCCGTCCGTCCATCACCCAAAGAAGCAACGGCAATGGTAAAGGGTATAGTTGAAAGATTACCATGATTGGCATGGAATAGAGTAGTGCCATCACCCATGGCGGCATTGGCGGTGATAATGCCCCACACTGTATCGCTTTCAAGGTCAGCGGCGGCACGGCCAAACATTTCAGGCAAGCGAGTGAATGCCCCCAGATCATCGTTGATGATGGTCTGACGGGTCACAGCCACGACCTTGCCATAGGTAGCAAGTGCGTATTGTTCCCGTGCTTCACCCACCGTGCCGCGTTTGAACTCGCCAGACTCGTTGACTTTATCCAGACTTGGTGCATCACCAAGTTGCGTGCGGGCGATGGTCTTGAAATCAGGATTCGTGGTTTGGCGGGCAAAACCTTTAAAGGTTTGCGGTGCAGCTTCATAGGCACTGCGAAGAGTTTTGTTCGCCACGTTTGCCAGAATGAACGGAAAATCACTGTTGGAATGAAACCCACCACGAGTTTCCAAGCCCAGCATTGCCCCTGCCACTTCCGATTTGGAAAGGCCACGCGCACGAATGCCGCGACGCTCAAGCAAATCACGTCCCATTTCCATGAGGGTCATGCCGCGATACTGCCTTGCCCCATCCTCTAATTTATAGTTTTTAGGGTCATGGCGGTGGAGCAACGCATTTTCCACCAAGCTGCGACAAGTATCAATTTCATCACGAATAATGGTAACTTGTGAATTGATAGTGCCAGTTTCTGTGCTTTTGCGAGCGAGTTCATCCAACACCAATTTGCGGGCTTGTGAAAGTTCTACGCCATCGCTTACCATTTTTTGTGAAAAACTTTCAGGCAAATTAGCAGCACTGGTGATTTTGCCAATTTCTGCTACTCGCACCCGCTCAAGACGCACACCTTCGGCACGGGCTTCATCGGTGGTTTGCGTAGGTGGACTTTCTGTTGCAGGCAAAAAGTCAGTGGGTTGGGTTTCATTATAAGTCATGTTGCGGTTCTCCTTGGTTGGGTTGGGTGGTTGGTGGGTAAAAATCTCACAGGGGAAAGTGTGAGGTTGGGAGCGAATGCCTGCGCCAGCATCCGCCCCAATAGGAACTAACGAAATTTCGTGCGGCTCCCAATCAACGGCACGATAAAGCGGCACTGCACCGTCAGATCTGATAATTTCGTAGCGATGAACTCGGTAGCCCACGCTCACATTGCGAATAATTCCATCCCGTAATTTGCGGATGATGGCTTCGTTTTCTACGCCACCATCAATTTTTAGGCTGGCATAGCCAAGCCCGTTTTCTATGCGTACACTGCCACCCACCACCACACCTTTGATATTTTCCAAGGCAAAATCATTGTGAGTGTCCAATACTGGTGCTGCTCCGCCATTGAGCCTGCCGAGCCGCACGGAATTTTCATTTACCACCAGCTCCTCGTCGTACATTTCATCAGCGAAAAAATTGTAACGGCGAACGATTGCCCCAGTGGTAAAAACCACATTAAACACCCGTTCCGCAGATTCCGCCTCAAGCGTTGCCAGCCTTGTTTGCAGGGGCAGGTTTTTTGTTTGCAGGTTGGTCATTGGTTTGCACTCCATCGTTAGGGGTTTGTCCGACACCACTTTTGGCGGTATAGCGGGGGTCGCAGTCTAGGATTATGTTTTTGTCATCAAGCAATTGGTTGGTGGCAGCGATTTCTTCAATTTGCTGCTCGGGGTCGTAGCCGTTGCGAGCAATGGCTTCTTTGAGGGTGAGTGTGCCGTTTCGCATCATCAGCGTGTCAGCTTGTGCGTCTTTGAGCGGGTCAATCATCTCAAATTTGGGCGGTGTCCAACTTACCGCATAATCAATTTTGCTGATTGCACCTGCGATAAAGGCACGGTCAATAAATTTCCGCCATACTGGTTCGCAGATTTTGGGTATGAATACATGGCAGCGGAGCATTTCAATCAGGCTGCGAAATTCTAGCAAACCAGCCCTTAAGCTGCTGTAATTTACTTGGCTTAAATCACCCGTGAGCTGCTCATAAGTGATGCCCAAACCTGCCGCAATCGCATGGAGCTGTACCCGTTCGTAAGATTCATAATTGCCGTCGCTAGTGGGGGTGCCAAAACGAATATCCTCACCAGGATGGAGATACTCTATCATCCCTGGTCGGAATTGTTCTACTCGCTCGGGGTCGTTATTATTTGCACCACCAGCCTTACTTGCTACATTGCCAACAATTGGGCCATCGGCACCATTATTTTGCACCACAAAAGCGGCAAAGCAGGCTTCAATCTTTTTCCGCCATAATTCCGCGTCATCATACCCGTCAAGGTCACGCATCCGCACCATTGAGGGAGCGTAAGCCGTAACCCCCCGAGTTTGACCAGGGCGCAGCTTGCGGAACACATGCACTACGGAATCGGCGGGAATGCGGATACTTTTGAACTGTGTCCGCCCAATCACCATTTCCCCTGGATGCTGCGACCACATCCAATAAGCAACACGGTTATTTTGTTTGTCAAACTCTATGCCTTGGCGAATGATATTACCATTTTCACTGATAGTGGACTTGGTCGTATCTAAAAAATCAGCTTCCAACACTTGCAACTGTAAGGGAATACGCAAATTGCTATTGCTGCTGCGTTCCCGAAACACGATAAAACATTCGCCTGATTCAAACATGGCTCTTGCTGCCAACGCCTGAATTCCCTTAAAGTCAAGGTCGCCGTCAGCATCGCAGAACTTGCACCATTCGTTCCACGCTTCCATTATTTGCTTATTGAGGCGGGCGGAATTGGTGCGAGCTTGTGCGGAAATTCCCTCACCAATGGCATTGCCGACGAAAATTTCTACGGCTTTACTGGCATAGCAATTGTTGCGCACCAAATCCCTTGCCCGATCCCGCAATCGTTTGCCACCGCCAGCAATTTCGCTATTAGCAGAGTTGCCGCTAGTTACCCAATCATCAATCCGCCTGCCAGTTTTTGCCCCATCATAGCCTCGCTTCAATATATCAAGAGCAATGCGGGCTTGCTGGCGTTTGCAGGCGGATTGTGGAGAAAATACTGCGATTATGTCATCAATAAGCATAGTCAATCCCTCACGAAACTAGCAAAACTGGCACGGCTGGTTTGGGTTTTGCTATCAGCACTGAGCTGATTGCGAATGACATCCCGCAGTTTTATCATTTCATCCAGCGAGTGGTAACGCACGGATTTATCACCTGTACGAACTTCCAGCGTGCCTGAGGCGATTGCGTTTTCTAGTGCGTCTAGTTGCGTTTGCGTAAATGCCATTGTTTACCTCGATAGCCAGTTGTCCATGCGTGGAATCCACGCTTGGTTTAGTTGGTTTTTACTGTCCTGATCCGTCAGCTCTGCCACGATGCGCGGCGCGTTCTCCAAATCCTCGGCGATCTTGGCGAGGTTTGGATTGAGTAGCTTGAAGGCCGCCAGCGCATACACCGTGCAGTCCAGCACTTCATTTCGGGCGCGGGTTTTAATCCATTCCCGTTTTGAAACACCTTTTGCAAAGCGCGTGACTTGCTTTTCACCCGTCAGCTGCAAGAAATACTCGCGATCACGTTCCAGCGGAAAATGGAAGTAACCCGCCCCAGGCTCGGTGAGCCGAAGGCGGCTGAAGATAACTTCCTTCGCTGTATCCGTGCCGATAGGATAGAGCCGCAGTTTGTAGCGGTTGTTTTTACTTGGTCTGCCCAGCAAGGGTTTTGCGGTTTGGCTCACACCTTTAATCGCAAACACGCCCCGAATAGCTCTGCTGCTGCAAAATTCATAAACTGCTTGCGTATGGTGACCGCCAGAGTCCACGCACACGCAGGCGATATTCAGATTCACGCCCAGCTTGCTGCGGATAGGTTGCAGTAGAAACGCATCCAGTTCCTGCCACACCATGCTTTGCGCTGGATCACCATAAAAAACGCGATAATCCAATGACCAGCATTCTTCACCCAAGCCCCAGCCTTTGACTTCTACCTCAAGGCGGTCGCCTTGCACGTCCACCCCAGCAGTGACCAGCACCACGGGTTCAGGCGCATCCTTGCCCCAGCTTTCCTTGCGCTGGAGAAGCACATCCGCCTCGATACTTTCGCCGCTTTCTTCCCACGTTTCACCGAGTGAGGTATTCACCCATGTTTTCAGGGTTTCGGGCAGCTTCTTGGCTTTCAAGAACTCCGCCACCATCTGCACGAATGTTACCCACGGGCTGTAAAGCTCGTTGAGGTGAAAGCCGACCACGCCGTTAAACGGTGCTTCGGCAATCCATTCGCCTTTGAGCAACATATCGGCCTTGTCAGCATCACCGATGATGCAGCCGTTGTGTTCGCAGATATAGGCAGCCGTTTCGGGCTTGTGCTTTTCGTCACCGTCTTTCGGGTCGCCTTGCTCCCATTTGACTTGCTGCCATTTCAGCGTTTGCTTCTCACCGCACTGAGGGCAAGGCACATAAAACCGCCGCTGATCGCTTTGCTCAAACGCCGATTCAATCCGACTTGCCCCCTTGATTGTGGGGGTAGAGGTCAGTAGAATCTTGCGATTCCAAAAGGTCGTGGTGCGCTTCTTTGCCAAGCTAACAGGGTCACCTTCCGTGCCAGCTGACACAGGATAGCGATCCACTTCGTCACACAGCACCATGCGAATCGGACGTGATGCCAGTGATGCAGGCGAATTCGCACCCGCCATCGTGATGTGGCCACCAGGGAAGCGTTTATGCAGTAACGTGTTGCCAGAATCCCGAGTGCGCGGGTCTTTCACCAATCCTTTCAAAACGTAAGTGTCACGCAGCATGGGTGCAAAGCGATCTTTGCTCCACGCTTCTGCCATTTCCAAGGTTGGCTGCAACAACAATATCGGTGATGGGTCAAGATGCACATTATAGCCGATGATATTGTTGATAATCTCGGTTTTGCCCACTTGTGCCGAAGACATTATCACCACCATTTCGGCGCGGGGGTCGTTCACTGCATCCATCATTTCCCGCTGGTAAGGTGCGCGGGCAGTGTGCCATTTGCCTGGTTCTGCCGATGCCTCGCTACTTAAAAACCGAAACTCATCCGCCCACTGGCTAACTTTCAGCCGTGGTGGTGGCTTCAAGTGGAGGAGTGCTCGTTTTAATGCCATCTGGGCTGCTGTGCTGACTGGTTTCATAGCGTGCTAATTCCGTGAGTGCATCACACACCAAATCACGCAAGCTCTGTTCAATGGCGTAAAACTCCTTGAGGTGCAAAACGAGGTGGGCTGCACGAGTGGGCATTGAAAGCATCCGTGTGCGAAAAGTGGCGAGCAGGCTTGCCCATAGCTCCTCCGCCTCATCCGCCGAAATCAGTTTTGCCCGCATTAAATCCAGCTCAATTTGGGCTTTGTCGGCTTGAAGTTTCAGCAACCGCCCCCGCTCAAGGTGCATATCCACCGTGCCTGTTTCTTTACCAAAAGCCCGAGCCTGCAAATAGGAAATATAACCCTGCACACAGCCCACAAGGTCATACTTTCCTTTTTCTGGTTTGGGAATGATATTATCCCGTGCCAATTGCTGCACCCGCCGTTCGGTGAGGTTTAGTAACTTGGCAATGGTTTTTACTGGATAGGTGAGTGACATTGTGATTTTTTTCTTTTCCGAAATTCACGATAATTTTTTCGCTCTTCATAACGAGTTCCTTTTCCTGCCTCTGCCCGCAAGGCAATCGGATTTGCGATAGCTTCTTTGGCTTTACGAGCGACATAATCAGGAGAGAAACCAGCAAGAAAACATATATCTACAAAGTCACGGCTTCTACCTGTCAGCCAACATATTGCTTCATGTTTTGCGAATATAGCATCGTGTTTTTTTGAGTTGCTGCGCGTATCCAGTAAGGCTTGCACAATAATGGCGATAAAAAGTTTTCTCTCCGCCTGCGCCAAACAAGAAATAGCGTATATGGAAGCATCCATAATCAACACCGCCTTATAAAATTTGGGATTATTTACTGATTATCCAACCTGCGAAATCGCCAAAGCGAAACCACTCTATGGCATCCTTACCCAGCATGGCGGGATCAAGCGGTCGCTGCACTCCTGATAGGCTAAGTTCCTTGGCGATTACGCTTTTTGCATCCACTCCTGCAGCAATTTTCCCTGCTAGAGTAAGCCTCCAAAATACGGTTGCTTCATAGCCCGTTGCTGCCTCGCATTTATCAACAATCAGCAATGCCCCACCAGGCTTGATGAGGGATTTTAGATAATCAATAAATTCTTGCCGTTTGCCAATCGGCAGAAACATGAGAACCAAATAACAAATGGCGAGGTCATAAGGTTGGAAGCGGTAATCCAAGGCATCAATCTGCACTAATTCGCCACTGGCTTTATAGAGGGCGCACATTTCTGCACTGGATTCTATGCCAATCAATTGGGCTTTGCGTTCTTTGATAGTTTCTTCAATTGCCCGCCCGATATTGCCTGTGGATGCGCCAATATCATAAACCAGCCCGCCTTTTGGTATATAATGACGGGCGATATGTGCCAACGCCCCCGTCACTAAATCATACCACGGCAACTGCTCACGCACATGCCGATCAAAGCCCGAAGCCACCGCCGTATTCTCAAACGACCATTCGCGAGGAATTTCCATTTTTCTATCCGTTTTTATTCTGGTAAATTATTCCAAATTTCGCCCAGCTCTATTTTTACCGAGCGAATGCCATATTTTGCATACATGCTGTGAGTGCGGGGGTTGCTTTCAATGGCAAGGAAATTTTCCCCGCCGTGTTTGGGTAACACATAGGCTTGTAGCATTCGTTCTTTCGCCAGCGGGGGTGCTAAACCAAAACTATTAAAATGTGCTTCTTGCGGTAACCATCCTGTTTTGACTTCAATACTGGCAAGGGTTGCTTCCTTGTGCATAGCAGGGCGAGCAGTCATCAAGATTACATGATGCGGTTTTAGTAACTCCACCAGCCACTGACGATATTTCTCAGCGGCGATTTGCTTGGTAAATGGTCGCTGCTTTTCTTCGCTGTTGGCAACCAGCGTATAGTTCAAGTCCAACAAAATAATCATAGCAAAATTCCCGTCCGCTCAGAGAATGCCCGCTTTGCCTGCGTCACCCGCCCCATGCGGCTGCCATCAGGATAGGGTAAGTCAAATTCAAAAGCGAGTGCTGCGGAGAGCTTTTTGCAATCAATTGGTTTGGGCTTGACACAGATAGCCTGCACATTGCTGCTGGCTTCCGAAACCTGCACCACCTCAAAAAATTCCTTGAACAAACAGTAAAATTCATTCTGGTTATGGTATTTTTGCACCTTGGGACTGCTGGTCATATCACCCAGCGTGATCCCATTTTCATATTCCAGTAAAAACGCCCGCCCTGTTGATTGCCGTTCGTTGAGGGAATTATAGCCTTTGAGCTGGCGGATGTTGATGTGGTTGATACTGGATGCCACCGCATAAAGTTTGGTTTGCGGTGAACATAACGCTGCACAAATGCAAACAATATGCCTTCTATCCTCCACAAATGGTACGCTATTGAGGACACTGGAAATAAACACTGAATTATAATGAATTTTCTTACCTCCAATATCCGCTAAAAACTCATCCACCACCCGCAAGGATTCGGCTTTGTCTATTTCTTCCACCTCATTCACACGATATGGCTCAAAGGGTGTAACCCGCACGCCAATGGAACGCAAAATCTCGGTTTCATGCAAATGCCCAGCTCCAAAATCTAAAACTGACTTGCCATGCTCTTTTATCCATTTGTCGCGGTTTTTGGGTTCAGCAATGTCAAAATCCTTGGAGGTACTATTGCCAGCCACCACGAAAATAAACCCACGCCCCAAATCTTCCCGCACTCGCCTCAGCCGCCGAAAGGAATTATAACGCAGCAAATCGCGGTAACGATTATGAATATCAAAATCCATAGACAATAAATTGAGCATGGCATCAGCGAGTTTTGCTTCGTCATCGCCCACCAACACCACTGCCACTTCTTTGCGTTTAGCTTCCGCTTGCATCTGCAACCGTCCAATGCCATTAACCACCCGCAAATCTTTGGTGGTAACAATCGGCATCAGCACGCCTTTGAAATAGAGAGTTTTGGAAATACTGGCTGCGTATGTAATCCATCTGCCTTTATTGGCTTTGAGTAAGGGTGCAATCGGCAATATCTGTGCTTTCATGCACGTGTAAAATTCTGGTGTGTCGGGGGTTTTGTCAGGAATAGCAGAAGCGATGGTTTCTATATCCACCCTTGAGAGCGCATCGGTGATATTTTCTGGTGTATCCTTGGGGCGTAAATCATTAGTAGCACGATTGAACGCCACATTCACGCCTTTGCGTTCCTCCAAATCCATCGCCCTGGTGAACTCCACTGGCACTTGGCGAACGCCCAGCCGCTTCGCCACATGATGCCGCTGGTGACCAGAAATGATTTCGCCGTCGGGGGTGGCATAAATCGGCAACAGAAAACCCAACTTGCGAAGCGACAGTTCAATCAAATCGAGCCGCCGAGGATCTGCGGTGCGGGGGTTGTAGGTGGACGGGCTGAGGCTATCAATATCTATCAGTTTCATAAGCCCAGCCTTCTTTGCAGTTCACTCACAATTGCTTCTTTATCAAAACCAACTTCCTGTTTGATTTCTTCAATCCATGTCAGATATTCTTCGCGGGGGATTTCAAAACTATACGCACCAATCGTAGCGCGAGTATCAGCTTCCCCAACCACTTTTTCCTCATCACTTTCAATGCCATCGCTCAGCAAGCCATCAATGGTTTTTTGCAACTGCTCCAACTCCGAAACCTCAAAACCCAGCAGTGATTTATCAAAACTCACTGCTTCCAACTCGCCAATTTCCAGAGCCAGCATTTCGTTATCCCACTGCGCTTCCTCGCCTGTGCGATTATCAGCGATGCGATAGGCTTTTACCTGCTGCGCGGACAAACCGTCAGCCACATGCACGGGAACTTTCTTCAAGCCCAGTTTTTGGGCGGCCTGATAGCGAACATGGCCTGCAATAATCACCATTTCGTTATCAACCACAATCGGCTGACGAAAGCCAAACTCTTTGATAGAAGCCGCCACCTTATCCACCGCATGGGCAGTAATCCTAGGGTTGCGGGCATACGGCACTAGCTTTTTAAGCTCAAGCAGTTCTACTTTCATAAGAAACTCCTATGTAAAAAAACGAAACGAAATGAATAATTTTGAGTTGGCACTAGCGAAATGGCGGGCGTAGCGTCCCCGTATAAGTTCGGCTCGGGAAGGACCCGAAAGGTCAACCAATTGTATTTACAGACAAAAGAGCCTTGATTGCAAGTGGCAGGGTGTTATTTGGTAGAAGGTTTAACAACGCACCAAGGAGCAAAACAGCATGAAACCGCAACAAATTGACGAAAAAACCACCAACACCAAGAAAATTGCAGCCCTCAACGACCGTTTCCGCAACACCTACTGGGGCGGGCAGATCATGACCACCAGCGGAGTTAATGAACTTTCCGAAGCAGTCCGTGAACGATTGTTTATGGAAGTCATGAACTTTAACGCTTTCACCGAAGACAACGACCCACACGGTGAGCATGATTTTGGAAAAATAACCATAGATAACATCAACTTCTTTTGGAAAATTGATTACTACGACCTCACCATGACCTTCGGTTCACCCAACCCAGCCGACCCCAGCGTAACCTGCCGAGTTCTCACCATCATGCTGGCGAGCGAGTATTGAAAAAATTTATCAAAAAATCTATTTTACTACATGCAAATATGATGGGTTATTTGGCTTTTTATGGCTAGGGTTATTAGAGCCATGAATAACATTCATAAGCAGCAAACCAAAAACAAGTGATTCTATTTCCATTGTATGAATATCAAGTTCACGCGCAATGTGTTCTTTAGTGATTCCGTCTTCTCTTAGTGAGCTAAAAACCATTTCCCAAATCTTTGAATGTTCGCGCTCTATACCTTCTGGTTCATTTTTATTGTAGCCTTTCTGTGATATTTCAATACACAGCGTTCTATAATGCCAGTCGGAAAGCAACCCAATTTTGTGCATTCTGTACGATAATGCTGCTAAAGATACTCCCCATTTCTTCTTTAATTTAATTAAAGTAGATAGCGTCGCTAGATGAGCAGAAGAAGTAGAAGCGAGTACACTACTTCTAGGCATTAGAAAAGCAGAGGCAAATTGATCCGCTTCTCGTTCGGCATCTTGACCAACAGGTGCGCCATGTTTATGTAGTATTAGATGCCCTAATTCATGAGCCGCATCAAATTTGCTACGCTCCGCTGATTTAATCGTATTCAGAAAAATAAAAGGTGTTCCATCTTCCCATAGTGAATAGGCATCTACTTCAAGAGTGTTTTCTGAAAGAGAAAAAACTCTGATACCCTTTGCCTCAAGAAGATGAATAACATTTCTAATTGGTAGTTCACCAACTCCCCAATGCTGCCTTAATATCATGGCTGCGGCTTCTGGGTTTTCTCCTTTTTCAACTTCTATTAAGTTTGGCTCTGGCAGTGTAAAATGCTGCTCAATCCACCGATTGAACATAAAAGCAATTGCTCCAGAGCTCAACGCCGCATCCCGTTTTGATGCACTCATTCTTGACATAGAGCGAAAGCTAACTGTTTTTTGACGCAGAACTTCAATATCATCTCCAGAGAAAAATGATTGTGGAAATGCTAACGCCAACGAGAGCTTTCTAATAGTGTCGTCTGCTGGTGGACTCTCATTATTTTCAAACATAGATATTGAACGAGGCGTTAATCCAATCTTTGATGCCAATTCCTTCTTAGTTAGCCCACGCCTTTTTCTAGCAAATTCTAATCTTGATGGGTTAAACATAGTTTTTTCAAGCCTTGCGTTGTAGTATAATTTCCTGCTCTGGTGCAAAATCCTCAACTTTATCAATTAAATCATCGGGATTGATTGTAATTTCTGGCAAAATAATTCGCTCTCTCCAATTGTCAATATGACCAGTGTCATCCATGCCCACTGGCATAGATAACTCACACCGTACATAGTGGCGTGGCTTTTCAATTGCTTTGTCAATATACACATGCACCAACAAAACCCACGTTGAACTTGTTGAGTGTCCAATAGAAACAACTGGTATAACATGCGGAATTGCTTCTTCTGGAAACAGGCTAGTTTGTGCTTCGTTGTTATAGATAGCCGTTCTAGTGGTCGCTCCCTTATGCGACTTAGTTTTAGGAATAATAGAAGGATTACCTGTCGCATCATCTCCAGTGGCAACCATAATTGAGATGCTTTTATCTGTATTTACTATTCGCGGCGAATTTTTTATATTTTTGCTTTCCCAACCTCGTACAATTAAATATTCTCTAATCGTTTTAACACTGGCATTCCATCCAATAAATCCTGGTGCAGTTGGTGCGTCATTTGCGGTGCATGATGCTTGAGCTAAAAAATTTGCTTTTGCAGCGTCTTGAAGTTCATTAACATTCAAACCTAAGCTATCTAAGGTTGTTTTTACATCTTGCGGTTCTTTATATGTAATAATTTTTTGGTGCATTTTTTGTTCCTTTTTTATTTTTACTTCCTGTTTTTCTACCTCATCTGAGGAGGAAAAACAAGAAGTATTTTTGGTTAAAAACTATTTTTTGCACTTTTTATATATAAGTTTAGGCTGTTTCTAAATATACTTTATTGAGCATAAAATCTTTACTCACCGCTTTGATAAATTCCGCTGCGACTTGCGGTACGATTGCATTGCCAAACGCATGGAGGATAGGTGTGCGGTGCTGTATCCCATGAGCCAGCAAGGAAACTCCACGCTTAACTGGGCGGGTTTTCCCATCGGGGCAGATGAGCCACTCATACTCCCCTGTGCAATCATCGACAGATTGATTTGTTTGCCCATATCCACACGGAGTTGAATACTGGGATTTTCCCATCGCCCCCTGTCCCTGTTGTCCGAGGCGTTCGGTGCCGGCCATAAGCTCGGATGCACTTGGTCTTTCAGATTGCAACACCCGCCCTTCGTTTTCGCCCGTGCCAACGCTTCTTCGCTGCGAGCCTCCATCGCATCCATACAATTCGGCGTTGCCCATAGAGCTTGTGTCTGCAAATCTATGCCTCGTTTCTGACCCGAACTCCGCCGTAACACTGTGCTGCCATTCTCCACCAAATCCAACGCTCTCGTTCCCCGATGGCTGCTGTCGGGCGTTGCCCACAAACCAGAGTCTGTCGCGTTTGTGCGGTTTGCCGACACTGCAAGCTGGTAGTACCGCCGCCCCGCAGGAGTAACCTTCATTTTCCAAATCATTTGCCACATCATCCCACCAGCCGTGGGTAATCGCTGCTGCAACCTGTTCCCCAAAGACAATTGCAGGGCGGCACTCGCTGATGAGCCGAAACCACACTGGCCAGAGATGGCGTTCGTCATTTTTGCCTTTTTGCTTCCCAGCAGAACTAAAGGGCTGACAAGGGCAACTTCCTGTCCAAACAGGTCTATCGTCTTCCCACATCGCAAGGCGGAGAGCGACCGACCACCCACCAATTCCCGAGAAGAAGTGGCATTGTGTGTAGTTTTTAAGGTCATCAGCTTTTACCTCAGTAATCGAGCGTTCGTCCACATCCCCCGCCGCAATCAACCCATCCCTGATTAACTGCCGCAGCATGTGCGCCACCTCAGGCTTAAACTCGTTGTAATATGCGGGCATGTGGCGGGGCTTCTGTTGTTTCGTAAATTTTGACAAACAAAAAGGGGCTGTGAATTCACAGCCCCTGCGTTATTTTTATGCAGCAATCTTAAAAAATTCTTGCTTGATAGGCATTTGTAAAATAAACAATCTCATCTCGGGGTTTGTTCGCAAACCGTCCACTACGCCCCGCCATCCGCTTTTGGCTTCGGATGGCACGCCACACGAAACCGATTAGAAGCAGGAGTATATGAGGATGTCGATCGTCGCCACCTCTATTGATGCAATGCCTACTGGATATTTATGAAACTGATTGCCCTTAATCTGCCTCGTAATTTTAGTGAAAACGATCTTGCAAAATTATTCAAGAACCATGGCAATATCAAAGCCTGTAATCTGGTGCTTGACGCGAAGACTGGTTCTTCGAAAGGTTTTGGCTTTGTCGAGATGGCACTTGAACATGAAGCCTTGGTTGCTATTAAAGAGCTAAACGGCAGCACCATCGAAAAAAATAAAATCCGCGTTAAAGCTGCCGAATAGACATGCCTGAAACCCAGAAAAATAACCAGCTACATGGCATAACCCTAAAAGAAATCCTCACTAAACTGGTTGAGCAGCATGGCTGGGAGAAGTTGGCGCAGCAAATTGATATACGCTGTTTCAAAAGTGACCCCAGCATCAACTCCAGCCTTAAATTTCTACGCACCACGCCGTGGGCAAGAGTCAAAGTGGAAGAGCTGTATTTGCGCGAATTAGTAAAGTAAATACAACATAACCGTACCCAATATGATGCGGTATATGGCAAATGGCGTAAAGCCATGTTTGCTGATATAGGCGACAACCCAGCGCACCACGATTAGCGCGCTGATAAAAGCTGCGATAAAACCAACGGCGATTAACTGCAAATTATCAAGCGAGAGAAATTTCCAATTATTATAAAGATCAAAAATTGTGGCAGCGAACATGGTGGGGATGGCGAGGAAAAACGAAAACTCAGTCGCCGATTTGCGGTCTGCGCCGAGAAGGAGTGAGCCGATAATGGTTGCGCCGCTGCGTGATGTCCCTGGGATGAGCGCGAGGCATTGGCAAAGCCCTATTTTAAGGCATAGAGCTAGGGAAAACTCCTCAATCGCATGATAGCGTGGTTTGGGTCTATAACGCTCCACCAGCAAAATAATAATGCCGCCAATGATAAGAGCAATCGACACGCTAAAGGGATTGAATAGTTTTTCTTTGATGAATTTATGGAACAGCGCGCCAAACAGCATGGCGGGCAGGAAAGCCAGCAATATTCCCATAGCGAACCGCCAGTCTTTGGCTTCGCGACGAACTAATCCGACAGTGGTGGCAGCAAGCTTGCTGCGGTAAAGCCAGCAAATCGCCAGAATCGCGCCGAGTTGGATTGAAATTTCAAAGGTTTTGCCGGGTGGTCCTTCAAAACCAAGAATATCGCCAAACAAAATCAAATGACCAGTTGAGGATACGGGCAGGAATTCCGTCATCCCCTCAATCAGTCCGAGCAATAATGCGATAAAAAGCATAGATATGTGTTTGAATGATTATAAAAACTTACTCTGTCATCCTGAGCGTAGCGAAGGATCTTTGCAAAATAATGTAAAGATTCCTCGTTTCACTCGGAATGACATACCATTATCACCCCGCATAGCACGGCAACTGTAAATGTCAAATGGTTGTCATTACGAGATGCAGGCGAAGCAATCCAGTTATCTAACTATGCTGCGAACTGTATTGCCACCTCATTCCCAAAATAGTATGATGGTTTTCTATGAAAAACCAACAATCCGCCCTCACCTTCGAAGATAACAACCGCCCCCTGGCCGATAGGATGCGCCCGACCAGTTTTGACGATGTGCTGGGGCAGGAGCATTTGCTAGCGGAGGGTTCGCTCTTTGCCAATGCCATTAAAACCAGCCATTTCCCTTCCATAATTTTTTGGGGATCTGCAGGTTGTGGCAAAACCACAATGGCTCGATTAATCGCAAAATATAGCGGTGGATTATTCGTGCAGTTATCAGCCGTTTCCCATGCCACTGCCGATTTACGCAAGGTGTTTGAGCAGGCGGAAATCGACAAAGGCGCGGGCAAGCGCACGATACTTCTCATTGATGAGATTCACCGCTTCAACCGCTCGCAGCAGGATTTGTTTTTGCCTTACATCGAAAACGGCACGATTATTTTGATTGGCGCAACTACCGAAAATCCATCATTTGAACTGAATTCGGCGTTGCTTTCGCGCTGCAAAGTTTTGATCCTTAACCGCCTTGATTTAGCCAATCTTATCAAGCTCACTTATAAAGCTGAGGAATTTACTGGTAAAAAACTACCGCTGGACGCTGAAGCCCGCACTACGCTCTGTGCTATATCTGACGGAGATGCGCGCTATCTGCTCAATATGGTTGAAGAGTTGCTGGAAATAACCAAGCCCTTGGGTAGCGAAGAATTGCTCAGGCTCATTCAAAAACGCATGCCTGTTTATGATAAATCTGGTGAAGGACATTATAACCTCATCAGCGCGCTGCATAAATCGCTGCGTGGGTCGGATGTTGACGCTGCTCTCTATTGGTTTGCGCGGATGCTGGATGGTGGCGAAGAACCGCTATATATACTGCGCCGTCTTGTGCGTTTTGCTTCGGAAGATATTGGATTGGCTGACCCGAATGCACTTATACAGACCATAGCAGCCAAAGATGCGTTTGAATTTATCGGCGCGCCGGAAGGTTATGTGAATATCGCGCAGGCCGTGGTGTATCTCGCCACCTCCCCTAAATCCATTGGTGTGTATCGAGCGATGAATAAATCTATTGCTGATGCCAAGAAGAACGGTTCGCTAATGCCACCAAAACATATTTTAAACGCGCCCACCAAGCTGATGAAAGAAGTTGGCTATGGCGCGGGCTATGTCTATGACCCCGACACTAAAGACGGCTTCTCAGGACAGAATTATTTCCCCGATGAAATGCCCCGCGCAAATTATTATAAACCAGCCGAGGCTGGCTTTGAACGCGAGATAATAAAACGGTTGGATTATTGGGAGAAGCTGCGGGGGAGGAAGAATTGAAGAAATGGAGAACTTAGGAATTGAAGAAAAAGATATTCAAGAACAGATTCCGTAATAATTTCCCCAATTCTCCATTTCTTCAATTCTTACTTAGCCCTACTCAATCTTCACAGCACTGGTGGCTTCTTCCATTTCGGCGAAGCTTGGCTGCATGTGGCTGGGAACCTGGGTGCGACCTATTTCCACGGAAACCTGTGGTGCCATGCCTTTTAAATGGGCAAGCAGCACGTCACGGATAATAAAATAAAATTGCTGTTCCTCGCTGTGGATTGCCATATTGCGGGAAGCGAGAGGCGCAACTATACAATATGCCATAAATACACCAAGGAAGGTTCCCACCAGCGCGCCACCGATCATACCCCCTAGAATTTCCGGCGGCTCGGTGATACTCGCCATGGTTTTTACTACCCCGAGCACCGCCGCCACGATCCCGATTGCCGGAAGACCGTCCGCCATGCCCTGCAGCGCATGCCCCGGCCCTACTGCTTCGTGGTGATGTTTTTCAATCTGCTTTTCAATCAAATCTTCAATCTGCATTGGATTTTCCAAACCCATGGTCAGGGTACGCAGCGTATCGCAGATTATATCAACCGAAAAATGGTCATGCTCGATTTTCGGGTATTGGCTGAAGATTTTGCTTTCATGCGGTTTTTCTATGTGCTGTTCAATCGCAATCAGACCTTTTGATTTCATAAGTTTGCACAAAGCAAACAACATGCACAGTAAATCTTTATAATCCTGCTTTTTCCATTTAGGACCTTTAACAGAAACTATAATTTCTTTAAAAGTTTTTTTGAGTACAAGACCAGAGTTGGAAATCATATATGCACCAATGGCAGCACCAAGGATCGTGCCCAGCTCATGCGGAAGAGCGTGCAGGATAATCTCCATCTTCCCACCGGACGCGATATAAATACCGAATACGCAGGCGAAAATGAGAACCAAACCAATTACAGGAAGCATCAGATGTCCACCAACTAGTTGAAATGCCTAGTCAGGATACAAGCTAAAAGCAAAAGAATCGTTAAAAGTCTGTATTATATTGGTAAATATGGAAGAAATATTACGCCGCTTCCTTAACTTCCATAACACCATGAATAACCCGTATTTTGTCGATAACTGCCGGAGAAATGGCATATTTCCCGGGAAGTTCTATTTCTGCGGTTTTTATGGTGTTTTCTTTGGAAACCTGCGCCAGAAGGCACACACTAGCCCCATATTGAGCTGGTTTTCCCAGCAAATTATAGAGTGAGGAGACGGCGGCTTCGTTATTAATAACAATAGAAAACCGGTCATTGCTGCGGGTTTTCTGCTGTTTGGCAACAGCTTCATCAAGAGGCACTATATTCTGGGCGATAAGTCGCACACCTGCCTCTTCGCTTTTTCCGTCGGCAATTATCAATAATATCTTACCATTTTCTATATTGTCACGCTCACGCGAAAGTAATGCCTCGTTAAATACCGAAACTTCAAATATCCCACCCATATCGGAAAGCTGGATAAAGGCAAAACGTCCCTTATCTGACACTTTGATTTTTTTGCCAGTAACAATTCCGGCAAGTTTTACCGAGCGGTATTTTTCATCGAGTTTTTCGGCAAGCAAGTTCGATGTGGTAACTCCGAGCGACTCCATCGCCGTAGCGTAGCCGGAAAGAGGATGCGATGACAGGTAGAAACCTATTGCCGAAAATTCATGCTCCAGTTTTTCCAACGCCGACCAATCATTATGTTTTACCATTTTAGGTATATGCTTGTTACTTTCATCCGCACCACCAAATAAGCTTACCTGCTGGCTCTCGCGATCCCGCTGACAAGCAGTTCCATGCGCCATGAACAGTTCGATATTCGCAAATAATTCTCCACGGTTACTATGTAGAGAATCGAAAGCTCCTGCCTTAATTAAAAATTCCAAGGCACGGCGGTTCAATGCCTCAGCCGGAATGCGCGATACGAAATCAAAAATATCTTTATAAGCACCATTACTATTGCGTTCTGCCACCACCCCTTCCATCGCCGCCGCACCGACATTGCGAACGGCAGCGAGGGCGTAGCGGATAGCAAGGGATTCGGGATTCGGGATTCGGGATTCGGGGGGGGGGTCTTCTCCATGACCCATGACCCGTGACCCATGACCTTTTTTGCCCACGGCAAAAAGAACCTGCGAAGCATTAATATCCGGTGGCAGAACTTCTATACCAAACCGTCCAGCATCTTCACGGAAGACACTCAACTTGTCAGTATTTCCCATATCATAGGTCATGGAAGCGGCGATAAATTCCACCGGATAATTCGCCTTCATATATGCTGTTTGGTAAGCAATAACCGCGTAAGCTGCTGCGTGTGATTTATTGAAGCCATATTCAGCGAATTTGGCGATTAAATCGAAAATACTCTCAGCCTGTTTTTTTGCTACTTTACCTGCAACTGCGCGCTCAACAAAAATATTGCGCTGCGCTTCCATTTCCGATTTGATTTTTTTACCCATCGCCCGACGTAACAAGTCAGCTTCGCCGAGGCTATATCCGGCAAGCAGCTGCGCGATCTGCATCACCTGCTCCTGATAGATAATAACCCCGAAAGTTTCTTTTAAAACCTGCTCGAGCAGCGGATGCTGGTAAACCGGTTTTTCTTCACCATGTTTACGGGCGATATAGGTCGGGATATTTTCCATCGGGCCAGGGCGATAGAGTGAGACCAACGCAATAATATCTTCCAAACAGTCAGGCTTTAGTTTTTTCAGCGTGTCGCGCATCCCCGCCGATTCCAGCTGGAATACACCAACCGTGTCACCCTGCCCTAACATTGCATAAGTTTTCTTGTCACCTTCGGGAAGTTTGCGAAGGTCAACATCAATCCCGCGCTCGCGCACTAATTGCACTGCCTTAACCAGAACCGTAAGGGTTTTCAGCCCAAGAAAATCAAACTTAACCAGACCGGCGGATTCGGCATATTTCATGGAATATTGCACCACCTGCATATCCGATTTCGGATCACGATACATCGGGACGAGTTCAGAAAGTGGTCGATCACCAATCACCACACCGGCGGCATGGGTGGAAGCGTGGCGGTTGAAGCCTTCCAGTTTCAAACTGATGCTAACCAGTTTTTCCACCGCTTCATCTTCTTTAATCGCAGCTTTCAGCGTCGGCTCTATCTCTATTGCCTGTTCCAGCGTTACAGGGGCAGCTGGATTGTTTGGGACTAATTTACAGATTCTATCCACCTGATTATAGGGCATCTGCAACACCCGTCCAACATCGCGTAGAACCGCCCGCGCCTGCAATTTTCCAAAGGTGATAATCTGCGCAACGCGGTCTGTGCCATATTTCTGCTGCACATAATCTATAACTTCCCCGCGCCGTTCCTGACAAAAATCTATATCAAAATCAGGCATGGAAACGCGGTGCGGATTCAAGAAACGCTCAAACAGCAAACCATAACGCAGCGGATCTAAATCGGTGATGGAAAGTGCCCAGGCAACCACCGAGCCAGCACCAGAACCACGCCCTGGGCCCACAGGAATTCCATTAGCCTTGCTCCAGGTTATGAAATCGGAAACTATCAGGAAATATCCTGGAAATTTCATCTTGATGATAACATCAAGCTCAAATTCCAAACGCTCAAAATATGGTTCGCGCTTTTCTTGCGTCTCAATATAGCCATCAAGACACGCTTCCAGACCTTTATGCGCCTGCGCCCTCAGGCTGTCTTCCTCACTCATTCCCTCGATAGTAAAGCTCGGCAGAATCGGATCACGCGACTGCGCCACAAATGAACATCTGCGGGCAATGGCTATCGTGTTTGCCAAAGCCTCGGGAATATCAGGAAATAATTTGCACATTTCCTTTTCAGTTTTCAGGCGATGATTGATGGTCAGCTTCCTGCGCGCATCTTCGCTTACATAGGCCCCGTCAGCGATACATAAGAAAGCGTCATGCGCTTCGTACATATCTTCTTTGATGAAATACACATTATTGGTGGCAACCAGCGGGATGTTGTGAGTGTAAGCAAGAGAAATAAACCGTTCCTCGGTTGCAGCTTCTTCCGGCAAACCATGCCGTGATAATTCCATATACAGGCGGTTCGGGAACAATTCCTGCAACCGCAGCAGTTTTTCTTCGGCAACAGCGTCGCGCCCAGCAAGCAGAAGTTTACCTACCGCGCCATTAATACCGCAGGTCAAGGCAATCAGCCCGTCGCTATGTCCATGCAAATCATCCATGGAAAGCAACGGCGCACTCTCACCGGCAGGTTGCAGATATGATTTACTGACCAGTGCCAGCAGGTTTTTCCAACCGCTTTCATTTTGCGCATAAACCACCAGATGGTCGGGTTTCTGGGTGCTTGTATGGCGGCTGTCCTGAGTTGATTCCGGTTTTATAAATAATGTGCAACCCAGAATCGGCTGTACCCCTTCTCCTGCTGCTGCCAGCGAAAACTCAAGCGATGCAAACAAATTACCGGAATCTGTGACCGCCACCGCTGGCATTTTCTGGGCTTTACACCATTTAACTAGGTCTTTTACATGGATAGCGCCTTCCAGCAGCGAATAATCGCTATGAACGCGGAGATGGATGAATTTTGCCATAAATTTCAATAATATAACGAGTTTACTATCACAAATTACATTCAATATACCCTTAAAAATGCCAGTTGTAATAAAAACTTCATATATCAAAATTTGAATAAAGTCAGTTAATCGACTAATATTTATGCATAACAGATAGATGAGTAAATAAAATGCACGGACATATTATAGTAAGCGTTGAATCTTCTTCAGAGAAGACATCAGAAGATTTTAATAATAAAACTTTAGCCCATAATAAAGCAGAATTACAATCGCAAGATCTAGTAGATGCTTTGGGAAAGCTTGTAGAAACTACTGCTAACAATGTAACCAGTTCTATAAAACGCGATAGTATTTTAGATACCGCCAAAGAAACAATTTATAAGACCTTGCTCGCCGATTATACAGGAAAAGAGGAAAAGAAATTTATCGTTGAAATATCCGATATTAAGCAAACTTTATCATTCAGACCTGTTTCGTATTCTACAAATAATGATTCAGATAAGACGATTAAATCTATAGCAATTGAAGTTACACCAGAAAATATTGATGCTACTATTAAAGTATTCCAAGAAGCTGCCAAAGAGGGAGAAAAAATTAGATCTTCCTTTGATAATACTTATGAAGGCAGAGAAAAACTTGGCGAAATCATTCTAAGGAACACAGCAGAAAAACTTGCCTCAGTAGGAAGGTAGCCTTCTCTGTTCCTACTTCAAAACCCCGCCTTCGAGATGCACAATTCTATCCATGCGTTTGGCGAGTTCCATATTGTGAGTGGCAACCAGGGCTGACTGCCCGCTATCTTTAGCCAGTTTCATAAACATCGAAAAAACATTCTCGGCAGTTTTTGGATCGAGATTGCCGGTTGGCTCATCGGCAAGCACCAATGTCGGGTTATTTGCCATAGCGCGCGCCACTGCCACGCGCTGCTGCTCTCCGCCGGAAAGTTTTGCCGGACGGTGGTTAAGCCTATCGGCAAGCCCGAGCTGTCCTAATAATATAGACGCTTTTTCTTCCGCTGCTGCGCGTGAGACACCTGCTATCATTTGTGGCAACACCACATTTTCAAGAGCAGTAAATTCCGGCAGAAGATGATGGAATTGGTATATAAACCCAATATTTTTCTGGCGCGTGAATGTGCGTTTCTTATCACCGGCAGAAGATAAATCCTCACCATTAATTTTTACTCCGCCGCTGGTTGGATTGTCCAACAATCCAGCGATTTGCAGCAAGGTAGTTTTACCAGACCCACTCTGCCCAACCAGAGCAACAACCTCGCCTACTCTCACTTCAAGATTCAAGCTATTAAGAACCGTAAGGCTTGATTCCGCCTGCTGGTAGATTTTGGTTATAGCAGTTAGGGTGAGTGCTGAGTTGTTCATGGTTATTTAGTATAATAATAAAGGAATATTACAAACATCCAAATAACAACTAATGTTATCCAAGCTATAAAAGCTAGCCCAATAGCTTTCGGCAAAATACTTTTAACATTATTTTTTGTTTCTTTTTTTCTAAGCAGCATAAGAAAAATAACAAATGTTATGAGCAATATATGATCGAATAAAAATGCCAAATTAATACCACCGAAAAAAAGACCGATGAACACTAATAGGCATATAATACCTACAACTAATAATATTAGCTTCGTATTACTCATACCTAAGTGCCTCCGCAGGATTGAGTTTGGCAGCACGCCGCGCCGGATAAATGGTGGCGAGGAAAGAAAGTGCCAGCGAAAAGCCAAGCACCATAACGACTTCCTTAAAATCAACTTTGGAAGGCAGGTGCGACAGGAAATAAAGTTCGGCAGAAAATATTTTCTGCCCAATCATTGATTCCAGCCATGCTTGAATATTTTCGGTGTTAAAGGCAATGAGAAGACCAAGCAGGAAGCCAATAAATGTCCCCACCACCCCGACACTCGCCCCACACATGAAAAATATCCGCATAACTGAGCCTTGGCTTGCGCCCATTGTCCGCAGAATTGCTATATCTTGCCCCTTCTCGCGCACCAGCATAATCAGGCTGGAAATTATATTGAACGATGCCACCAATATTATCAGCATAAGAATCAGAAACATCACATTGCGCTGCACCAGCACTGCTTCAAAAATATGATTATTGGAAGATTTCCAATCATACACGTGATAGCCGGAACCAAGCCTCTGCGAAACTTGCCGCGCTATATCCAACGCCTTGTCAGGATTATCTGCGGTTATTTCAATGACAGAAGCATTATCCCCACCATTTTCCTTAAGTTTGAAATATGTTTGCGCTTCCGAGAAAGGCATGAGAATCAAGCTATTGTCGTAAGCGAACATGCCGATTTCAAAAGTTCCAACCACTGGATATGCCTTCACTCTGGGAACTAATCCAGCTATGGTTGCCCGACCCTCTGGTGAAATAAGCAACAAATCATCACCAATTTTCAGGCGCAGTTTTTCTACCATGCGTTTGCCGATAATTATCCCCTCACCACGCTTAAATGAAGCTAGTTCATCCTGAGCAATTTTCTTTAGCAGCAGCGGTTTTTTTTCAATGTCCTGCTGCCTGAAACCAGCTACCATCGCGCCTGTGGCTATGCCATCATGGCTTGCCATAATCTGCCCATCAACTTTTGGCAAAACAAGTTTTACTCCTGAAATGCCTGCTAAATCTGCACTGATTTTCTCATAATCGGCGATACCGCGCTCATTGGAATAAACTGTAACATGTCCTTCCAGACCGATGATACTATTTATCATCTCTCCGCGCACTCCGTTCATCACCGCCAGAACCACAATCAATGTGGCTACCCCGAGCGCGATCCCCACCAATGAAAACATGGCGATAATCGAGATAAACCCCTCCTCACGGCGGGCGCGAAGATAACGAAAAGCAATTATACGTTCAAAATGCGCTAGCATATTATTTCACTTTTTTGTTTTAGCTCTTATCCCCGCCTCATGCGCCTTCACCATCCAACTAAAAATCAAATCCTTGTCTTCCTGCACATGCGGAGGAACCTCCCAGTAACTCATAGCCACAACTTTTTTTTCACCTTTTTTATCATGCTTGTCATAGATAAATGGTACACTTCCCGCACTCTGATAATCAGGTTTATTGGTTTCATCAACTTTGAAATATAAACAGTCATCGGCAATTATCGCAAACATAACGCCATAACGATAAATACCAACTCCACCGAACATCCGGCGGGTTAAAATACCTTCTACACCAACGAGTTGCTCCAGAACATTTTCTACAAAGCTGCTATCTATCATTTAATTAGCAATCCCAAAACTGCCTCCACCGATAATTCCAGCTTCTCGCCAGTCTTGCGGTTTTTAAGTTCGACTACGTTTTTTTCTGCGCCTTTTGGTCCAACGACAATTTGCCACGGCAGCCCTATTAAATCCATCGATGCGAATTTAGCCCCTGCCCGTTCATCGGTGTCGTCATATAAAACTTCTTTTCCTGCGGTTATTAACTTTTCATATAGTGATTCACAGAGTGCATCACATTTCGCATCTCCCACCCTGAGATTGACAATTCCTGCGAAAAACGGTGCGACTGACTCCGGCCAGATTATGCCACCCTCATCATGGCTGGCTTCAATAATCGCGCCCAGTAAACGCGATACGCCAATTCCATAAGTTCCCATTTCCACGCGCGTCGGCTTGCCATCCGCACCCATTACATCCACATTCATCGCGTCAGTATATTTGCGCCCAAGCAGGAATATCTGACCTACTTCAATACCACGGGCTTCGCGCAGTTTTTCTTTCGGCACCGGGCATTTTTCAGGAATATGCAGCTCGTCAGCAGCAGCGTAGAGACCGCGCATTTCATCGCTGCTCATAGTTATTTTTCCACTACGAATATCATCAAATGTCGCGTCATAATAAAGCGCGCTTTCGCCTGTTTCGGCGATAACCTGAAACTCATGGCTGACTGAACCACCAATAGGCCCACTATCAGCGTTTACTGCAATTGCGGTTAAGCCAAGGCGCGCAAAAATGCGGTGATAAACATCATACATTTTGCTGTATTCAGCCTTCGCATCATCGAGTGTTGCATGAAAGGAATAGCCGTCTTTCATCAAAAATTCACGACCGCGCATCACACCAAAACGCGGGCGGATTTCATCACGGAATTTCCAGTTAATCTGATACATATTAATCGGCAATGATTTATAGCTGCGAACGAAACTGCGGAAATTATCAACGATCATCTCTTCGCAGGTTGGGCTATAGAGCAAATCGCGCTCGCTTCTATCTTTAATCCGCAGCATTTCCTTGCCGTATGCGTCATAACGCCCTGATTCTTTCCATAAATCCGCTGGCTGCAAAGTCGGCATCACCACACGGATGCAGCCAGCTTTATCCAGCTCGTCAGCCACGATATTTTCGACATTGGCAAGCACGCGCTGCCCCAGTGGCAACCATGTATAAATCCCCGCCGCTTGTTGGCGGATCATGCCAGAACGCAGCATCAAACGATGCGAAACAATCTGGGCTTCGGAAGGGTTTTCTTTAAGCAGGGGAAGGAAATATTTAGATAGGCGCATGATGGATGACTTGATTATAAGATGATTAGATGACTAAATTATTAGAATGATTAGATTATTAAGTAAAATTGTTTTTATGAAATAGCGAATTCTTTAATTCCTGAATTCTCGAATAACCAACGAAATTATAATAGTAACCAGAGCTGCCATAATTGTTGCAATAATGGCTGCTCTTTTCCAGTAAATGGCTTTGGGAGCTGCCCTGTAGCCTTCAATTGCCTGTTTCTCGGTTATTTCCTCATATTCAGTGGAAAATGGTATAGCGACAAACAACATAATCCACCAGGCATTTAAAAAAGTGAAAAAAGCAAAAACTGGTGTCATAAGACTTTGTTAAACCTGTTCCAGCTCAACCAACGTTCCGTAGAAATCTTTCGGATGGAGGAATAAAACCGGGTTGCCATGCGCGCCGATTTTAGGAGTGCCGTCACCTAGCACCCGCGCGCCTGAGGCAACCAGTTTATCGCGGGCAGCGATAATATCGGAAACCTCATAACAAACATGGTGGATGCCCCCTGAAGGGTTTTTAGCTAAAAAAGGAGCAATCGGCGAATTTTCCCCCAGCGGGTATAATAACTCTATTTTGGTATTAGGAAGGTTAATAAACACCACCGTCACACCATGTTCTGGAACATCCTGCGGAGGTGATACATCCGCCCCCAGAATATCGCGGTAAGTGGCTGTTGCCGCTGCTAAATCCGGCACGGCGATTGCCACATGGTTCAGTTTTCCAATCATAAGTCTCCTTTTTTTCCATTGTCATGCCAGCCTACGCTGGCATCCAGTTTCTGACAAAGTCGCATTGTCACAAAAGTTTCACTTTCTAAAAGTGAAGTTTAGGCTATTATTACTTACGTGGCTAGTGCAATGTCATTTTCTTTAATAATCAAATAATATAAAAGCAGGGCGCAGGTAATATGGACAACAAGAAATATCATACATTACAGATGCTTGTAAAAAAGCTTTTTGCCCTGGTCGAGCCTTCCCCCAATAAACCGGAAACACCCAAAGCAACACCGGCTATAATTAGCCAAACCGAAGGTATGATAAGTGCCAGTAGCCAGCACCCGCTGATCAGCACATTAGTTTACAAGGATGCGAGCGTAGATCACCTAATATCTGAAACCTTTAATCAGGAAAAAATGATGGTGAATGCTGCACAAATTCTGGCATCACTGGATCATACTACGGCTAGTAAGCATTAAAATAATCCCCGTGCGGGATGACACTAAACCCTAGCCAGCAACACCTCGATAACTGGTCTTTTATCAAGGTCACGCTTGATTGTTCGGCGAATTACCAGACGCGCAGTTTCTTTTACCACATCATCGCCTGATTTTTTCTTCAGCTTTTCTATCGCGTCCGCAACTTCACCAGCATATTCCACAATTAACTCAGCGTCTTCCTTAGCGTCCAGAATCCCCGGTGCAGCAATCTGCACGGGACTAGCAAGCTCACCATCCTTATCAAGGGCAAGGCTCACAAACACCGCGCCATCATCACGAAGTTTACGGCGCATACGAATCACCTCACCATCAGTTGGAATAAGCGATGAGCCATCAATCGCAATATAACCAGAATGAACTTTGCCGATAATGCTGGCTTCGCCCTCTTCCAGCCACACCACCGCGCCGTTATGCGCTTCCACCGTTTCCTTTACGCCAAAACTACGGGCGAGCTTGGCATGTTCATGCAGATGGCGCGGTTCGCCATGCGTTGGAACGGCGATACGCGGGCGCACCAGCCGATACATTTCTTTAAGTTCATCACGCGCCGGATGTCCAGAAACATGGATGTAATAATTACGGTCGGTTATGACCTCGATTTTTTTCTCAACCAGACGGTTCTGGATACCATTGATTTTCACCTCGTTACCCGGGATTTTCCGCGAAGAAAAAATCACCGTGTCATTTGGCTGCAAACGGATATGCGGATGATCACCGCGTGAAATACGAGAAAGGGCGGCGCGTGGCTCGCCCTGACAGCCAGTACATATAAGCAGCACATCCTCGCGTGGAAGATTCATTATCTCGCGCTCACTTATAAATTCCATATCCTCATCGATATACCCTGCCTGCTTTGCGGCATCCACCACCCGATACAGCGAACGCCCGGCTAGTGCCACCATGCGTCCGGCTTCGTTCGCAGCGTGGATAAGTGTTGCTACGCGGGCAAGATTGGAAGCGAAGGTAGAAACAACCACTCTTTTAGGGCAGGTTTTAATGAGCGAAACTAAATGTTCACGAACTTCGCCTTCTGAACCTGAAGAACCTTCTTCAAACACATTGGTGGAATCGCAGACCATAGCAAGCACATTGCCATCACCATAGCGTTTCAGAGCGTCCACATCCGACACGCTGCCTATCATCGGTGCATCATCAAATTTCCAATCTCCTGTGTGCAGCACCACGCCTTTTTTAGTGGTAATCGCCACTGCCTGCATTTCGGCAATAGAATGGGTAAGCTCGATAAATTCTATTTTAAAAGGATCTAAATCCACCGAACCACCACAGGCGATTTCATGCACCACAGGTTTTTTACCCGGCCCCATTTCCGAGATTTTATTTTTAAGGAAAGCAGAGGTAAACGGCGTGGTATAAATCGGGCAGCCTAAATCACGCCATAAATACGGCACTGCGCCAAGATGATCCTCATGCGCGTGGGTAATTACCAGACCAAGGAGGTTCTCCTTATGTTCAGCGATGAAAGAAATATCGGGAACTATTATTTCAACGCCGGGCAAATAATCACCGGCAAAACCAATACCACAATCCACCATCAACCATTTACCGTTGATAGTGTACAGGTTCAGGTTCATACCAATTTCATTAGAGCCACCGAGTGGCACGAATAAAAGTTCGTCTTTATGTTTGGAGAAGTTAAAAGTCATATAACGTAAAGATGTTATTTGTTCTGATTTTCTGTTAGTAATAATTTCAAGAAGTTAGCATTTACCACCAGAACTAATTATTTCCTACAAAAAAATGGGGTTTGACGGAATAACAGCCTGAAATTCAATTATTTGAATTCATCTCATATAATTGTTTCAATCCGTGTATCGTAAGATCAGGATCGACATGCTCAATTACCGGGCAGGCTTTGGCATATAATGACGCGAGACCACCGGTAGCGATTACCAGCATTTCAGCCTTATATTCCGCCTTAATGCGGGCAGCAATCCCTTCAACCAGCCCCGCATAACCATAGTAAATTCCTGATTGCATCGCACCTATTGTATTAGTACCTATTACCTTATATGGCGGGGAAATAGCAATATTCGGAAGTTTGGCAGCTGCGCGGTGCAAAGCATCGAGCGATAGATTTATACCCGGTGCGATCACCCCGCCAATATAATCGCCCTGCGCACTAACAACATCAAAAGTAGTAGCCGTACCAAAATCGACAACTATCAGCGGTTTTTTATAGAGCGACCAGGCAGCGAAAGAATTCACCAGACGGTCAGCCCCAACTTCCGCCGGGTTATCAATCTTTACCCTAACCCCGGTTTTCAAATTAAGCCGTGGGTCACCAATAACCATGAGTTCGGTGTTGAAATAACGTTTAGTAAGCTGGCGCAGGTCAAATAATGTCTGCGGTACAACCGATGATACCACCGCGCCGGTTATAGACCCAGGGGAAATTTGTGAATGTTCCAAAACCTGTGTAAGCCATACGCCATATTCATCGGAAGTGCGCTTTGCATCGGTAGAGATACGCCACTGCCCGGCAATTTTATCAGCGTCAAAAACCGCAAACACCACATTGGTGTTGCCGACATCAATTACCAGAAGCATAAACATCACCAGCGTGGATAATATGTTTTTTACCATTATCCAGAATAAGCACGAGATTGCCACTTGTGTCTATCCCATCAAAAATCCCCTGCACCTCAATGCCTTCCAGACGTGCGGTTATTTTTTGTTTTAAATTCCACGCATTTGCCAACCAGTCTTTACGGATACCGTTAAAGCCTTTATTGTTCCATTCATTATAACACTCAATAAAATGATGGATAAAACGCGATAAAATTATTTTGGCGGAAACCAGCTCAACACCGGCTTCCTTAAGGCAGGTTGCAGGAAATTCCGTGCGTGGCGGGTAGCTATCAATGTTAATTCCAAGACCAACTATCACCCACGGATAATCATTTCCCTCGGTGCGGAATGATTCGAGCAGAATCCCGCCCAGCTTACGATCAGAAAGCAATATATCATTCGGCCATTTGGTTTTCAGGGAAGATTTATCTTCAAGAAGTGGCGCGACTGCTTCCAGTGCTGCCACTGCTGCCACGAATGAAAGCTGGGATAATTCCGCAAGCGATTTTTGCGGTTGTAAAAGCACTGAAACAAACAGGTTCCCTTCCGCCGAGAGCCAGTTACGCCCCAACCTTCCCTTACCTTCACTCTGCTTTCTTGCCCAGATAACCGCACCGTGGCTTCCGCCGGCTTTTGCCAGACGCTTGGCTTCTTCATTGGTTGAATCAAGGGAATCAAAAGACAGCAAATGGTAATCATTAAGCAGATTAGGAACGATTTTTTTCTTTTGTGCGTTCATGGTCATGGTCATTTTATCAGAACTGTGGCAGCGTTCTTTGCCAAGATTACAAGTTGCGTAGGTACGAGGAAGAACAGCATAGTCACTGCAACGGAAATAGCAATAGCACCATTAACCAGAAGTGAGGAAGAAGAGTCAAATTTTGCTTCCGGCTCGTCAAAATACATGGTTTTAACAATTTTCAGGTAATAATAGCAGCTTATAACGCTGGTTAACACCCCAACCACCGCGAGCCAAGCAAGCCCACCATCAATCGCTGCCAGCACCACATACATTTTGCCGAAGAAACCAGCCATAGGCGGAATCCCTGCCATTGAGAATATGCAGATGGTAATCACTATTGCCATAAGCGGATTATTCTGCGACAGGCCGCCAAGGTCTTTGATGTTTTCCAGAGCTTTACCACCGCGCTTCATCAGCAGCACACAGCCAAACAAGCCAGTACTCATAAAAATATATACGCTTAGATATATGAGTATCGCCTGCACCCCACTATTATTATTTGCAGCCAGTGCCATAAGCATAAAACCGACATGCCCAATCGAGCTATAAGCAAGCAGACGCTTGATATTGCTCTGGGCAATTGCCCCAAAAGCACCGACTAGCATTGAAACCAGCGAAACAAAAATAACAATCTGCTGCCACTGCCCCTCAGCGTTAGCAAATGGCTCTAATAGAAAACGGGTAAACAAAGCCATTGCCGCAATTTTCGGAGCTGTAGCAAAAAAAGCAGTGACAGGAGTTGGCGCACCTTCATAAACATCCGGTGTCCACATGTGGAAAGGAACGGCAGAAAGCTTGAAGCAAAAACCGACTATAATTAGAATGAGTCCCAACACCACTCCTTTCGAGAGCGTATATTGATCGTCAAAAAGTGTAGTCAGAGCTTCAAAGCTAGTGCTTCCGGCAAACCCATAAACCAAAGACATGCCAAACAGCATCATGCCCGAAGCAAGCGCACCCAGAACAAAATATTTAAGACCGGCTTCACTGGATTTTGCGTGATCACGGTTAAATGACGCAAGGACATAAAGGGCAAGACTGCTCATCTCCAGAGCCATATACAGTGCAAGCAGATCGGCAGCGGAAACCATGAGCATCATACCAAGCAGTGCGAACAGCATCAGTATTATAAATTCAAACGGTCTACCGCCATCTTCCCGTAGAAAATCGGAAGAAAGCATAAGCACCAGAACACCGGATACTAAAATCAGGATTTTGGCAAATACTGTGAAATCATTGCTGGCAAACATTCCGTCCAGGAATACTCCGCCACTTAGATCATGCGGGCAAACCACCAACCAACCGGTAATCAACATAATCAGGAGCGATAAAATAATAAAACCAGTGCGCACTCTCTGCCCGCGATACAGCCCGAACAAGAGCAAAAACACTGTGGAAAGCAGAAGAAAAATCTCCGGCTTTATCGCTTTAATACCAGCATCTATAAGCATCTGCAGCATTCAGTTTTTCCTTAACCTATCCTTGTCATGCCAGCGCAGGCCGCTATGACAAATTAATTTTTTCCCACTACATTTGTTTGTTTTATCAACTTTTGTACCGAAGCCTCCATCGCATGAAGATATGGCTTTGGATATAGCCCAATCCACAACACACAGAATATAATAGGAGCAAATATCAGAATTTCACGGGCAGAAATATCCGGCATGGTTTTCACTTCCTCATTGGTTACTTCACCAAACACCACCCGTTTATATAACCACAAAGCATAAGCCGCCCCCAGCACCACGCCAGTCGTCGCACCAAATGCAACATAGGTACTTGCCTTAAACGCACCAAGCAGAATCAAAAATTCGCCAACGAAACCGGAAGTGGTAGGAAGCCCGACCGAAGCCATGGTGAAGAACATGAATATCAGCGCGTATTTCGGCATGATTGTTGCCACGCCACCATATTCCTTAATCTCACGAGTATGCATTCGGTCATAAACCACGCCAACACAAAGGAACAATGCGCCAGAAACCAGACCATGGCTTATCATCTGGATAATAGCACCTTCTATACCCTGTAAATTGAAAGTAAAAATACCAATCGTCACAAAACCCATATGAGCAACGGAAGAATAGGCTATGAGTTTTTTCATATCGTGCTGCATCATCGCCACCAATGAAGTATAAACCACTGCAACAATGCTTAGGGTAAATATAAATGGCGCGTAATAGTGAGAAGCATCAGGCAGCATAGGCAGGGAAAAACGCAGGAAACCATACGCGCCCATTTTGAGGAGAATACCCGCCAGAATCACCGAACCAGCGGTTGGTGCTTGCACGTGTGCGTCCGGCAGCCAGGTATGTACCGGCCACATAGGAACTTTTACCGCAAACGAAGCAAACATCGCAATCCACAGATATTGCTGGACGGAAAGTGGCAATGTATGTCCGGCTGCAATCAACTCAGGGATGCTGGTAGTGCCGAAGGTCAGGTATAAATAAACAATTGCTACCAGAAACAACACCGATCCGGCCAGTGTATACAGGAAAAATTTATAGGAAGCATATATCCGCCGGTTTCCACCCCAAATACCGATAATCAGATACATCGGGATCAGCATGCCTTCGAAGAAAATGTAGAACATGACTACATCAAGCACACTGAATACGCCGATTACAAAGGCTTCCAACAGAAGGAAATTCACCATGAAAGCGCGAACCCTTTTAGTAATGGACTCCCAGCTACATAATATGCAGATAGGCATCAGGAAAGTGGTGAGCAGCACCATAAACAGGGAAATTCCGTCTATGCCGAGATGGTAGTTAATCCCCAGATCTTTAAACCATACCGCTTTTTCCACGAATTGGAATTCTGCAGAGCTGGAATCAAAACCTGTCCACAGCAGCAATGATACAAAAAAGGTAATAAGAGTGGTAAACAGCGCAATATAACGCGCTTCATTCGCGCCTTGCTCACCACTTCTGGTAAACAGCATAATCATGAATGCGCCAAGAAGTGGCAATAATATGAGTGCGCTTAACATTATCTGAACACCACCCAGCTAGTAATTATTAAAAACCCAAGGAGCATAGCAAAAGCATAATGGTAGAGATAACCTGTCTGCAGTCGCGAGGTGCGCCCAACCATCAGATGAGTAATTAGTGCCGCACCATTTGGCCCAAGCCCGTCAATAATTTTTTCATCCCAGAATTTCCACAGATACTGACCAAGACGCTTGGCAGGATTCACAAACAGCAAATCATAAAGCTCGTCGAAATACCATTTGTTAAGCAGGAATTTATATAGATATGGAAATTTCTTGGCAATCCTTGCTGGAATTGCCGGAGATGCAATATAGAGGAACCATGCCAGACCAATACCACTCAATGCCATCAGCAGAGGTAATGTTGCTACCCAGGCAGGTGCGTGATGTGCATGTTCAATAGCCTCATGCGAAGCGATTGTCGCTTGCCAGAAATGCCCTTCCTCTGAAACCATCCCAAACACATGGTAGCCTAACCAACCAGAAAATACCGCGCCAAAAGCCAACAAGAATAATGGTTTCAGCATAATCGGCGGTGATTCATGTACATGCGCCTGCACTTCTTTGGAAGCACGCGATTTACCGTGGAAAGTCATGAATAATAACCGCCATGAATAAAACGCGGTCATGAAAGCTGCTGCAATTCCCATCCAGAATGCAAAACTTCCAACACCGCCATGCGCATATGCTGCTTCTAAAATCATATCCTTGGAATAATATCCGGCAAAGACCGGAACACCAGCAAGGGCAAGCGAGCCAATCCACATATAAGCATAAGTTATTGGCATTTTTTTCCATACCCCGCCCATATTGCGCATGTCCTGCTCACCGGAAAGACCGTGAATAACCGAACCAGCACCAAGGAACAACAGGGCTTTAAAAAAAGCATGGGTCATCAAATGGAACATGGCGGCGGAATACGCGCCAACACCGCAGGCAAAAAACATATAGCCAAGCTGCGAACAGGTGGAATAAGCAATCACCCGCTTAATATCATTCTGCACCAAACCGACTGTAGCAGCAAAAAATGCTGTGCATGCACCAACAACCGTAACCACCATCAGCGCGTCCGGAGATTGCTCGAATAAAGGCGAACAACGCACCACCATAAACACACCGGCGGTCACCATGGTTGCAGCGTGGATTAGCGCGGACACCGGAGTTGGGCCTTCCATAGCATCAGGAAGCCAAGTATGCAACCCAAGCTGCGCCGATTTACCCATAGCTCCGATAAATAGCAGGATGCAGATCAAGGTCAGGGCATGATACTCGCTGCCGAGGAAAGAGAATTTCGCATCAGAATAATTAGCAACAGCAGAAAAAATTGTATCAAACTGAACACTGCCAAATAATACATAAGTGGCAAAAATTCCGAGCGCGAAACCAAAATCGCCAACACGGTTAACTATGAAAGCTTTCATTGCCGCATTGCAGGCTGACTGTTTTTTGAACCAGAAGCCAATCAGCAAATAAGAGCAAAGCCCTACCCCTTCCCAGCCGAGGAAAAGTTGCACCAGATTATCAGAAGTAACCAGCATCAACATGAAGAAGGTAAAGAGTGACAGATATGCCATAAAGCGTGGCTGGTGTTCATCATGGCTCATATAGCCAACCGAATAAACATGTACGACCGCTGAAACCCAAGTCACTACCACCAGCATCACCGCCGTAAGCGCATCTACCCTGAGCGTCCAATTAGCAACAAAGTCGCCCGAAATAATCCACGGCAAAATATTTGCCTTGCTAACCACACTATCACCAAAGGCAAAGCCAGAGAAAACTATACCAGAAAGAATGGCAGAAAATATCATAGCCCCACAGGTTAGTTGGTGAGCTAACTTAGGATTAATGCTACGTACAAAAAGACCGACTATAATAGAGGCAAGTAATGGCAGAAATACTATGAATGAGATCATTTTTATCCCTTCATCATATTCACATCTTCGACCGCAATCGTACCACGATTACGGAAGTAGATAACTAAAATGGCAAGACCAATAGCAGCTTCAGCAGCGGCAACAGTTAGAATAAACATGGCAAAAATCTGACCTGTAAGATCGCCAAGTTTTACCGAAAACGCTACAAAATTTATATTCACCGACAAAAGAATAAGTTCAATCGACATAAGTATGGTTATGATATTCTTGCGATTAAGAAAAATCCCGCACACGCCGATGGTAAACAGCAAGCTGGATAGAATAAGATAGTGGATAGCACCTATATTTCCAAAAAACACCTGATCCATATTCTATGAAATCCCCTCGCCTGATTTTACAGAAACAATTTCTATGCCACTCGTCTTAGTGCGCGCCAGCTGCCTTGCAATATCCTGCCTGCGTACTGAATAACTATCGCGCTTGGTCAGAACAATGGCCCCGATCATCGCGATAAGAAGAATTATCCCTGCCATCTGGAATGGGTAGGCATAATCGGTGTATAGTATGGAACCAATTGCCTTGGTATTGCTGATTTCTTCACTTGGCAGAATTACATCCCTGACCGGCGAAACAGCATTTTTACCGGCAAAAGAACCGTATAATATAAATACGAATTCAACGAAAATAGTCAGGGCAACTGCTCCACCGACAGGAAGGTATTTAAGGAAACCCTCGCGCATTTCGGCAAAATTAATATTGAGCATCATCACAACAAACAGGAATAATACGGCAACTGCACCAACATAGACAATCACCAGTGTCATTGCGATATATTCCGCGCCAATCAATACAAACAGACCAGCAACATTAAAAAATGCCAGAATTAAAAAAAACACCGAATGAACAGGGTTTTTGCTGGAAACAACCATGCACGCCGATACAATCGTAATCAGCGAAAAGATGTAAAACATCAATGTTGCAATATTCTCAGCCATTCCTATCTATACTCCACATCGGCGGAAAGGCTTGCAGCAATCGTGCTTTCCCAACGCTCGCCATTACTCAACAATTTTTCTTTGTTATATAGAAGCTCCTCATGCGTTTCCGTAGCAAACTCAAAATTCGGGGTTTCAACTATGGCATCTACCGGACATGCTTCCTGACAAAACCCGCAATAGATGCATTTGGTCATATCAATATCGTAACGAGTTGTCCTGCGTGAACCGTCTTCACGAGCTTCAGCTTCAATAGTTATTGCCTGCGCCGGACAAATTGCCTCACATAATTTACAGGCAATGCAACGTTCTTCTCCATTAGGATAGCGGCGAAGGGCATGTTCACCGCGAAAGCGCGGGCTGAGTGGACCTTTTTCGTAGGGGTAATTAATGGTAACCGGTTTTTTGAACATATATTTAAGCGTCAGCCAAAAGCCGGAGACCAGCTCCGCCAGCAGAAAAGCCCTAACTGTACTACTGCGACCTATCATCCTAATCTACCTTTATTTTCCGCTTTTTTCTACGCTGATACCATACATAACCACCCACCGCAACTATTCCGAAAGCAGAAACAGCACCAACTATATAAGGCATCATTTTATGTAGCATCTCTTTATTATCGCCAATGTAATAGCCGACAATAATAAGCACAGCCATCCAGATCGAGCTTCCCAGAAAAGTATAAATGCAGAATTTCTTAAGATTCATGTGCGCAAGACCGGCGGGAAAAGCGATAAAATGCCGCACCCCTGGCAGCAGTCGACCAGTGAAAGTTGAAATATCACCATGCTCTGCAAAAAACTTGTCTATTTTATCCAGTTTTTCGTGAGTGAAGAAAAAATATTTTCCATAGTTATAAAAGAACCTGCGCCCAAGCCACAGAGCCAGATAATAATTAAAAAGTGAGCCGGCAAGCGCGCCGAGAGTAGACGCAAACCACACTATCCAGAAATTCATATGCCCCTGTTGCACCAGCACACCAGCAGGAATCATTGTAACTTCGCTTGGTATCGGCACAAAAGTGCTTTCCAGAAAAGACATTATAAAAATTCCCAGATAGCCAAAATGATGGACAAAATCTACCAGCCATTGGAAAAAAGCTTCTATACGACCTATATGTACTGTTATATCTGGATCTTCCATTTCATTCCTTACCAATAAACGACAAAAGCCGAGGTTAACACCACCCAAACCAGGGAAAGCGGTAGAAATACCTTCCAACCAAGCCGCATCAACTGATCATAACGATAGCGTGGCAGCGTTGCCCTTGCCCAGATGAATATAAACAGGCAAATAAACACTTTAGCAACAAACCATAACAGGGGCGGAACCCAAGTGAATAGGGCAATATCAGCAATTGGCTGCCAGCCGCCAAGAAACAATATAGTTGTCATTCCCGACATCAGAATCATATTGGCATATTCACCAAGAAAAAACAGAGCGAATGACATTGAAGAATATTCAACATTGTAGCCGGCGACCAGCTCCGCCTCTGCCTCAGGCAAATCAAAAGGATGACGGTTGGTTTCCGCCAGTGCCGAAATAAAAAACACTACAAACATCGGAAACAGACCGCCAAAAGCGTGCCAGTTCCAGAATCCGCCAGATTGCGCCTTCACTATATCACCAAGATTAAGTGAACCAACCAGCAATAGAACCGTTACTATCACAAATCCTATTGATACTTCGTATGAGACCATTTGCGCGCTGGAGCGGATTGCACCAAGAAAAGCATATTTAGAATTACTCGCCCAACCGGCCATGATTATGCCGTAAACACCGAGCGAAGAAACCGCAAACAGATATAAAATTCCAACATTGATGTCAGCTATTACAAATTCAGGTGTAAGCGGAATCACTGCCCAGCCAAGCAAAGCCAGCATAAACGTGACCATCGGCGCAAGCAGGAATATAACGCGACTGGACTGCGATGGAATAATAGTTTCTTTTAAAAACAGTTTCAGACCATCGGCAAATGGCTGCAATAGCCCCCAGAATCCAACGACATTGGGACCTTTGCGTAGTTGCATTGCTGCTATAACTTTGCGCTCAACTAAAGTCAGCATGGCAACGCAGACAAGAAGCGGGACAACTACCAGCAAAATCTTACCAAGTGGAATCAAAAGCGGCATCAAGAAGGTTATAATTTCATCCATACAGCAATCTAAACTTTCTTAGCTCTCAGTGGCAGGCAGGAAAATAGCAAATCCAACATAGCAGTAACCTAATTAAAAAAATTATCTTTATCGTCTTTTTTTTCTTCTTTCATATTAGAATTTATAGCAATTAAAATTGCTGACACCACTCCTATTATGATTAAAGTTCCAACTATTTTAGCCAAAAATTCCTTAGGTATCGAGATGCCCCATAATTCAAGTAAAAACAAGAAGGCAGTCGCAACAACTGAAACCGCAACCACCATAAGCAATTTCTGCTGGACAGAATAATCACGCCATTTCATTTTAAACATCCTTTTCCAAAATAGTTATAAATGCTTCGCGTTTAAAAATAAGCAGCTCACGACGAGACTCACGCTCTACGGTAACCACCTTCCACCCTTCTTTTGCATGGTTATTAAGAAAATCCGTATATTTGCGCGGATCAACCTTAGCACCGAAAAGCAGGATAGAGCCAAGCAACGGCTCACGGTAAATTACAACTTTATATTGTTTCATTGCGCCCCTCAAACAGGTAAAAAATTAGTAATCAACTGGTTTTCCATCGCTATTTTTTACTTTCTCATAAAGGGTTCTAGGGGATAAATCCAGCCCATTTGGCCATTCTATAGTATGAAAACGCTCATCAATTTTCATTTTACAAAATAATTTCTTATCTTTTAGCGGTAAGAAAGCATCCCATTCATTGACTATTTTACTTAGGTCTACCACACCTTTTGTACCATCTTCAAACTCAAGATGCACAAAATAATCTTTTAAGCAGGCTGCATTCGTTATATGGTAATACATAGATAGCTACTCCAATGGCGCGATTTTTTTCGGCATAATAAGTTTAGTAGCATTATCCCAATTTTCCATTAGCTCTGCAATATGTTGTTTTCTCCACTGATCTATTAGATTTAAAGCCTGCCTAGGAAGTTTTCCATCCAACAATTCGCCGTTTTGTATGTTTATCAAAGCCTCGTTTCCCTGATATTCGGCATGAAAATGTGGTGGATTATGTTCGTTTACATACATGGAAATATAAATCCCATAAAAGAAGCAGATAGTTGGCATGTCATGCCACCTTCTTCGCTTGCGAATTAACTGATTTACTACATTCCGCCATGGTTTTACTGGCACGTGAGATAGGGTCGGTCATATAGAAATTGGTTATGAATTCATCAAACGGCGAAGCATTGATTACCACCCGCCCCGGTTGCACACCATCGGACAATTGCGATGGAATAATCTCGCCAAGCCTTGTAAAATGCGGTGCAATTTTTTCCATACGTGCACGCAGCTGCGAAAGATTATTGTAAGGAAGCGGATTGCCAAGCTTATCAGAGAGTGTGCGGAGTATACTCCAATCTTCTTTAGCCTGCCCAACCGGAAAAACAGCCCGCTTTGTACGCTGCACCCGTCCTTCTAAGTTAACGTATGTTGCATCTTTTTCAGTGTAAGCTGCCGAAGGCAATATAACATCTGCCCGATGCGCACCATCATCCCCATGACTGCCTTGATATACCACAAAAGCGTTGCCTAGAAGCCCCATATCAAATTCATCAGCACCAAGCAGATATACAAATTTAACATCACCAATTGCACAGCTGGCAAAAATCTCAGCTATATTGCGCCCACCATCTTTTGGAACAAAGCCTAAATCTAACGCGCCAACCCGCCCCGCAGCATGATGCAGCACATTAAAACCATTCCAATCATCACGAACAACGCCATATTTCTTTGCCATGGTTTTCGCCGCAGCAAAAATAGCCTCGCCATCACTGCGGGCAATCGCCGATGTTCCAATAATTATGACAGGATTTTTGGCTTCAGCCAATATATTAGCAAGAGGATGTGTGCCAAGCACAATATCAGAAATGACACGAGGATCATTGCCGAAAGAATAAACCGGATAATTATAATCAGCATTACTGCCAATACTATATACGTTTAAATTACCTTTTAAATAAGTCTTACGAATGCGGGCATTCACTATAGCTGCTTCCCGACGTGGATTCGCCCCGATAAACAAAATAACATCCGCCTGCTCAAGCCCGGCAATGCTGGTATTGAACAGGTAATTGGAACGGCTGGAAACATCATACATAGCACCATCCTGACGGCAATCACGACTACCAACATGCATATTGTCAAGAATATTCCGCAACGCCATAACGCTTTCAGCACAAGCTAAATTACCGGAAAGAGCTGCCATCTCCTCCGGTTTGAGTGTTTTCATTTTGCCAGCTACCACCGCTAAAGCATCTTCCCAGCTTGCTTCACGAAGCTTTCCATCATTACCGCGAATATACGGTCTGTCCAGACGTTGTACGCGCAGACCATCACAGGCATGGCGGGTTTTATCAGAAATCCATTCTTCGTTTATATCTTCATTGATACGCGGAAGTACACGCAGCACCGCTTCGCCGCGGCTATCCACGCGGATATTAGAACCAACTGCATCGAGCACATCTATAGTTTCGGTTTTGGTAAGCTCCCACGGACGCGCCGCAAAAGCATAAGGCTTGCTGGTTAACGCACCAACTGGACATAAATCAACTAAGTTTCCTGACAGTTCCGAAGTCAAAGTTTTTTCTACATAAGTCCCAATTTCCATATGCTCACCACGTCCAAACGCACCAAGCTCTGGCACACCCGCGATTTCCGTGGCGAAACGAACACAACGCGTGCAATGGATGCAGCGGGTCATTTCGGTTTTAACAATCGGCCCCATATATTTATTTTCAACCGAGCGTTTATGCTCTTTATAACGGCTGATGCCAGTGCCATAAGCCATTGCCTGATCCTGCAAATCGCATTCACCACCTTGGTCGCAAATCGGGCAATCAAGAGGATGATTGATAAGCAGAAATTCCATCACACCCTCACGGGCTTTCTTCACCATCGGTGAATTGGTTTTTACCACCATGCCATCAGCACAAGGTAAAGCGCAGGATGCCTGTGGCTTTGGTGGACCAGGAGCAACTTCAACTAGGCACATGCGGCAATTTCCAGCGATAGCAAGGCGTTCATGATAACAAAAACGTGGTATCTCAATTCCCAGACGCTCCGCCGCCTGAATCAACACCGTTCCAGCTTCTACTTCAATTTCCTGTCCATCAATCGTTAGTTTTGGCATTTCTTAGTTCCTATTTTAAGCATCACCATCTGATTTTTGCTGACTTTCTACATAAGCCTTTAAAACACCAGATAGAAAAGATTGGTAATCAACATGATGTTCATTGATAAAATTTATGGTTTTCGCGTCTAGTAGCAAAGGAACGATACTGCTACCATCGGGATGCACAACCCGCCAGCCAAGCTTATCGGAGAGGTCAATACCCTGCCAATCAGGATCATCAGCTATCGCCACAGAAATATCATCATCAGTGATTGCATCAAACTTCTTCCAGTCTTCTTCACTCATTCCATTTTTCATAATCTCTTACCTCGTTTGTATGTGGTTTACGCGCAGAAATAATACGCCGATTAACTCCACGCCAAGTATAAATCAATGTTACAATCCTACCTTCAATTTTACCAATAGAAACAATTCTCATCTCTCCACTTAAGTGCAGAACATCTTTTTCCAATATAAAACCATCAAAAATTCCTATCGCAGCACTAAAACTTATACCATGCTTCAGCTTATTTGCCTCATTTTTATTTATATCCCACTCAAATCCTGCCGGAAACATTTCTACCTAATTTCCTTCCCATCAATCGTTAGTTTTGGCATATTTGTTTCCTGTTTTTATTCTTTCTTGTCATGCCAGCGTAGGCTGGCATCCATGCCAAAAATCTTGCACTGCAGCCAATAGCTTGGTATAGATACCGCCCTTCGGCGGTATGACAGCAGCATCTTCAAAATACAGCTCCAAAGCCTCTTTCATATTCTTTTGAGCTTCATCTAAAGTCTCACCAAAAGTTGAAAGCTCAAAATTAAGGCATTTTGTAACAAAATACTTGCCTTCTTTATAAATTACATATTTTACGTTGTGCATTTTTTGCTCCGTTAATAGTTAGCTTTGGCGTTAGTTTTGGCATATTTAGTTCCTGTTTTATTCAGTAATTATTCTATTTTATCATCACCAGACAATCTGAAATTGCAAGAGAAATTAGTTTGTTTTTATCTGCTCCAAACCATGCTCGATTGACTCTTGTAACCAATAAATTGCTTGCCTCACCCCCTCATCATGCTCCCAAACCCAAGAGCCTGCGCCAATAAACCCTGCTCCAGCCTTAGTAATAATAATCGTCCGCTCAACATCTAATTTAGCGAAAGCAACTGCTGGTAAATGAGTTGCCGTACTCCACCATTCCAACAACGATATATCAGCATGTTTTTTTGCTGATTCAGGCGCAAAAAACGTTGAAAAAGTTACATAATCAACGCCAACCTGCAGAGCCAACTCTGCTTTTTCCCGTGAATTACCACAATCAAAACCAATAATCGCTGCCTCGCCTAAAACATGTCGTGCCGTGGATATTTCGGAGATTTCAGCAAGTATTATCCCATCTGCTCCGCATTCAACACACAAACCAACATCAGATCGGATGATCGCCACAACCCCAGCCTGCTTACACATTCCCACCAGAATAGATGCCTGTTCACGCTCCTTATCAAAGATTTTTTTAGGAAACTTAAATTCAACTGCGTGCATATTTTTTTGATATGGCGAAGAATTAAGCGCGGCAAAAACCACCTGCAACTGCACCATAAATTGCTTAAATTGCATTTTTCTAGGAGCAAGCAGATAAATACCACAAGTCGGCGCACCCTCTCTATCATAAGGGCGTGGAACAGAAATAATACTACTGAAGGTCATTTTTTACTAAATTCCTAGTTTTAAAAATAAAGCTCCATCGTTAGCTTTGGCATATCTATTTTTCCAATTTTTTTGCAATATCCTTAAGTGTGTCCAGCATTTCCCTTTGTATCTCAACAGATTCTTTCTGCCTCTGCATAATTATATCCTGATTGCTTCTGGCAGATCCGGATGCTTTTGAAATAACACGAATAATAACAAAAGTAATAGAAGAAATAGCTATTATACCAACAAGTACAACAGCTATATAACTGATAACAACAACCGAATTCATGCCGCCTTCCTTGAAAACTCCGCAATCCGCCGTTCAATTTCCGGGCGGAAATGGCGCACCAGCCCCTGCACTGGCCAAGCCGCCGCATCGCCCAGCGCGCAAATGGTATGCCCTTCTATGCGCCCTGCCACATCCAGCATTAAATCAATATCGGAAACCGCAGCACGCCCTTCAACCATACGCTCCATCATCCGCCATAGCCAACCCGTACCCTCACGGCAAGGTGTGCATTGCCCGCATGATTCATGCGTATAAAATTTAGAAAGACGGGCAATAGCCTTCACCACATCGGTTGATTTATCCATAACAATCACTGCTGCCGTTCCGAGTCCTGATTTTTCGGCTTTCAAACTGTCAAAATCCATAAGCACCGTGTCGCAAATATTCTTTGGCAGTAATGGAACTGACGAACCTCCCGGTATAATTGCAAGTAAATTATCCCATCCGCCACGCACACCACCAGCATGTTTTTCAATTAGCTCCTTAAGTGGAATACCCATTTCTTCTTCCACATTGCAGGGTTTATTCACATGTCCAGAAATACAGAAAACTTTAGTCCCCACATTATTTGGGCGGCCAATCCCCGCAAACCAAGCAGGAGAGCGACGCAAAATAGTCGGCACAACAGCAATAGACTCGACATTATTTACCGTGGTAGGACATCCCCAAAGACCCATAGCCGCAGGGAATGGCGGCTTTAAACGTGGCTGACCTTTTTTTCCTTCAAGCGATTCGATAAGTGCCATTTCTTCACCGCAAATATAAGCCCCTGCTCCACGATGGACAAACACATCAATATCAACACCACTACCACAGGCATTCTTTCCAATTAACCCTGCCTGATATGCTTCCCAAATAGCATATTCCAGACGGTCGGCTTCTTCACGAAATTCACCACGGATATATATATAAGCAGCCACCGCCCGCATCGCAAAACAGGCAATAAGGCAGCCTTCAACCAGCTTATGTGGCTCATGGCGCATCATATCACGATCTTTACAAGTGCCCGGCTCACCTTCATCGGCATTAACCACCAGATAAGATGGGCGACCATCGGATTTTTTGGGCATGAACGACCATTTAGTGCCAGTGGGAAACCCTGCACCACCGCGCCCGCGCAGCCCAGAAGCCTTCACCTCTTCAATAATTGCATCTGAACCTTTGGCAAGAATCGCTGCCGTGTTATCCCAATCGCCACGCGCTCGCGCACCAGCTAATTTCCAATCTTCAAAACCATAGAGATTGGTGAAAATTCTGTCTTCCTGTTTTAGCATTTTAGTTATTTCCTAATCGCATGGTATTATCTGCTGTATTATTTTTCGTCACTTTGCACCACCTCATAATTTGCGTCAATAATTTTACGAAATTCAGGAGAAACAGCCGACCAATCCAGAACATCAACCCGAAATGGCAAACTAGACAAAGTAAAAGCATCTTTTATTCTAGCATATTCACGAATTGGCATAGCAACATCACCCATAACAACCAAGTCCAAATCTGAAAATTTTTTTAGATGCTGCCCTGTAACACGTGACCCAAATGCCCAAACCTCACGCCCCTTAGCATAAAACGCTAAAATATCACGAACTATTTGCAATTCCTCTGGCTCAAGAAACATTGCTACCCTGCTTTGCCAATTGCTGTGCTGTGTATTTCAGGCTACTGACTATCTTCGGAAATTCTAAAAAAATATCTTCAGCAATATCTTGATCATAAGCATGTGAAATTCTATTACGCCACTCACGAAATTCTGCCCATTCTTCTGGCTCATTCAGCAAGCCATACTCCGCAGCAACCCGCATATAATCACGAAAATCAAGATGGCGATTTTCATTATCAATATCCGCAGATTCTACATAACGACGGATTAATTTATTAGCTATTTCATAGCTATATTCGAATGACTGAATGGCAGCTGTGCGAAACTGAAAATAATAATCCATCTCTCCGAGATTTTTATGCTTTAACGCAAACTCCACAGCCTGCTCCAGATTAGCTATTGATTTCCATAATATTTCTATGGATATAGAAGCCATTTATTTTATCCCCATAGCAAAAATTCTGTCTTCAGCTTTTAGCATTTATCTCTTATCCTAAATTTATTTTATTTCAGAAACTTATTTTATTTCAGACTGGGCTTCGACAAATTGTTTTAGCAGTGCCGCCGCCACCTTATCCGCCTGTAAGTTATGCTCTCGAAGCCAAGAATCAATTTTTTGTTCTATAAATATCTGGCGAACTATTACACCATCAGGCAGCATAACCGTACGCAAAGAAGAATCCGCAAGAGAAAATGGTGGATTATCAACGTCATCCTTCGCATTCTGTTCTATTTCCGCTTCACTCATTGATACAAGTTTCTGCCAATCTTTTTGATTCATGATTGGTTTAGCTTGAATAAAATCGTTTTTCATCTTCCCTAGCCCTTCTAACAGAAATCAACCTTTTACGCTCACCACGAAAAGTATAAACTACAGAAAAAAATATTCCGTTTAATTCACCAATACATAAATAACGAATTTCATCATTTTCTGTAGTAACCTCTTTTACTGGAACGACTATACCAGAAAAAATGGTGCATGCAGTATAAAAATCTATATTATGTTTACGCAAATTTGCGATAGATTTCTCACTATCCCATTCAAAATTTTGATAAATCTCCGTGGGCATAGCTATTTCTGTAAAATATCAGACATAACAAGCCTCCAATCATCAAAACCATAGAGATTGGCGAAAATTCTGTCTTCAGCTTTTAGCATTTATCTCTTATCCTAAACTTATTTTATTTCAGAAACTTATTTTATTTCAGACTGGGCTTCGACAAATTGTTTTAGCAGTGCCGCCGCCACCTTATCTGCCTGTAAGTTATGCTCTCGAAGCCAAGAATCAATTTTTTGTTCTACTGGCAGGGTATGAATAATTATACCATTTGGGTATGTAATTTTTTTGCCCGTACAATCTTTTGGAACAAAAATAACATCGTCATCACCATAACAGATAGACTCTATTTGAGCATCAGTAAGTTGTTTAATTTTGACCCAGTCTGTTTTGGATTCTGGTAAGGAATTCAATATAGTATTCTCGCTCATAATCTCTAGCCTTTCTCATTGAAATAATACGGCGATTCCCTATTCTATTGGTGTATACTACCGCGACAACCACAGCTTTTACACAACCAATCGCCAGACACCTGCCCTCATAGTTTACATAACGCTCAAAAACTTTGTCCATGATTATACCATCAAACATAGCGATTGCATCTACAAAATCAAAGCCATGCTTCATAATATTAGAGGTGCGCTTCTCACTATCCCATTCAAAATTTTGATAAATCTCCGTGGGCATAGCTATTTCTGTAAAATATCAGACATAACAAGCCTCCAATCATCAAAACCATAGAGATTGGTGAAAATTCTGTCTTCTTGTTTTAGCATTTTTTAGTTCCTGATTTCAATAACCTAATCCGGTTTTGCAGTTTGCACCACTTCGTGGCTTTGTCAATAATCTTACTGAAATATATACAATTAATTATATATACTCAAAGCAGTTCAATAATTGGCTAGACAACCGAGACGAAGTGTAGAAAAACTACACGAGTCGAAGGTTAACAACGCCAATTCTTGAAATGAGAAGAGTATAGCCATAATTATTTACCTTATTTAACTGCCAAACCGTGATAAAAATAAACCCCAAGCCCCAAGGTAAATATCCAACATCCATATAATGAATGTTCAAGAGTAACAGCAGCTAGTGATTTAGTGTTTTTATAGGTAGTTGCAAAAATAAACCCGCCAATTGTACAAAAGATAACCGCTACCCAATTTTGCAGGATAATATGCATCCAGCCGAAACTTAATGAGCTTACCAGAACAAGCCAACGCGATGAAAAGATGGTTTTATATCTGGCAAAAAAGAAGCTGCGATAGATGAATTCTTGTGGAAGCACAGATAATATCGGATACCAGATCATAACCATTGCCCAAGTTTGCGGACGCTCCAGCGGAAAACCAAAGAACCCGCCCATTCTATTTTGAAGTGCAACGGTTAAAAATTTCCTGAGGTGTTTTCCAC
>ERZ1292625.21-Hain-H41-01um-R1-21-length-260643-cov-45_pt2 | contig 76440 bp, 77 predicted proteins | sample MGYA00564400_ERZ1292625 | MGnify/ENA primary metagenome ERZ1292625 (study PRJEB36523, sample SAMEA6512639) | groundwater metagenome | collected 2019-01-08 | study: AquaDiva: Metagenomics assemblies of 32 groundwater samples | reverse complement strand
GTGACTAGGGTTAAGGCGTAACAAGGCACGGGTAGCGGAAGCTGCTCGTGGATTTAGTCAAATGACATTTCGTTTAACATATACTTCGGTGTGTGTTAGATCTAGGCGGTCGATATTGTGTGTTTCAATTGAGCACATAATGGTGAAACTATCTTCGACATTGTCGGGGAGAAGTTTAATGATTGTAAAAGAGCCTAATCTTCAATCTAGACTCTCGGGAAAGACCGAGTTGAACGGAACAAAAGAAAGAGTGCGATTTCTCATACAAAAGATGCATAAAACCGTCTGCCGCAGGCAGACGGTTTTTGCTTTATCAAAGTCCAACATAGGCCAATAAATAAGGGGTTTTGAGGAGAATCGAAGGGGATTGACAAATCCTGTATATTTGGTATCATATGAGTCGAACCTGATCTTTGATTCGGCCAATGGCCAAGGAGGCGTGATGCAGAAATATGTTTGTACGTGTTTTTTGCCAAAGGTTGTTGATGGAAGTTTGAAACTCCAAACATACACCTTTCTTTACCTCTCGAAGAGCGATCAGACCGCACGCCTCATTTTGAGGAGGTGGAGCGGATTGGAGGGGGCATCCAAGGTTCGGATTTTCAAGGTTGGTGAGGAAGTACTACGCAAGGAGGTATCATGAAGGAGTATCTGTTGAAATACGAAGCAAAAACGTGTGTCAACGAAAGCTCTCCCGCCTTGACATACGGGCTCGCTCAGCCGGTGTTCTCCCGCGAGGAGACCACTCTCGCCTTCCGCGCCACCAACGATGAGCACGCTCGTCGTCGTGTGAAGCGGGAGCTTCGATGGGATCGCTTCAACAAGCCGACCAACGTTCGTCTGTTCGTTCTCAACGGGATCTCAATCAAGGGGCCACGATGAAGGCACGAGTTTCGAATTTCGGACTCATGCACAGCCCAGCAATCATGGAACCGTTGACACTTCTCGAGCCGTTCGATGTCGTCGAAGAGCAGATGGGTCCGTGTAATTGCGGACATGATGCACTCGGAGAAGGAGATCCACGCGGTGGACACGCCTCGAGCTGTCCGACGCAGTACGCGATCATCTCATTCGACGGTCACAGGCTGATCGTCTACGCTCCCAACATCATCATCACGGAAGAAAAGGAGATTGCATGATGATTCGTCCTTCGAGCAAGATGTTCCTCGTCGCCGTCGCGTTCTTCTGCTTCAGCGCCATCTCGTGGGTGAACTACACACACGGGATGCTGCCGACGTCGGTCACAACGACCAACTCGGCACTTGTCGTTCGGTGGGTGTTCCCGTTCCTCGGACTCGTGTCCGTCGTCTGCGGGCTCCTCTTCCGATCCATCGAGAAGATGAATCGGAATCGACAACAGCTCACCACCGCATTGAAAGCGCGGTAAGGAGAAGCCATGAAGATGAGACCGGTTGGAAGGCTTTTCATTGCAGCTCTGGTCGTCGCTCTTCTCTACGTGGGCGGCGAGTCCATCGATGCCCAGAAGCACAGCGGTGTGATGCCCTCGACGATTCTTTATGTTGAGGACGAGGTCGGTCTCTGCTGGGCCCACTTCTTTACGGACGACAAGTGGGTCGATGTCGAGCCGATAGCATGCACTCCTCGAGTGCTGGCCTTCCTCGACAAGCATCCGTCGATCTTGCGGTGATCACTACCGACCGGTTCGATTCCGGTCATACAGTCCTAGTACCTTTGGGGAACGGACTGTTTTCTTTTTAGCTAAACTGACTAATTGTGTAGCGTTGCGACGCTCGGCGTCGCAACGCTAGGAATGATGGATTTTATAGGTGATCCAACCAAAATTTCTTGCGACGCCGAGCGTCGCAATTTACAAATCCTTTCAATAAAAAAGAAAAAGCACCCGATATATTGGGTGCTTTTTCTTTCTGTGCGAGCGAAAGGATTCGAACCTTTGACCGCTCGAGTATCAGTCGAGTGCTCTACCAACTGAGCTACGCTCGCAAATAAGGATGTCACGCACGGTTGGAGGGCGTAGTCATCGAGAGAAGAGAAAAAGGAAGCTCGCTTACTTTTTCTCGCCATCAAGATGATGGGAGCCCGAACTCGTATGTGGTCCGCGTGCCGCGAACGTATAGTATTCTATACAGTCCGCTCTATCGCACGAGGGGACTATAGCAGAAATCTATAGCCTTCTCAATCATTTATTTTACTCGTGTGGGCACGGAGAGACTCGAACTCTCAATCCCTTGCGGGAACTACGACCTGAACGTAGCGCGTCTACCAATTTCGCCACATGCCCGTGCGTGCATAGTAGCAAAAGTCATCACAAAAAGCCCCTATATTCGTGCATCACATTTCATTTCATGTATACTCATTTCTTAGGAGTTCATAAAGACAAGGAGCGTGTATGAAGCCTATACGGGTTTGTGTTGGCGGGCGACGTCCGGAAGAAGTACTTCACCTCGCGAGAGCACTCAAGGAGTATTTCAATTTTTTTCTGAGTAATCTCACAGAGAGTGAGCCCGATGAGGCAAACGCAGAGATAGAGAAGTTCAAGAATGAATCGTGTGTTCTCTTCGCTCTGCGACATGGGATGCGTCCCCCCGCGAACTGTTTCACTATCATGCTACGTGGGCATGACGACTACATTCCACGTCATGAAGAAGGTGTACTTGTCGTCTATACAGGAAGTCTTGTGCGACAGGAAAGAGTTTTTCACGTCCGCGATACGCTGTTGCGACAATTTCCACAACTTAGGCTAGGAGCATAGGCATCAGTGTGGGCCTCGCAAAGCGAGGCCCTTTACTTTACATAAATTTTATCTTGTTTTGGTATACTTTTTATATGAAAACAAAAGTAACTTTTTTGCTTTTAGGGACGTTTATAAGTGTGATGATGTTTAGTTCTTCCCGTGTACATGCGTGTTCGTGTGCAATTCAGGAGTCTGTGCTGGAGGAATTGGAAGATTCTGATACAGTTTTTGTTGGTACCGTAACCGACATCGAGGGAACGTCTTTGTATAGCACAGAAAACCTTAACGTCGATTTTTCTGTAGAGAAAATATACAAAGGAAGCACGGATGCATACCAAACACTCAAAACACCTTCGGACAGCGCTGCGTGTGGTTACAATTTTGAAGAAGGAGAAAAATATCTTGTTTTTGCACGTGCGTGGGGAGAAGACGGTGACGACGAATTTACAGTAAGTCTCTGTAGTCTGACACAATTGTTCAGCGAGGCCTCGGAAGAGATTGAAGATCTTGAAGTCGCAGGTGGCTCTAGAACTCCAGCACCGATGCAAAATGAAGAGGAAAATGAGGAGAATGAGGGAATTATTCGCACACTTATGGAACGACTCATCTCGCTTATACGGCAACTTCTGGCACAATATGGTCGCTAGGCCATGTTGTCATTTTTCAGAAAATTCCAAGATACGCGCGCTGAGTACGAGTCTCTCATTGAGGTGCGGATTTTGAGCGAGCATATTCTTCACAATCTTGATGTGTTTGCGGAAGCTGCGCCGAAACTGAACATTGCTCCGGTATTGAAGAGCAATGCATACGGGCACGGGTTAGTTGAAGTCGCAAAAATTCTCGAAGGAGATCCACGCATTGCATTTCTTGTTGTCGATTCATATTACGAAGCACGCGTGCTTCGTACAGAAGGTATTGAAACGCCGATTGTGGTGATGGGGTATACACTAACGAAAAATATTGCAGCAAGTCCGTTCAGGAACGTTGCATTTTCTGTTGGCTCAGTCACACAGCTTCAAGAGCTTGCTCGGGAAAATGTGCGTATACCGCTGCATGTGAAGTTTGATACGGGAATGCATCGACAGGGAATTATGTCGAATGAATTAGACGAGGCATTTAACCTATTAACTAATAACCAACAACTTTGCATCGAGGGTATCTGCTCGCATCTCTCTGACGCTGATGGAAAAGATTCAACATTTACGAATTCACAAATATCGATTTGGAATGACGTCTATGCTCGGGCACAAAAAATGCTACCTGCGACAAAATTCTTTCATCTCTCTGCAACAAAGGGTGTGCGCTATGTTGATTCTGTTCAAGCAAATGTACTCCGTTTGGGCTTAGGTTTGTATGGTATTGATCCAGCAGGTGAAATGAAAGATCTCAAACCAGCATTAGAACTTCGTACACGTATTACATCACTGCGTACCATAGAAAAAGGAGAATATGTTGGCTACAACAAAACATTTACTGCGGAGCGAGAAACAAAAGTTGCCACAATTCCTGTCGGATACTACGAAGGTGTGGATCGCAGACTTTCAAATAAAGGATTTGTCGAAGTGAATGGACAGATTTGTGCGTTGATCGGACGTATTTCAATGAACATGTCTTGTGTTGATGTGACAGATGTGGCAAGCGTAAAAGAAGGAGATGAGGTCATTGTAATTTCAACTGACTCAACAAAACAAAACAGTGCTCAAAAAATGGCGGAACTATGCAACACCATTCCATACGAAATTCTCGTACATGTGAATCCATCTCTCCGTCGCAGTGTGGTATAGTTGACTTCTCTTTAAAAAACGATATAATAATTTCTGATACGTTCTTTTCATCGACATGTAGTATGGTCGCAGCGTTCGGCTGATACCTGCTATACGTCACAAACAAAGGAGAGTGTCATGCCCAAGAAACTGGGTACGACGAACGGACAGAAGAGTAAGCTCGACCAACTTCTCTCGGAGGCTGGGGTTCGTAGCGACCTCTGGCAACGGGGATACGACGAAGGGCAACTTCAGTTGTACATCGATTCGCTCGCACAAGGGCACCAAATCGAGATCGCCAAGTTCGTTCCGACGTTCGACCCCAAGACGTGCATCTACCGTTTTGAAGTCAACTACGACGAGACTTTCAAAGAGAAGCTCGCTGTCCCGGATGGCACTACGGTTGTCAACACAGTCGATGATTTCGCCGACGAGAAGAAGTATCCCAATCCGGCGATGGGTCGAGAGGTTATCTCGGCACGAATCGTATTTCGGAATCGGTACACGAACCAAAACGATTCGGTGATCGAGAAGGGGCTCCATCCAAAGGAGCTCGTCGACTTTGCCAAAGCTTTTCCGCGACCGATGTTCGACGATTCGTTGCCGTTGGTTGCTTCTGGACGATTCTGGACGGTTGCGAATGGGGACCGGTTCTTCTTGTTCCTCAGCCGTGACGGCGTCGAGCGCAAGCTCGGCTACGTGTGGCTTAGCCCGGGCGGTGGGTGGTTCGACGGCTGGCGTTTCCTCGTCCGCGCATAGCGCTTGGTTCTTAGGCACTCAGTTCTTTTTAATTCTTGCCCTTTGAACCTTGGAATCATAGAACTCCCGCCGTCAGCACAAGTGCTGACGGCGGGTTCACTTTTTTGATACTATATTGATGGATACTAGGCGAATCTGTCCTCGGTTACGGCTTGGGGCGGCCGAATTCCGCCACGCAGTATGCAGAGTCACGCCGGTTACGGCTTGCGTGAGCGTCATCTGGCGTGTGCAAAAAATAAAGTTATTTGGTTTGGTGTGCTGGTGCATTATAGATGCCACATAAGATTCAACCACGAGTATTCGTTGTTTGACTTTGTCAGCGAAACGACACAAGGGGTGGTGCCACGGATGGCACACCATACATTTCTGGACGGATGCGAATGGGAACCGGTACTTCTTGTACCTCAACCGTAACGACGTCAAGCGCAAGCTCGACAACGTGTGGCTTAACCCGAGCAATGAGTGGAACGACAACTGGCGTTTCCTCGTCCGCGCAAGTAGCAATATTTCTCCCCTGAACTACATGTATCAGGGGAGTTTTGTTTCGCGTGGTATATTAGTCTACGTATGGAAGGTATCTCGGATGCGAAACATATTCATTTCATCGGCATTGGAGGCATTGGCGTTTCTGCTCTTGCCCGCATGATGCTCCATCACGGAAAAGCGGTAAGCGGATCTGATCGCACGCTTTCTCGTATAACCGAAGACCTTTCTCGACTTGGCGCACGTATTTCTGAAGGACATCGTAAAGAAAATATTGGTGAATCTGTTGATGTCGTCATTTATTCTCCTGCAATTACGGATGACAATCCTGAACTCGCATACGCACGAGCACAGCGAATTGAAACTATGTCGTATCCACAGGCACTTGGCCGTATTTCAGAAAATGCGTACACGATTGCTGTCTCGGGAACACATGGCAAAACAACAACGACGGCGATGATTGCTGACGTGCTTCGCGCACATGTTGATCCGACCGTAATTGTTGGAAGTCTCTTGTCAGGCGGGCGAAGCAACTTTGTTCCAGGGGATGCACGACGTTTTGTTGTTGAAGCATGCGAGTACAAGCGATCTTTTTTAAGTCTTTCGCCCTCGATTCTTGTTATCACAAATATTGACGCAGACCACCTCGACTACTACAAAGATCTTGAGGATATCGAAAGTGCATTTCGTGAGCTTGCACAGAAAGTACCTCCTCATGGATTTATTGTGTGTGATTTAGATAACCCTTCTACAAGACGCGCTTTGCGCGGATCAAATGCAACGATTGTAAATTACAAAGCATTCCATGATTCAAACAGAAAATTGGGTGTGATGGGGAACCACAATCGTATGAATGCATCTGTTGCGCACGCAGTTGCTGACATTTTTGGAATTGACAAAAACCACACGGACGTTGTATTGGAAAAGTTTAAAGGCACATGGCGTCGAAGTGAACACAAAGGCATGCACGCATCAGGCGCATCGGTGTTTGATGACTATGGACACCACCCGACAGAAATCAAAACAACAATTCACGGTTTCCGCGAACGTTTTCCAAAACATAATTTGACTGTGGTGTTTCAGCCACACCTTTACAGCCGCACGCGACATCACTTTGGGGACTTTGCTGAAAGCTTTGATCATGCAGATCGAGTCTTGCTTGCACCAATTTATGCAGCACGTGAAAAGGACGAGGGCATCGTGTCACACCACGAACTTGCCGATGCTATCCGAAAACGGAATGTTCGTGTAGAGTCATATGATTCACTCGATGCAGTTAAGGAAGAGCTTACCCGCTCAATAGCCTCAAACGACCTTGTACTCACGATGGGAGCAGGGGATATATATGAGGTAGGCGAGCACCTCCTTTAAGTTTGACTTTTTAGAAAATCGCTGTATTATACTTTCAGTAATTTTGTACATTCCCGTTGGGGATTCACCCCACGGTTCGATTTCAAGAGGAGAAACGAAATGGCACAGACACAGCAGGTGCAGAAGCCGCCATTCCCGCAGATCGGGGAGGTCTTCGAGCTCACTAGTAATTCTGAGCTCTCTGGAATTTGGATGATCAGACATCTTGAGAAGCCTCATGATCCCAGCAAATGGCGCTTCACTGGAACGAACATCCCCGAGGGTATGACCAAGAGGTTCAAACTCGTGGAATTTGGATACCAGCCAAGTTTCGCCGCCGTTGTTAAGATGTATACCAAGCACGGGAAAATACCCGAGGGTGTGTGGATGCAGAGTTTCTACGAGATCTTCAACAAAGGCGACTACTATTTGGGCTACCTTAGGGGAAACATCGGGGTCCCCGACGCATCTTGGGAAAGAGCAGAATCTGTACACTATATGATAGGCGTAATACGTGGAGAGGTCTGCTTCCCAGCAATTGGTCAGTTCGGCCATTGGATGTTCTGCTCGGTCGACAGACATTTTCTCGGTGACTGGTGTTGGCTCGTCGAGGCGGAGTGAGTCACGAAGGTGCGTGTCCGCACGCACCTTCATCGGCGTCCTGAAAAGGACGCCGATTGCTTTTTATGAAATTGATAACTACACTTGCGTTTATATGGAAGAATTAGGAACACTTTTTATAGTAGGAACCCCCATCGGAAATCTGGAGGATGTGACGATGCGAGCGCTCCGCATACTCAGAGAAGCGGACGTTATTTTCTGCGAAGATACGCGTGTCACAAAGCGTCTTTTGGAGAGGTATGAAATTACGACGCGCACAACATCTTTGAATGCGCGCACGGAGCATGCAAAAGTGGGTTCTGTTGTTGGAGCACTCACCGAAGGGAAGAAGGTTGCTTTGGTGACAGATGCGGGAACGCCAGGGATTTCAGATCCAGGTGGCATTGTTGTATGGAAAGTGCGCGAACGATTGCCTGATGTAAAAATTGAAGCAATCCCTGGACCATCAGCTCTTACAACCGCGCTTTCAATCGCAGGGCTTCCTCTCGCAGACTTCGTGTTCTTGGGATTTTTGCCGCACAAGAAAGGACGACAAACGTTGTTTAAAGAAATGGAAGCGTCTAAGCGTGGAACAATCTTTTATGAATCGCCACACCGCATCATGAAGACACTCGTATCATTGTCAGAAGTACTTGATGATACGCGAACGATTGTTATTGCACGCGAGCTTACAAAAATATTTGAAGAAATCGTTCGAGGAAATGCAAAAGAAGTATTGAACTATTTTGAAACGAATGAAGAGAAACAGAGAGGGGAGTTTGTTGTGATGGTTTCAGGAAAATAAAAAACCAAACGTGATGCGTTTGGTAATAGAAAGAGACGATGGCCGGTTCGCGAGAGCGAACCGGCCATGTGGGTGCAAGGATGTGCGCGAGTCTCTCGACTTGGCGCGGAAGGAAATGGGTTCCACCAGGAAAGCTCCCGATGGTTCAAAAAGGGCACATCTTGAGGCGAGGAAGCCGGATTTTCACCGGCAGATGGGATCATCCCCCTAGGTGCCGATGGTGCAGCCACCACCGAGGCATTTCTGAGTCAGAATGACGCCGCGCTTTTTGACGAGGACGTGGCCCTGACGCTGGTTCTGGATGTAGCGCTTCCGCCGCGAGTCCGAAGGCGAGCGGTCGATGATTGCCTTCCTGCCGCGTTGTCGATAGCTGATGACTCCGCGCTGCCGACAGCGGACAAATCCACTGCGTTGCGAGCCGGAAGGCGAGCTGAACCTGATGATTGCTTTCCTGCCGCGCTGCCGGCCGTCGATGAAGCCGCGCTTTTTGACAGCCCCTCTCGTCGGTCCTCGTGGCTGCATACCCACTTCTCCTTTCCGGAGGTTACCCTCCTGCCGTGAAGAACTTCCTGTATCTAAGCTACACCCTTTTCCATTTTTTTCCTAGAGGCTAAGACGGGTATACCGAAGCCACATAACTTTTTCTGGCGCAAAAGTTATGTGCTGGGTATACTAGTTGGCGTATGAATATATACCACAAAATGCTTATTGCTATTGGCGTCCTGCTCTGTCTCATGCCTTTTATTGCCGTGCCGTACGCATGGAAAGGTTGGATTGCGGCAATCGCAGGCGCACTCATTATTCTTTTAGTGTCTGTGCATAATAAACAAACGATGTAGTATGCCTCCGAATCTCGAACAAAAACAAAAGGCACAAAATCAAAAGCCAAAAAAACAAGGCCATCTTTCCGCAGTGGGGCTCGGTTTCTTTGTGTTGTGTTTTCTTTTCTTTATGTTCGGTGCTCCGCGACTTTTTTCTCGCACGTATGAACGGGGTGGCACAGCAACAACGACAAATATTCTTGAGGCACTGTTGCCCCCAAAGAAAGATACAGTGCCACATATAAAAACTCCTGATGTCGTGAAGGCGATCTACATGACCCAGTGTGTTGTGGGCACACCATCATTCCGTGACGAACTTGTTGCGCTCATTGACGAGACCGAACTCAACGCTGTGGTCATCGACATCAAAGACTACACGGGCAAGGTCGCATTCCCGACGGGCAACCCTGCAGTTGCTCCGTCGGTGTCTGATGCGTGCGGGGCACACGACATGAAAGATTTCGTACAGCGGCTCCACGACAAAGATATCTACATCATCGGTCGCATCACGGTGTTCCAAGACCCGTTCTACTCGTCGGTGCACCCAGAGCTCGCGGTAAAGAAAGCGAGCGATGGCACGGTATGGAAGGATCACAAAGGGCTTTCATTTATTGATGTCGGTGCGCGTGATTTCTGGAAATACATTGTTGAAGTTTCAAAAGAGTCATTTGAGATTGGTTTTGATGAGTTGAACTATGACTACGTACGCTATCCATCAGACGGCAACATGAAAGATATTGCCTTTACGCTTTCTGAAGGAAAGCCAAAAGCAGATGTACTTGAAAGTTTTTTTGCATATCTCTACGATGAATTATCAGAACCATGGGACGAAGTTGACGATGTGCCGGCACTCTCTGTTGATCTCTTTGGCTACACCACAACAAACACTGATGATCTTGGTATTGGGCAGGTCATTGAACGTGCGCTTCCATACTTTAATTTCGTCATGCCGATGGTGTATCCCTCGCACTACAACGCAGGCTTTATTGGTATTGCAAAGCCAGCTACCGATCCGTATGCAGTCGTGAAATACTCAATGGATGCAGCAGTTCGACGCGCGAACATCCTTGCGGCCGCAAAAGACTCAACATCTACATCAACCGACATGATTGCGCTTCGTGAACAGGCAGAAAAAGGTCACGGTAATATCAACGCACTTCAACTTCGTCCATGGCTTCAAGATTTTAATCTCGGCGCGACGTACACAGCCGACATGGTTCGCGCACAGATCACCGCAACATACGATGCCGGTTTAAACTCGTGGGCTTTGTGGGATGCAGGAAATACGTATACAGAAGCTGCTTTACACCCTGATGAATTGGGCACTGTGCCTGCCCTGCCGTAGCCTTGGCGAAGGAGGGGGACGCGGGCAATACCTACACAGAAGCGGCATTATTGACTGAAGCCTCGGTAACTCCTTCGACGAGTGAAACAGATGAAAACTAATCTCCTTGTTCTTATACGATTTTTTTGATAGTGTCTTGGCAGACACAGGCTCTTTAACTGTTCAGAGAAAGGAGAATGGGGTGACTGTAATCCGTTTCATTATGTTGCTTCCCGATGGACGGGAGGCTCTTGTATCACAGCATGCGATCGACAGGTTCAAAGAACGTGTATTGATGAACCGGGATGCTTCTGATGCAGAAGCCATGCTTAAAATGCAGGCAAGACTTCTCGAGGCTTCTCTAGGTAGCCTCCCTGAATCAGAACGAATTCATAGGATGTTGACGAATAAATTCAAAAAGACGGAGTACTGGCTTCATGGCAAGTTCCGTTTTATTCTTGAATCACGACCGAACTTTCCAAATCTCTTTCTTCGTACTGTCGAAAACAAGAGTGAATCAGAGCGCAGATTACGACGCTCGACGTTCGTGAGTGTGAAAGAGCGTCGTCGCATACGACTTCATTGTCGCAAGCTGTACGACGCTATCTAACCATAAGAGGAGATGCGATGGCGTGGTTCAAGGAGTTGTTGGAGGGGCAGGAACCCAGAGTTCCATTGTCTCAAGACCCACAAGACTACCCGCCTTGTTTGAATTGCGGAGAGCCAATGATGGACGACCCTGACGAGTGCAAGCACTGTTTCTGGAGTCGGTACAACGAGCATCCCACGGAAAGGGCGGCCGGCTGATGGTTACTTTTGAGGGAGCAAAAGAGCTTCGAAACAATTATCAGTGGCTTACGGACCACATTCTTGAAACCATCACCCCCGCACTCATTCTCCATGGGCATGCATCTTTCGAGTTTCCGAAGACAATTTCGTATGAGGTGAAGTACCAAGTTGTCATCAGAGTCGAAGAAGCATGCAACAACGCAGGGTGGGAGATGGTCGGAACGGTCAAAACCAACACCTTTGGTTTCCGTGAGAGAACCACATGAAGCGATTTCTTTTTCCACTCGCTCTCGTCTTGTCCGGAACAGGGGGACTCTTCATTCCGTTTGTTACAGCAACCCTTGCAAGTCTCGGGTGTGTCGTGGTGAGCGGGAGGCACACTCCGCAAGTGCTCCTGACAGTCTTTCTTTTCTGGGTAGTGTTCGCTCTCAAGGGCATCCGACGCCGGCGTCGGATGCCAGTAGTACCGCCCAGCCCCAGTTTTTACGAAACTGGAGCTGGGCGGTTTTCTTTTTACCAACTCAGTCGTATACTGTCTACAGCAATGGCTCCTCAAGAACCGTACAATCCCGCTCGTGTTACGTACATAGGAGAAACAGACCACCGCAACAAGCGGGTGAAGTTTGGCATCAAAGCAAAAGACCGTACGCGACATATCTACGTCATCGGTAAGACTGGTGTCGGTAAGTCAGTGTTGCTCGAAAATATGGCGGTGCAGGATATTCAGAATGGGGAAGGGTTTGCCTTCATCGATCCGCACGGAAAGACTGCCGACCTTCTTTTGAATTACATTCCTGAGCACCGTTTGAATGATGTGCTTTATTTTGCGCCATTTGACCTCGAGCATCCGGTCGCATTCAACGTGATGGAAGATATTGGACCGGATAAGCGCCACCTTGTTGCTGCGGGTCTTATGTCAGCATTCAAAAAGATTTGGGTTGATGCGTGGTCGGCGCGCATGGAGTACATTTTGAACAACACGATTTTGGCGTTGCTTGAATATCCAGGCTCAACACTTCTCGGTATCAATCGCATGCTTGCGGATAAAGAATATCGAAAACTTGTAGTGTCACATGTGACAGATCCAGGCGTGAAGTCATTCTGGGAAGATGAATTTGCAAACTATACTGAACGTTTTGCGCAGGAAGCAACACCGGCAATTCAAAACAAGGTTGGACAATTTACTGCAAACCCTGTTATTCGAAATATCATCGGGCAGGCAAAGTCCACATTTAATATCCGCGAGATGATGGATCAGAAAAAGATTATCATCATCAACCTCTCAAAAGGACAAATAGGTGAAGACAGCGCGAGTCTTCTTGGTTCAATGCTTATCACAAAAATTTATCTTGCGGCGATGTCACGCGCAGATCTCACGGAAAAAGAACTCAATAAACTTCCAAACTTTTATCTCTACGTGGATGAATTCCAGTCATTTGCGAACGAATCATTTGCAAACATTCTTTCTGAAGCGCGCAAATACAAACTGAACCTCACAATGGCGCACCAGTACATTGAACAAATGTCTGACGAAGTGCGTGCGGCTGTGTTTGGTAACGTCGGAACCATGCTGACGTTCCGCGTGGGAGCAACGGATGCAGAATATTTGGAGAAAGAATTTGCGCCGGTGTTTACTGCAGAGGATCTCGTAAACCTTGATAAGTATCAGGTGTATTTAAAATTGATGATTGATGATATTGCCTCATCTCCATTTTCTGCTCGTACGTTACCCCCAATTGAACTTCCAACGGTGTCATATCGTGATGTTGCGATTGGGCGTTCACAAGAGCAATTTGCACGCCCACGACAGGCGATTGAGGAGGACATTATTCAGTGGCACAAGAAATCATTTGGTCAAAAACGAGAAGGAGAACGAGAAGGCGGGGGAGGAGGTCGTAGTGAGGTGCCACGTCGCGAGGGGGGAGCACCACGACAAGGTGGGGGAGAACGACGGCCTGAGCGTTCCGAGAGACGTCCTGAGGGTGCGGAAAATAGAGGTGGTATGAGTGGCGGGCAGAGGCGTTTCGAAGCGGAACGAGCGCCACAGAAAAAAGCAGAAGATCGCGAAGCAGAAGTGCGGAAGGCAATGTCACTGGATAAATTGCGTCAAGAAAATCGTGAAGAACAGAGGCGTGCAAAAGGACCAACACCACAGCACGTTGCTGAACTCCGTGATGCGCTTGCGGCCGTGCTGGGTGATGCAGGAGTACAAGCGGCTACACAGAATATTCAACCAAAAGAACAGAAGCGAGAAGAATCAAAACCTGTTCAAGAAAAACGACACGAACCAAAGCCGACAAAAGTGGGGTCTGACCCCACCGAAGGGGGTCAGACCCCACAGACTACACACGGAAAATTAGAGGACAGGCAAAAAGAAGTTCCTGAACACGTTTTGAAGAAGCTATTTGAACGCGAGGGTAAATAAGTTAGGAAGTTTTTAAGTTAAAAAGTTGGGAAGGTGGAAGGAAACAGATCGAAAGGTGGGGTCTGACCCCAAAAAAACACGGCTCGACATTTTGTCGAGCCGTGTTTTTTACTTTTTCTTGAGCACACATGTGTACACTCATCGCATGAAATATGTTCCGCAGTATATATTTTTGTTTGCAGTATTTTTTCTCTCGCCACACTTGGTGCATGCAAATATCGTCATTAATGAAATTGCATGGATGGGAACGACGGTGTCTGCGAGTGATGAGTGGATTGAGCTCTACAACAATGGTGTAGAGAGTGTCGATCTTTTAGGATGGACACTCATTGCTCTAGACGGTGATCCCTCTGTCACCCTTTCAGGAACAATTGCTGCTGGAACTTTCTATATTCTTGAGAGAACGGATGATGAAAGCGCGCCGGATGTTTCTGCCGACCTTATATATTCAGGAACACTCGGAAATACAGGCGAGATACTAACCCTGTATGATTCGACACACACAGTGATTGATACAGCAGTGGGGGGAAGCAATTGGTCGCTTGGTGGCAATAATACGACGAAGCATACAGCGCAACGGCAAACAGATGCGTCGTGGATTACGGGTACACCAACGCCAAAGGCAGAAAACAGTGTACAAGATACGGGTAGTGGAGGAACTGGTTCAACAGGCGGGACTACTTCAAAACCAAAGATAACAGGAGGATACAAACAAGTTGTCTTTGCATATGCTGGGGATGACGTAACCGTCCCCGCAGGGGCACATGTTACGTTCGAGGGCTATGCAGTGAACGATAAGAATGAATCGTTAAGCGGGGTGCATTACACATGGACATTTGGTGATGGGGATACGAAATCTGGTAAAGACGTGACACATGCATATCGTGAACCAGGTATGTATGTTGCTGTGTTTTCTATTTCTTCAAACAATCAGAAATCAAAAGATGAGCGTATGGTAACTGTCGTGTCGGCGGACATTGTTATTTCACACGTGGTATGGGGAGAAGAGGGGTTTATTGAGCTTCTTAATACGACAGGAAGCCAACTTGATATTTCGGATTGGAAAATATATGTGGAATATCGTCGGCGATCAGGAATGGACCGCACATTTACGTTTCCGGAGAATACATTTCTTATTTCAGATGTTCCCGTTAAGTTTTCTGCGTACACCACAGGTCTGCGACCAGAAGAAGGGGATGAAGTATCTCTTTTGTATCCCAATGAACGTCGTGTAACTGAATATGAGAATGTTGTTGTGGGGACTGATGTTGTTGAGATGACACCGATTACACTTTCACCAATTTTGGAAACAGCATTTATGCCCGATGAGGTACAACAGGAAGAGAAAAAGGAAGCAACAACTAGTGAAGAAGAAAAGGTAAGCATAGTAACTGCGTCTTCTGTTGTCGCAAGTGTTCGTGAAAGCACACAGCGCGAACAACCACTTGGTCAACTTCTCTTTTTTACACTTTGTATTGTCGCGGGACTTGGTGTTCTGTATGTTGTATCTTCACGAATGCTCGCGACACCAAAAATGAATGTAGGTGAGCTTCGTGCAGAAGATTTTACGATTATCGACACAACACCAAAAGAAACGTAGAGCGTGCTATGATGCCAGTATGCCGGGGAAGCAGAAGAAGCGGGTACTCATTTTCTCCCTTATGTACCAACCTTTTGTGGGGGGTGCCGAAGTGGCTGTGAAGGAAATAACCGATCGAATTGACTCATCGTCGGTTGCTTTTGACATGATTACGCTTCGAGTGGATACGGATCTTCCTGAAACAGAAAAGGTAGGAAATATTACGATTCATCGTGTTGGACGTGCAAAAAAAGCACTCCCGCTCACAGAACTTTCAAAATTTCCGTGGCACCTCATAAAAGTTGCATATGTATGGTGGGCGTATAAAAAAGCGCGCATACTTTCGCGCGAACACACCTACGACCTTTATTGGTCGCTCATGACGAACATGGGATTTCCTGCTGTGTTATTGCGTATGTTTGCACGCGATACGACACCATTTCTTTTGACACTGCAAGATGGCGATACGGTTGATCACATCACCAAACGTTTTCGCATCCGTCTCGTCGCGCCTCTTTTGAAACGCATTTTTACGGAGGCGCGACATGTGCAAGCAATTTCAGTGTACTTAGGAGAATTCGCAAAACATATGGGGTATCGCGGTGCTGTTTCAGTTATTCCGAATGGTGTTGATTACGAGCATTTTGCTGATCCACGATGGATGCAGAAGGGCGAAACACTTGCAAAAAAACTTCAAAAAAATGACGACGACTTCTTTCTCATTACCACATCACGTCTCGTTCCAAAGAATGGCATCGACGACATCATTCGCTCACTCAAGTATCTTCCTGATCGCGTTAAACTCATTGTCGTAGGCGAAGGACCTCTCGGTGAGACACTGTGGAATGTTGCGCATGCAGCTGGAGTTTCAAAACGAGTTCGTTTTACAGGGTATGTTCCACATGCAACATTGCCGATGTATCTCTACGTTTCGAATGTGTTTGTACGTCCTTCACGTTCAGAAGGTATGGGAAATAGTTTTATCGAAGCGATGGCGGCAGGCATTCCTACAATTGGCACACGTATTGGTGGTATCCCTGACTTTTTGATCGATCCTGCAACACCAATGGGCAAAGTAACCCCAACAGGATTGTTTTGTAAAGTACAAGACCCACAAAGCATTGCGCAGAATGTCGAGCGATACATGCAAGACAAGGCGCTTCGTCTTCGCATTATTGCGAATGCGCGCGCAATGGTAAAAGAGCGCTACGATTGGTCGGTAATCGCTCTCGACATGAAAAAACTTTTTGAACGTCTATGAATCCCGTTAGAAGTATAGAGAGGTGGTGCGATAACATTAATGAGAGATGAGTTTTTTCAAAAGAAAACAAAATAAAGTAGGTTCAGAAACTTCTAACGGGATGAAAATCCTCATCGCAACAGGAGTCTATCCACCGCATGCGGGTGGTCCATCGTACTACGCAAAGTCGCTCAAAGACGAGTTCGAAAAACTTGGACATACAGTAACTATCCGCACATTCGGTGTTGAGAGAAAACTTCCCACAGGCATTCGCCATCTTTTTTATTTTTTCAAAACATTTCCTGCATATATTACGAGTGATTGGACGTTGGTTCTCGACACGTTCAGTGTTGGATTGCCTGTGGCATGTCTGCACACATTGTTTGGAGGAAAAGCAATTCTTCGCACGGGCGGTGATTTTTTATGGGAGGAGTATATTGAACGAACAAAAGAAAAGATTCTTCTCTCGGAATTTTACGCGAAAGAACGCTCATTGACGCTCAAAGAGAAAGTCGTATTTGCACTCACGCACTTCACACTCTCACAAATGACGCATGTGGTGTTTAGCACAAACTACCAAAAAGGTATTTGGATGAATCCGTATAGACTCTTTGAAATGCCGTCAGTTTCAATCATTGAAAATCGTTTTGAGCCCGCACACACAGCACAGATACCAACGGATAAGGTATTTGTGTACGCGGCGGCGCGGCCTCTCATGTGGAAGAACATTGATATAGCAAAGAAAGCATTTGAAGATGTTCGGAAACGAGTTCCAGAAGCACATCTTGAGTTTCTCTTTGGGCTTCCTCACGAAGAGGCTCTGCGTCGCATTAAAGAGGCGTATGCATGTCTTCTTGTTTCGCTTGGTGACATAAGTCCAAACCACGTATTGCGTGCCCTCTCCTACGGAAAGCCTGTTGTGCTGACATCAGAGAATGGTTTAAAGGAGCGCATCGGGGATGCGGCACTCTACGTTGATCCGAGAAATCAGGAAGAGATTACGACGGCAATTATTTCTATGTGTAATTCGGCAACGTATGGCAGCTATGTTGAAAAGGTACAGCGATTGTCGTTTGCGCACACGTACGCGGATATTGCGAAAGAATTTTTGACGCTATGCAGCAGATAATTTTTAAACCCGTTCTTATACTCGGAAGTGACAAAGCACTCTTTGATGCGACAAGTGATGCATTTTTGCGTATGCAAGAGTATGGGCGATTGTATGAGAAGGTGACAGTACTTGTGCCTACATCTGTGCGTGGCATACAAAGAGCCGAGCGAGGGAATGTGTCAGTGGAGCCAATCTACGGAAACACAAAAATCCAACAATTCGTGCGTATGGTGTTCCGCGCTCGCGGACTCGCGCGTGGAAAGAAATACTCATCAATCATTGCGCAGGACCCATTCATGTTTGGATTCTGCGCGTTTATAGTGAATGTGACGCAACAAATACCTTTTGTGGTGAGTGTTTTTGGTACAGATATTTTCAACAAACATGTGCGTACAGAATCACTATCACGTCGCATCTATACACTCATTGCGCGATGTATAGTGCCGCAAGCCACAGCCATTCAAACTGATGGACCAGAAACTATTCCTCCGCTTCAGAAAAAATATGGTGACAAAGTATTTTTCAAACCTGTACTGCCTCCGGATCAGGGACGGTTTGCTCATGCACACATACCATCGTTTGCGTTACCTTTGCGTATCTTGTTTGTCGGGCGTTTTGTAAAGCAAAAAAATATTCCTTTGTTTTCAGAGATAGTGAAGAAATCAAAAGAGCTTTTAGGAGAACAGGTACACTTTTCTGTTGCGGGCGATGGTCCTTGCAAACAGGAGTTTCTAGAGAGAATTAAAGAGGACAATGTTGAAAGTATTTTTCATGATCTTGGGCTTTTAAGCCGAGAAGAACTTATCGAGGCATATAGCAAACACCATCTCCTTATTCTCACGTCCTATTACGAAGGATTTCCAAAAGTGTTTATGGAAGCTGCGCTCTCGAGTATGCCGATTATTTCGTCGCGCGTGAGCGGTCTTCAGGGACTCGTTATTGACGGTGTCACGGGGCACATCGTTGAACAGGGAAGCGCACCAGAAGTTTGGGTTGAAAAAATAGACTCATATATACAGCATCCTGAAACACTCGACCTTTTTTCAAAAGAGATACGACGTGTGTACCAAAAAGAATACGGCGATAAGAGCATCCTTGACTTTCAACGCCCTCTCGCACATTTTGTCGAAACACATGAGTTGAGTGCGCGTTCATCAGCAGCCCGTATTCCTCGTTTTTTGGTGTCGGGAGGAATGGGTTTTGCGGTGCAGGTTGGCCTTCTCTATTTCCTTACGGAGAATCTGCACCTGTGGTATCTTTTGTCAGGAACTCTTGCCTTTATTTTTTCTCAGACAACGAGTTTTGTGCTTCAGAAACTTTGGACATTTGAGGATTTTCAGAAAGACACCGTTCACTACCAAGCGTGGCTGTTCCTTCTCACGGGTATCCTCGGAGTAGGGGGTAATGCACTTATATTGTATGTGTGTACGAGCATCCTTGGGTTCCACTATATTGTCTCGCAAGTCATCGCGAGTGGACTCCTCGCTTTTCTAACCTTTTACATATACTCTCGACATATTTTCGTCTCACGTAGACGCACACTACACTAGTATGAAAACAGTTTCTATTATCATTCCGTGTTACAACGAAGAAAAAACGCTTGCAACGGTTATTACCGCTGTGCAAAAGGCGGATGTGTGTGGGCTACAAAAAGAAATCATTGTTGTTGATGATGCGTCAAAGGATAAAAGTGTAGAGATTGCAGCAACATTTCCAGATATTCGTGTGTACAAACACGAATACAATAAAGGCAAAGGCGGGGCGCTTATAACAGGTATGCGCGAGGCCACAGGAGACATCGTTCTTATTCAAGATGCAGATCTCGAATATGATCCGAATGAGTATCCAATTCTTCTCAAGCCAATCCTCGCTGGGCACGCCGATGTTGTGTATGGGTCACGCTTTGTGGGAAGCAGGCCACATCGCGTTTTGTACACGTACCACTATTTAGGCAATAGATTTTTGACGCTTTTCTCAAATCTTCTCACGGGGCTCAATCTTACTGATATGGAAACCTGCTACAAAGTATTTACACGATCTGCCCTTGATAGTTTTAAAAACAACCTTCATGCAGAACGTTTTGGTATTGAACCGGAAATTACCGCACGAGTTGCCCAGAAAAAGTGTCGGGTCTACGAAGTGGGTATTTCATATTATGGGCGCACATACAGCGATGGGAAAAAGATCACGTGGAAAGATGGTGTGGCTGCACTCTGGCATATTCTTCGTTTCAACCTTTTTCCATAATATATGCAGGAACAATCGTGGTGGAAAATAACGAAGACAGAAGGTATAGCACTTTTTTGTATTATCGCAGTTGGGTTTTCTTTCTTCCTTTACAAAACAAGCACACATCACCTTGATCGCAATAGCGACTATCTTCAATACATTGAGACAGCAAAGTTTTTTGGAGGGGACCTTACCGCCGAACAGTCTCCTTCACGAATCTTAAAACCACTTGCACCCGCATTTGTTACGTTCCTTTCACCGGACGGAGATGTTGAAGGGGGATTTCTCATACAAATGCTCTTTTTCTATGTGCTTCTTGTTCTTGTTTCGTACCTCTTTTTCAGAACATTTTTTAATGGTTCATTATTTGCCGCACTTTCTGCAACGGCACTGTTTTCATTGTCGTATCCAATGCTCCGGTATGGATTGGATTTCTACACCGAAACAGGCGCACTCTTTTTCTACGTTGCGGGGCTTCTTGCAACACTTCTTTTCATACGTACACCAAAATTGTCATTGGTAATCATAAATGCTGTCATTGCTGGCGTGGGCTTTTTAGTGAAAGAGTACAGTATTGTGCACCTTATTATTTTCAATGTCATTATTATTTTCTATCCACGAACAGCACTTTCTGTTAAGGAGAAAATAAAATATCTTATCTACGGTAACGGTGTATGGGTCGTACTTACAGCTCTCTGGCAACTGTACGTGTGGTCCACGTATCACTACACATATCTCGATTGGTATTTGAACGGGGGACTTCCATATTTCTACAATGAAGGACGCACCTACATGATTACCAAAAGTTTCTTCGCACTCCTTATGATCGGATGGTTTGCGATTCCATTTGCCTATCGTACGATACGAGAACAAAACTATCTCACCAAACTTTTTCTTTTCTTGGCAGCCTCGGTACCATTTTTAGCGCTTGTATGGGGTGCCATCTCGTCGCGACTCTTTTATGTCTTTGTGCCAGCACTTGCAATCCTCTGTGTATGGGGAATTGAGCGTCTAACAATGAAGAATTCTGTGCGTGTCTTTCTTGTTGTATGTATCCTCATTTCGCATATTGTGTGGCTCTTGAATCAACTTTTTGTCTAATATGCGCCTTCTCATTCTCACACAAAAGGTAGATAGTGCTGATGATAACCTTGGTTTTTTTCATCGCTGGATTGAGGAATTTGCAAAGCAATGTGAGAAAGTGACCGTGATTTGTTTATTTGAGGGGAAGCATGCACTTCCAAATAATGTTTCCGTGTTATCTCTCGGAAAAGAAAAAGGGGTTTCCAAACTCACATATTTGGTGCGTTTTTATACATACATTTGGAAAGAGAGAAAACACTACGATGTTGTGTTTGTGCACATGAATCAGATATATGTGATTCTTGGTTGGAAGTTGTGGTGGTTATTGGGAAAGAAGGTTTCGCTTTGGTATGCACACGGTAAAACAACGTTCTCACTTCGTCTCGCAACGTTTTTTACACAGAGTGTTGTTACCTCAACAAAAGAAGGATTTCGTATAGAAACAAAGAAAAAACGTATTGTAGGGCAGGGGATTGACCCAACACTCTTTGTACAAAAGACCGACTATATAATTGGAGATACATTCAAACTTGTGACTGCAGGGCGTATCACGTCTGCAAAACAGATTGAAAAGATGATTGACACTGTTTCTGATCTTCGCACAAAAAAAATTCCCGCAACACTCACGCTCATTGGATCAGGAGATACAGCATATACAGAAACACTTATTGCACACGCTCGTTCAAAAAATGTTTCTGAGTATGTAGAATTTCTTGGTGGTATGCCATATGCAGAACTAACACAGAAATTGTACGCATATGACGTATTCTTTAATCTTGGAATAACAGGAAGTCTTGATAAGGCACTTCTTGATGCGGCGGCTGCGAAGCTTCCTATTGTGACAACGAATACCGCATTTGATTTTGCGGTGACAGATCCACAAAAGAAACTAGAAGAGTTCTACAAAACTTCTCCCGAGGATCGTAAGAAAAACACAGAGCACGTGCATGAGTGGCTTCTCAATACACACACGCTCAAATCTCTCGTCACAAAGACCCTCTCGTATTTTTAAGTCTTAGACCAAGTCATATAAACGTGGTAGTCTGTCTTCATTAGGGGCCATTTTCTATACCAAAAGCGCGTATACCAGCACACATATATTCATGAATACTATGACGCGTTCTATAAAACAGGGAATAAAAAAAGCTATTCATGCGCTCGGCATTGATGTCGTGCGTTTTAAAACAAAAAAGAATCCGCTTGCGTGGGCGAGAGAATACAACATCAAAACGGTTATCGACATCGGGGCGAATGTGGGACAATTTGCGCGTGAAATTCGTGACGTACTGCCTGAAGCAATGATTTATTCATTTGAACCGGTACAAGGGACATATGAACAATTGGTTGAAGAGATGAAGTCAGACGCGTATTTCAAGGCATTTCCCTATGCGCTTGGAGAAAAAGAAGAAACTGTTTCGATGCACATAAATGTACACTCACCGAGCTCGTCGTTGCTTCCTCTTGCATCTGCACATAAAGATACGTATCCAACATCTCTTGAAACAGCAACAGAAACGATTCAGGTGCGACGTCTAGACACTGTTGTGAAAGAATTCACCGTAACACCAAACCTTCTCGTAAAATTCGATGCCCAAGGATTTGAGCGACACATACTCGCGGGCGGGCGAGAAACTGTTGCACAGGCAAAGGTAGTGCTCATGGAACTCTGTTTTAAAGAACTCTATGAAGGGCAGGCCCTTTTTGAAGAACTCCATACAACACTCACGGAGCTAGGGTTTACCTATGCCGGAGGCATAAATACAAAGCTGGGCAAAGACGGAATGCCGTTGTTCGAAGACGGCGTCTTTATACGAGCGTAATTTCTATGAAACTTCAAGGTATCTTTGATCGTTTTGTTTCTTGGACAAATGACGCTCCACGCGTATATACTTTTTTAATTGTTTTTTTGTGCGCGTTATACCTTGTACTTGCTACAACCACCCTTGTTTTTTTAAAAACAAATAACATAGATCCAGTCGAATCATTTCTTCTCCTTGATGATGATTCAAAAGAATATGCCGTGTTAGGGACGAGTATTCTTAAGGAGCATACATTCGTTCAAGAACGGGACGGTATTCGAGCACACGAAGTATTTCGTACCCCTGGGTACCCCGTATTCATTGCGTATATCCTGTATGTATTTGGTTCAATGTACATGGTGATTGTCGCCCAGATTCTTCTTGTTATATGTACGAGTCTCGGTATATATGAACTGGGGAGAAAAACACTTTCTCCGACAGCGGGTTTTTCTGCAGCATTTTTCTACGGAATAAGTCCTGTAGTCATTATGCATACACTTACTCTGTTTAGTGACGTACTTTTTACTTTTATACTCGTATGTTTCACCCTTCTCTTTTTCGTTGAGAGTCATAAACCACTTCGCATAGCACTTCTCCAAGGAATTCTTTTTGGTGCACTTGTGTATATTCGATCCATAGCACTTTTTGCGATACCAGCATTTCTTTTTGTGTACACTCTCTGTTCGTTGAATACCATACGAGCAGTACTTGTTCGTAGCCTGGTTATTGGAATCGTTGGACTTCTCTGTATTACGCCGTGGATTGTTCGTAATGATCAAATCGCAGGAACAAAATCTTTTTCATCAATCGGTTCATATAATGCACTTTTCTACAATGTTGCGTTCTTTGATGCATACCATAAAAATATTTCATCTGATGAATCTCGAAAACAAATTCTTGATGAGCTCGGTATGCCAACCGATCAGGAATTGAAAACATTTGCCTACACGACTCACATGAAAGAAATAACACGTGAACATCTTTCAGGGAATATGCTTTCGTATAGCTTTTTTCATAGTGTAAAAACACTTCCTTTCTTTGTCGGAAGTGATCTAAAAAACATGACGACGATTTTTGCTGGGATTTTTACGTCGCCTGAACATACGGGAGGGGTTCAACAGACTCTTCAAGATGAACTTATGCAAGGACGCATACAGGTTCTTATACAAAAAGCACTTCGTGAACTACCGTTTACCTTTGAACGTCTTGCGTGGGGATTTCTCGTCCTTTTTGGGTTTGTTGGTTTATGTCTATACAAAAAAGAAGCGCGTCGCGCGCTTCTTTTACTCATTGGGCTTGTTTGTATTTTTGCACTACTCACCGGCCCTGTATCAATTCCGCGCTATCGTATTCCTGCAGAACCATTTATATTTCTCGCTGGATTTGGAGGACTTGTCGCTTGTCTAGAAAAGATGCGAGGACGAAAGGCTATTCAGTAGTCTTTGTTGGTACGGCGCCTTTCTCAAAATATTCTTTTTCTTCGCCGACTGATTCGATGTCGTAGCGCGTATTGTCGATAATACTTTTTGCCGCAAGAATACCCATTTCAAGAGAGTGGTCTTGGTTGTTGTATTTAAATCGTCCTGGGCGGCCAATGTAATAGAGATTTTCAAAACGATCAAGATAGTCTTTCACAACGGAGAGATACTTTTTGTATTCCAAGTCATAGATAGGATAAATATCCTCTTTTTTGATGTGGTAGTGTCGGCGCACCTCACTGCGTGTAAAGAAACCTAACTCCTCAAAATGCGGAATTGCAAGCTCAAACAATTCATCTTGTGACATGTTCCACACCGCATCATCTTTAAAGCAAAAAAACTCAACGAAGAGAGACGTCTTGTCGTGAGGTGACATGTCGGCGCTGAAATTTTTCATTTCACTCACGCGTGCAAACGGTACGCGTTCTGTGGGGAAGTAAATCCACTGATCGAGAGTAATCGATGGTTTGTCGAGTGTGATGAAGAGGTAGACCTGGCTTCGATGACGAAGTTCACGTGCTGCCATTTCAATTTCTTGCGGTACGGAAGGCGAAAACAAACGTGTAAATGCGGGCAAAGGAATTGATTCAATAAGCGTCTCGCATTCAATAGCAAATTCTTCGCCATCCTTTTCAACAATTACTTTTTCTATAGTGTGTTTGTTGTGGACGACAGAACGAACCTTTGCATCACATATAACTTCATAGCCACGCTCTTTGAGATCGTTTGTTATTGTTTCGTAAATAAGTCCGGTGCCAAATTGTGGGTAGTAGAAACTTTCAATGAGTGTTTTGGGGCCTTCGTTTCGAGAGCGTTTGAAAATTCTCTGGAGCGCGTTTTTGATAACGGAGCCAAAATCAAGACCTTTGATACGCTGTCCTGCCCAGTCAGGGTGAATTGTTGTTGCCGGAATGCCCCAAATCTTTTCCGTGTAATTGATCATGTTGAATCGGCCGAGGCGCTTACCAAAGTTGGCAACCACGTAATCTTCGAACGAGACGATTGGTTTCTTCAAAAGTTTGTAGTGTATTTGGGCGTATGCGTAATCAATACCCATGAGTACGGCATTCAAAAACCCAATATTCCGGAGTGCCTGCATGAGATTGATAGGGTAATCGTAAAACTTTCCATCAATGAGCTGTCGTGTTTGTCGGCGTACGGTAATCCATTTTTCTTGTAGTAACTCCTCAATGAATTCGTAGAGGTATTTATTTTTTGAGAAGAATCGGTGTGGACCGTTATCAGTTCGGAACACCAAACCATCTTCTTCGAATGTATACGTGCGTGCGAGACCACCAACAGACGATTCTTTTTCAAGGAGAATAAAAGGAACACCTGCTTTTGAGAGTTCTCGGGCGCAGGCAAGTCCCGCAGGACCAGCACCAACAATTAATACTTTTGTCTTACGCGTGTTCATGAATAGCAACAGGAGCCTCTGTGGGACGAGAAAAGATGTAGTGTCGATAGATGAAGAAACTCCACACAGCGACGATGAGAGAAGCTGCTATTTGAGAAAAGATGTACCACACGTGGAATATATCCGTGAATGTGTAGATGAGGAGAGCGTTTGCTCCCATATTGAAAAGTGCCAAGAGTACGAACAATACAAACTGGCGATGCACCATGTGTCGTGAATTATCACGGAATGTCCAAAATTTTTGTAACAAAAAACTCGCGATGACGGCAATACCAAATGCAATTGTTGATGCGAGCACATACCACAAGCCAGCAATTTCATGAAGCACAAAGAGAATCCCCAAAAGAAGTCCTGCAGCGGTACCTCCCGAAACAAGAAAGCGTACGGCAATCTTTACGTGCAAAGGGTCATTATCGGTGTGCATACAGGTTGACGTATTTCTTCGGAAGGTTACGTGCGAATGACTCAAATATAGCAGGTTCTAGGGGTTCTGAGATAGTGCCCGTGTCGTCATCAAGAACGCTTACTACAAAACCTAAGGCAGTAAGTTCTGTAAGGATAAGGTGAGAGGGAAGGCCTTGGTCGGTGTACACTTTTGGATACAACTCAACGACCAGTTTGAGATTTTGATTACGTTCTACGATTGCTTGCATGCCTTTGAATACGAGATGTTCCGCGCCCTCAACATCGATTTTGATGAGATCAATTGGTGTGTTTGCAAAAAGAGTATCGAGTGTTGTGACAGGTACCGTGTGCGTGCTTTTGTACGCACCACGTTCTGCGATGAGACTGTTGCTTCCTGTTCCTGTACTTGAATCATACAACGTCATTTCACCAACATGGTCTGATACTGCTTCTGTGTGGGGAACAATATTTTTGTACCGACGGATATTGTATGAAAGCTTGTCAAAATTTTCTGCATTGGGTTCAAATGCATGGATAGTGCCCTGTGGGCCAACGAGTTTACTTGCTTCAATTGCAAAGTAGCCAACATGTGCCCCTACATCGATGACCGTCATGCCAGACGTTAGTACGCGCTCCAAAAGAGTTGAGACACCACGATCCCATGTGCCAAAAAGCATTTCATAGCTCATGACGGTGCCAGCTTCAGCTGGTTTGAATCTGGTGAGAAATGAGAGCACGCGTACGCCTGAATTGGCGAGCATACGGACAAAGCGTTTTATGATGCGTGGTTGGCGCACTGAAGCTTGATATATTGCATTAAGCATAGAGTTCGGTGTATACACTTTCCATTTTCTTTTTAAAGACTTCGGGGAAAAAGTTATTTTGTGCGAACGAGAACGCGCGTTGGCCCCACTCGGCGCGTGTGTCAGGAGGGAGGCTTGCGATGGTGCGTAGTGCGGTGGCAATACGTTCTGGTGTCGCGCGTTCGTCGATGACGATGCCGCAATTTGCGCTTTCGATAATTCGACGCTGGTCACTGACATCAGAAGCGACCACAGGGCGTCCTGAAGCTAGATACGCGGAGAGTTTTTGTGGGTACTGAGTTTCACTCACGGTGTCTTTGATTCGAACAGATGCGAGCACATCGCAGTCGCGTAAAAAAGCGACTACGTTACTGTGTTCAACGCGGCCAGCATAGGTGATGTTTGGGAGTTTTGGAAACTGAGCGTCGTCACTCGCATCAAAACCACCAATGTTGAAATGGATATCGGTTCGATCAGACAGTATACGGGCGCTTTCAATCAAGGCAGGCAGTCCTTGCCACCATGCGTGATTCCCCAAATAGCCGACGATGCATTTTTCCTGAGGAATGCGTGCACTATATGCAACATCAAAATCGACTGGCCCCCATACAACACTCAAGCGTTGTGGAGATACAAATGATTTGTAGAATGTAGTTTGAGAGTAGCTCATTGCAATGATGTGGTGTGCAAAGAGGAGCCCAAAAAAATCGATGAGTCCAAATGCTACACGGCGGAATAGGTTTGTTCCTTTAAGTTCAAACCAGGTGAGGCCGTGCACTTCAAAGACGACCTTTGTCTTTCCAAAACGAAAAAGGGCGTACGGAAGCGCAGCGAGAAGACCAAGTGGAGTTATACAATGTACGATATCGGGGGCGTTTTTTCGAAGATGCGCAAATGCAAGACGTGTATAGGGAAGGGCAGTTGCCTTATCAAGCTTGCTCACATTTGTTGCTTCAGAATATTCACGCGTCGTAACCACAGAGACGTCAGTAAAGGTCATTGCCGTGCGAATAACCGTTTTTGCCCGAATAGGCGTGCCCGTGAGGCGGTTTAAATTGAAGGGGCAGAGAAAACAGACCTTTTTCATGCAAGCACTGTAACATTTTTTACCGCAGAAATGTATATTTTTTAAATTTTAAAAAAGCACTATTGAAATTTCAGTACCATTCGACTATACTCTTTCTGACAAAAGACCTCTGCCACTATTTATGAAAAAAGCGCTGATTACAGGTATTACAGGACAAGACGGCTCATACCTAGCAGAGTTACTTCTTGAGAAAGGATACGAGGTACACGGTATCATCCGCCGAGCGAGCGTTTTTAATACCGAACGCATTGATCACATTTATCAAGACCCACATGAGAAAAAACCTCGACTTCATCTGCACTATGGTGATCTCTCGGATTGTGGAAGCCTTGGCGCAATTTTGCAAAAGGTACAGCCCGATGAGGTGTATAACCTCGGTGCGCAGAGTCATGTTCGGGTGAGTTTTGATATTCCTGAATACACAGGTGATGTGACGGGGCTCGGAACAACACGGCTTTTGGAAATGATGCGACAGACTGGAAGCAAGGCAAAGTATTACCAAGCCGCTTCAAGTGAGATGTTCGGCAAGGCGCTCGAACTCCCGCTCAAGGAAACAAGCCCTTTTTATCCGCGCTCTCCATATGGTGTGGCAAAAGTGTATGCCTATTGGATGACGAAGAATTATCGTGAGAGTTATGGAATGTTTGCGGCAAACGGTATCTTATTTAATCACGAATCGCCACGACGTGGAGCGACATTTGTTACTCGAAAAATTACACGCGGACTTGCTCGTATAAAACTCGGAAAAGAAGAAAAGATTTTTCTAGGGAATCTCGATGCAAAACGTGATTGGGGCCACGCAAAAGATTACGTGTATGCAATGTGGCTCATGCTGCAGCAGGACGAGCCGGGGGATTACGTTATTGCAACGAATGAAACGCACACGGTGCGTGAGTTTGTTGAAGTTGCCGCAGAACGACTTGGTTTTTCTATACGATGGGAAGGCGAGGGGCTTTCCGAGAAAGGGATTGATGCAAAAACGGGGAAGACGATTATCGAGATTGATTCCAAATACTTCAGACCAGCAGAAGTTGATGTGCTCTTGGGCGATTACGCGAAGGCAGAAAAAGAACTTGGTTGGAAACCAACGACGACATTTAGGGACCTTGTTATTTGTATGGTAGATGCAGATCTCGAAGCAGAATCAAAGCATGGATAAGAATGCAAAAATTTTTGTTGCGGGGCATAACGGTCTTGTAGGAAGCGCGATTGTTCGCGCGCTCAAACGTTCTGGTTTCGAAAATATTGTTACACGATCAAGAAGTGAACTCGATCTTTTAGATGAACACGCGACAGCGGCTTTCTTTGAAAAAGAATCACCAGACTATGTGTTTGATGCCGCCGCAAGGGTAGGGGGAATCATGGCGAACAAAAATAATCCCGCGGACTTCATACGAGAAAACCTCGTTGTACAAAACAATCTCATACATCAGGCGTATCTACATAAAACAAAGAAACTACTTTTTCTTGGGAGTTCGTGCATATATCCAAGACTTGCTGAACAACCAATACGTGAAGAATATCTTTTGACGGGGGACCTTGAACCGACCAACAAGGCATACGCGATTGCAAAAATCGCAGGGGTGATAATGGTGGAATCGTATAACAAACAGTACGGAACAGATTTTATATCAGTTATGCCCACAAATTTGTACGGCACCAATGACAATTTTGATCTTGAGAATTCACACGTACTTCCTGCACTCATTCGAAAATTTCATGATGCTAAGAAAAATGGGACGCCATCAATAACGTTGTGGGGAAGTGGTGAGGTGTATAGAGAGTTTTTGCATGTTGATGATCTCGCAGACGCATGCGTATTTTTGATGAATGCATATTCAGGATCAATGCCGCTCAATATCGGAACCGGTGAAGATGTCACCATTCGCGAATTGGCTAACATGATTAAAGACGTTGTTGGATATTCTGGAGATATTGTTTGGGACACATCAAAACCTGACGGAACGCCAAGAAAACTACTTAACGTTGATCGTGTTAAGGCACTTGGATGGGCACCAAAGATAGGCCTTCGCGAGGGAGTAGAAAGTACCTATCAATGGTTTGTTGAAAACATCGACTCGGTTCGAGGAGGAAGTGCGTCGTAACCTATTTTACGACTTCAAGTTCGAATACGAGAATATTCACTCTCCAGAAAAGGTGGAGGTAGTTTTCATACAAATCGATGTGTCGTTCGAGAAAAGCTTTGATTTTCTTTTTTAGGAATGAGCTATTTGCTGCTGGCCACCCAAATGATCGTTCAACAAGATTGAAAGTGAAAGGCAAGTTTGTGAACGTATGATTGTTTTTACAGAAATAATTGATGGTCTTTCCAGAAAAATGATTGCAGTGTGTGGGGTCCTTGAATGATGATGAGTGTCTGAAGTGAGGAACCTCGATTAATACTTTTGTTCCATTCTTACTGATGCGATAGATCTCTTCGAACGTTTTAAAAAGATCAGGCATGTGCTCTATGAAATGAAAGGCGAGCACTACATCCGCAGAATTGTCTTCGATTGGCCAAGGGAACTTTCCAAGATCATGTTTGATACCAAGATGCTTCATGTCGTTCCAATCGACAGCAATTGTTCCAGGGAAGTCCTGCTTGCCCGCGCCAAGGTTGTATACCTTTAGTGTACCGTCGAAAGAAACAGCTCGGCCGCTCTTCTGGTAGATTTTTTGTATCAAACTTGTGTGTTGCATTGCTTGAGTATACGCTGATATATGAAGCCTTTCAATTGAAAGAAAGCTTACGCATGAATCCCGTACGAAGTAAAGAAGTGTTGTTGTGATAGCGTTACAATACATGAATTTTTTTCAGGAAAAACAAAATAAAGCTGGTTCAGAAACTTCGTACGGGATGAATCCCACACCAGAAAAAATTGCACTTGTTATTCCCTATATGCGTCAAGGGGGTGGTGCAGAAAAAATATGTGCGTGGCTGTCCAATGAGCTTGCACAGCACAACACGGACGTTCACCTGATTACTTTTGTGGAGCGGGAAAATGAGCACAAGGTTTCTGGAACGCGTCATGTTCTCGATACACGATATCGAGGAGGCATTGTTGGGTTAGTAAAGAATGCATGGAAGATACGACGTCTTTGCCGAGAGCACAGCATTCAAAAAGTCCTTTCTTTTACGGAGGAAGCAAATGCTGCGTGTCTTCTCGCAAAAATGTTGGGGGGAATTCCTACTTTATTTCTAGCCGTCAGAAATAATCCTGAATTCAGAGGATTCTTAGGCAGGACGTTCATCAAAACGTTCTATCGTTACGCGAACGCTGTTGTGGCAAACTCATCAGAGCTTGCACATATACTCACAGACACTTTTCATCTCCCACATGTTGTAGTTATACAAAATCCGATTGATGTGGAGTTTTGTATCCAAAGATCAATGGAACCTCTACCTGAACGCATTACACAAGCAATCAAAGGAAAGTCAGTATTTGTAAATATTGGGCGCTTGATTAATCAAAAAGGGCAAAGACACCTCATCAATGCATTTGCTCGTGTGGTGAAACAAGTTCCAGAGAGCATACTACTTATTCTTGGACAAGGGATACACGAAGAGGTGCTTCGACAGTTAGTACATCAGAAAAATCTCGAACAACACGTCTTATTTTTGGGTCGTGTTGAAAATGTATATCCCTACATCCGTGCTGCACGTGCATTTGTATTGACATCTCTTTTTGAAGGGTTTCCCAACGTGCTTCTAGAGGCACTTGCAATGAGTACACTCGTGATATCGACGGACTGTCCTACAGGACCACGAGAGATTCTTGGTGCACCACTTGGTGAGAGGTTGTCGTATCCGTATTTCGCAACGCACGGTATTTTGACGCAGCCGTTTGGAGGCTCTCATCACAAGGTTGTAAAAGCAGAACAAAATCTTTCGGATCTTTTGATTCAGGCTCCCCAAAAACAATTCTGGAAAGAACGATACGAACACGGTCAAACACGAGTTGCAACACTTCGACCGCACGAAATTTTTTTGAAATGGGAAAAACTATTGGGGGCTTAACGATACTGAATCCACAACTTTATTCTTTTTACTACAGAAAATAGAGAAGGAAAAACTTTTTTTAAAAAACCACGGAGCGCGGTGCTTACAGCAGAAGGACGCACCCTCTTGTATAGAAAGTTTTGTTTGAATTCCGTGCGATGGATAATCCGCGCACGTGGGTTGAATTGATACTGGTATCCGAGACGAATTAGTTGTTTATTAAATGTCTGGCCGATGAGACCATATGCGGTAATTGATTCATCAAAAAGTCCGCTTTCAATCCAATCTTTTTGCAGCATGCACGTGTTGTTTTCGACCACCCATTTATATTTTGGTACAGGAACGAATTTATGGGGTGTTGAATCTCCGAATGTTTCCAAATACAAGCGGTTTTTTTCATGTACGTTATCTTGAGGATCTGTACTTTCACGCGCTCCTCCTGTGAATGTTTTTGAATGTACGGTCTTTTTGTGCTCTTCAACGAACTCTGGCACAGGGAAACTATCATCGTCGAGAATAACAATTGCTTCTCCGCGCGCCTCATGAATGCCAAGGTTTCGTGCACGCGCGAGTCCATATGTATCTTTTAAACCTGTATTAACCCAACGTAGGGGGAAAAGGGAGGTTTTTTTGTATTCAGAAAGCATGTCCTCTGTGCCATCTGAAGAACCATCTATAGCAACGACTACTTCGAAATGCATATCGGTTTGTTGCTGGAGGCTATCTAGAAGTTCTTTGAGCACATTTTTTCTGTTGAACGTTGCAATAACAATTGATAGAAGCATATCGTTCAACACGGTGCGGCTCCATTCATCGTGCACATTCTCTCCTGTGAGGTCGAATCCAAGTTTTTGGAGAGCTGCTACGAGTGGCGCATGGCGTAGCGAAAGGGATGGAATTTTTTGGTAATGCCACTCACAGAATATTTTGTCGATAAGGTTGATGGTGTTGGTCGTAATGAGATGTTCAAGAATGTCATACTCTTTTCCCTCAATATCGATTTTGAGAACAACATAATCTTCGGGGCTAAGATTTTTTTTCAAGAATTCAGCAAAGTCGATACAGGCTACAGTTTCAAATGTGTCTTTTGAGACATTGATTTTTTCTTGTAAAAGAGAGCTTCCTTCAGACACGGACAGGGGAGTCTTGATTTCTTTGTGGAGAAAAAGCTTTCCTGATCCTGTTGCTACATCAGCCGCTTCCTCATGGAGATGCACCTTTGGGTGATTAGCAAAACCCTTTTGGATGTGTTCGAAGTTTGTGTGATAGGGTTCAAATACATGGAACGCATCGAAGTCTGAATATCGACGTAATGCGAGCTCAAGGCTATCGCCCGTGTATCCACCCAAGTCTATAAACACTTTCATCACACTATCCTAACATGGTGTGGGTGCTATATAATCAGGCCCACAATAACCATTATGATTATCGTACGAATTTCTGGGGGCTTAGGAAATCAGCTCTTCCAATATGCTCTGGCGCGACGTCTTCAAGAAAATGCACAAGAGGAAGTGCGTATTGATGTTTCAAAATTTCATCCACTACTTCAAGGCAAGATAACGCCGAGGGATTTTGCACTCGATTGCTTCAATGTGACGCTTAAAAAAACAACTTTGGTACAGAATGTCCTCAGGAAAATAAGAACAAATTTTCTTAAAACAATGCACGTTGTACATGATAAAACCACATTCGTGTTCAATGGGTCTGTACTCATACACACATCGAAAGCATATTTTTTGGGAAACTGGGCGAATTTTCGGTATGGCACTCCAATAAAACAAATTCTATTAAAAGAATTCACTCTGAAAAACCCCTTGAGCGAAGAGGGGGCACGGATTTTACAACAAGAAGAATCTTCTAACTCTGTATCAGTGCACATACGACGAGGGGATTACGTACAGCACCAGAGTAAATTTATTGAACTCAAAAAAGACTACTACGAAAAGGCTGTTTCAATACTGCGCGAACGAACCGCACACCCAAAGTTTTTTATTTTCTCTGATGATGGCGCATATGTGAAAACGCACTTTCACGAGCTTTTTGGTGAAGATGTTGTGTATGTTTCCGAGTCGCATCTTTCCGATTTTGAAGAGATGGTTCTCATGAGTAAATGCAAACACAACATTATTGCGAACAGCACCTTTAGTCTATGGGCAGCGTGGCTTAATCAAAATGACAAAGCAATTGTTGTTGCACCAAAAAAATATAGAGCGGACGATGCCGATGACTCGGATCTTATACCTTCGGGACTTGATTGGCTTCAGATATAGCGGCGCGTCTGATGAGCCATGTTGAGAGAGCGTAGCTAAAAATACCTATGACTCCTCTTGAAAAGATTAATCCCCACGGTCCGTAAAAACGTATTAAGAGAAAGATAACGAGAATTTTAAAGAGCGCGCTTGCGGTGTTGAATACATACAGCTCTTTATGAAGACCAAGAGCATTTAACGCCGTATACGGGAGCATAGAAAGGGCCGAAAGAGCAATCATGAAGAAATAGATCTGGGAATATGAAATTGACTCAAGGTATGTGGGGAAGAAGATTTTGAAAAAAAACGGTGCGAGAAAAAGATATATAGTTGCACCAATGAGCGAGAGAAAGAAAAACTTCAAAGACTTCTTGGTGATGACTTTTTGTATCTCGGTGCTTGTCCTCAATGAAAAGCGAGGGAGAGCACTCACCGTGATGCTTCGAATGATATTGAAAAGACGATCTGGAATATTGACTGCGAATGTATAAATAGCTAGGTCAATCGCGCCTACATAGTGGAAGATCAAAATCTTATCCAAGCTTGCGATTGCATTTGAGATTAACCCCGAGAGACTCAAATGTTTGCCGAGGCTAAATGTTTCAGGGTCTTCTTTTTCATTTGGTTGATAGTGGCGAATTGTTCGAAAGAAAAGAAAAATAGTAACAATTGAGTTAACTCCAAAATTAACCAAAACAAGATACACGGGGCTGTCAGTAAGAAGAAGAGCGAGGAACATCGCTCCACTGAAAGAAAAATTGAGTACTTGATAGCTTCCAAAAAGTCTTCGAAAATCAGACTTGCCCGTGATGAACGCGGAATAGGTATTGAATGTGTTGAGGACTGGAGAGAAAAGGGCAACTAGTACCATGGCAAGACCCAGTACTGTGTTGTCATGAATAAAATAGTAGATTGATATTCCCGAAGCGAGAGCGAATGCTCCGATAGACCACTTGAGTTGATACCATATCGACTTTATAAATGAACCCTCATATCCGCGACTCACAGCACGAATAATTGCCACATTCATGCTGGTCAACGTAAACGCGCCTACGAAAGAGGCAAGGGAGAGTATGAATTGATATGTACCGTATGCTTCTTTAGGAAGGAGGCGTGCCAGTGTAACTGATATACCAAAAGCCAAAAGACTTGAGATAACAACGTTCGCATTTAACCAAAAGGTGCTTCGAGCGAGATAGTTGGCATCAGTATGGAGATATTTTCCGAGAACAGTGAGATATCCTTCAATCTTTCCTTTTATGGAGTTCATGGAAGCCATTAATTTTCTAGTGTATCCTGAGAGCGTTCTAAGGACAACCTATAGTTTTTAGATATATGCCAAACACTCCCGTACCACAGAATACTCTTCTTATCGCTCGTGCGCGCGGATTTTGGGAAACTGATAGAGCGCAAGAGCTTTTTCCGCGCCATATATTGCTTCCTGCAGCCATGAATGGTTTTTCGTATTTTGTGTATGCGCCATATGTTTTTCTTTCAATATTTTTTCAGCGACCGTATCTCATTGTGTTTGGCACAACGATGCCGTACGCAAAAATATATGCCACACTTCGTCATTGGGGTTTTTTAAAAAACACTCGTGCGCTAACTGACCACCAGTTTTTACAAAGCAAGGACGTGCAAGCATTTGAGCGTGTTTGGGTGTACTCAAAAAAAGAGATTGAGTTACATGAGCCGCACGTTCGTGGTCGATTTGTTTTTTTGCTCTACCCTTCAAAAGTGGTGCGGACAGGAGAGACACAACAAACTAAAGAAGAATATATTTTTTCAGGAGGAAATCACTCACGAGATCACGAGGCATTTTTAGAAGCTATGAAGGGGCTTCCCTATAAGGCCGTTGTTGGAACAAACGTAGCCCTCACCGTTCCAATTCCACATAATTGCGAAGTTCGTAGTCAATTACCTTTGGATGAATACATTTCTGTAATGCAACATGCCCGCTTTGTCGTTGTGCCACTTCAGAAAGGTATAGGAGCGCACGGGCACAGTGATTTGAGTATGGCAGCATCTCTTGGAAAGGTGGTTATTACAACTAAAGATGCGGGTGTCGATGAATATATCAAAGACAATGTCACAGGGATTTTTGTCGCGCCGGGGGATGTGTCCGGATATCGTGATGCGATTACACGACTCTATGAAGACAGAGGGTTTTTAGCAACGCTTGAGAAAGGGGCACAGGCGCGAAAAGAAGAATTCTCGTACGATACGTTTGCGAAAAAGCTCGAGCAGCTTATACAGCCACTGTGCTAGGACGTTTTTGTGCAAATTGCAATGAGTCGTCTGCCACGTTCCGGTTCGCAGATATTGAAATAGCGTGGCCACACACGTGTGTTGTAGAAGCGGCGGAGAGGTTTTATTTCGAACCACGGATTATCGATGAGTCTGTAGAAGATTTTTAATGGATGAAATCCATCTTTGTTTTGTCCATGCATCTTTTCTATATGAAATTCATTTCCAAGCGCTCCACGAAGAGACTCTGGCGTGAAGTGCTGGTAGTGTTTGCTTTCTGCACTCGGTTCACCCATGAGTGAAGAGGGGACGGTGACGACGAGTGTTCCGCCTTTTCTTAAAACTCGTTTTAATTCACGTACCAATGTTTCAATGTGCTCAGGGGGAATATGTTCAAGTGTTTCAATAAGATATATTTGATCAAAAAAATCATTTGAGTATAAAAGGTGTGCGAGGTCGTCAGCGCTGAATGTGGCTCCTGGCACAAACGCTCGTGCGAAACGTAACGCACTCTCTGAATAGTCGACTCCGTAAAGCTTTGTATTTTTTGTTGTCTCTCTAAGTACGCCGAGCAGTCGCCCATCGCCGCATCCTGCATCTAGGATCGGTCCTGACACGTCTTTTGCAAACGCACTACAAAAATTGATATAGCCAAAATACAAACGACCTTTCTCAGTCGCAGGGTCAATGAGCCAGTGGTAGGGTGTTGCGTAGGCTTTTTCTTGCTTTTCTTGTTTTGAAGACAGTGTCTGCTGTGTCATAGGTGTTCAAACAAAAGAATGATAGGGATAGTGTACCCCGTTAGAGATTGGAAGAGAAGGCTGTTTTTAAATGATGGAAGAAACACCCCATGCGTCAGGGGGATCATTTTGTGCATAAAACACAATCTCTAACGGGGTGTACATAATTGAAGGGGCCTCTGCTAGATGCTATAGTTTCGCCATATGGTTGAACGAATTTCGCGGCGGATCATTCAGTGCGGTATTTTTTTTGTTCCCTTTATACCGCTCATCGTAACGAACTCGATGTTTTTTCCGTTTATCACCGGAAAAGCATTTGCATTTCGCATCACGGTTGAAATTATCTTTGCCGCGTGGTTGTTGCTCATCATGCGAGATGCAACATATCGCCCACGACGTTCTCTTGTTGCATGGGCACTTGCGGGACTCGTCGGTATCATGGGACTTGCAACAATATTTGGCGAAAGCCCGCTACGAAGTTTCTGGAGTAACTTCGAGCGCATGGAAGGGTATGTCACACTCCTTCATCTTTTCGCGTACTTCCTCGTACTGGGATCATTTTTGAAAACGGAACAGGCATGGAAACGCTTGTTCGCAACAACAGTTGGGGTGAGTGCATTTATCGGGCTCTATGTCATTGGAGAAACTGCGAGTCTCTTTGGCACATACCACGTCGGCGCGCGTCTTGGTGCGACGTTCGGTAATCCAACATACCTTGCGGTGTATATGCTCTTTCACATCTTTCTTGCGCTCTGGCTCCTATACCGTGCACGACAGGAAAAAATAATGCGCCTCGTCTATGCAGGCGCACTTCTTCTTCAATTTTTTGCGCTGTATCACACCGCAACACGAGGAACTATTTTAGGTGTAATTGGGGGACTTGGTTTGGCGGCACTTCTCGTTGCGATTTTTGGAAAAGAACATCCACGTGCGCGCCGTATTTCTGCGGCCATCATTATTAGTATTGCCGCACTTGCCGCAAGTGTATACCTCGGGCGCGGAACAGAATTTGTAAAAGGAAACCCTGTGTTAAATCGGTTTGGAACCATCTCGTTCACTGAAATAACAACGCAATCCCGTTTTATTTTATGGGAAAAGATTGCATGGGAAGGTTTTAAAGAGCACCCAGTTCTTGGATGGGGACAGGACAACTTTATACATGTGTTTGGAAAATACTATGCGCCTGAAATGCACCGTCAGGAACCATGGTTTGATCGCGCCCACAACGTCTTTCTTGATTGGCTTGTTGCAGGTGGGGTACTCGCGCTTTTGGCATATCTGTTCCTCTTCGGTACAGCGCTTGTTGTATTGTGGAAAAAAACAAACGGTTTGAGCATTGTTGAAAAAGCAATCTTTACGGGACTTTTTGCAGGATATTTCTTCCATAATCTTTTTGTGTTTGATAACCTCATCAGCTACATTCTCTTTGTATTCTTGCTTGCATACCTACATACGCACGCTCGTGTTGAAAAAGAGATTGTTCCTGCGCAAAACAAAACGAAAGGATTAGGAGAAAGCACCCGTCTTGCATTGAGTATTACAACTGTTGTTGTGGGTGTTGTTGTGCTCTATACCGTTAACGTCCCTGCGTTTTCGAGAGCACAGACGCTTATCAAGGCATTAGGCGGTAGTGATGTTGGAGGGATTTACAATGATTTTCAAACTGCACTCACAAAAGGTTTTTTGGGCAAGGAGGAAACACGTGAGCAATTCGGACAAACGGCATTGCGTGTTGTGAGAAGCGAACTACCCGAAGACACAAAAGTAACGTTTCTCAATCAGGCACTGAATGAGTTACATGAGCAAACAGTGCAGGATCCGACAAACACTCGTCCGCTTTATTTCATGGCATCAACGCTCGTCGATGTTGGGGCGTTCGAAGAGGCACTTATACCAATCAATGATGCACTTGCTATCAACCCAAACCGACAGATCACGCTTCTTGAAAAGGGCATAGTTCTGCGAAAGTTAGAGCGATATCAAGAGTCATTTGATGTGTATAAATATACCTTTGAACTTGCGCCTGACTTTAAAGAAGCACGTCTCCAATATATTGTTGCTGCATATCTTTTGGGAGATACGCAACTCGTGAAGACTCAAATTGAAGTACTTGAACAATATCTTGCCGAAGAACCAGAAGACGCAGAAACATACTTCTTGCTTGGGACAACTCATCTCAACACCGGGAATGAAACAAAAGCAGTTGTGTATTTTGAGAAAGCCATCGAACTTAATAAAGAATTTGAGGCGCAAGGGCGCTCGATTATTGATGCAATTAAATCTGGATACAAGGTAGAGATAAAAACACCCTAGATTATTTGTAGAGTGCTTGCAAAATGAGTCGAGACATGCTATAGTGCTCGTGTGAGTGCGGCGGCGTTCTACGCTCCACACTGATATGTTCGCAAAGATTCCGCCTTCGGCGGAGTTTTTGTTTCTAGATACATGTCAGTCCCTTTTTGTTTGTGTATACTGTAGGCATGAAACAGGGGTTGGTCCGTTTTTGTGCAGTACTACTCATATGCTGGTTAAGCGTGGTGCCTCTGGCTACCCACGCAAGCTTTATTTCTTTTGTAAAATCCTTTTTTAATATTGGCTCATCGCTTAATTCGGGGCTTGTCGGGTATTGGACGTTTGATGGCAAGAACATGACACCAAAAGTTATGGACTCGAGTGGACAGGAGAACACGGGCGTGCTTGCTGGATTTACATCAACAACCACAGGGGTTGGTCGTATAGGTCAGGCACTGATTTTTGATGGGAGTGACGATAAAGTCACGGTAGGGAGCAGCCCACTTCTTACAACCACCACATTTTCCTTAAGTGCATGGATAAAATTAAACAACGAAGCACTCTCGATAGAAAGAGAATATATTGTCTTTTCTCAATATAACGCAGGAACAGGGCGCACTATTTTTTCGGCTGACTCCCGAGCCGCAAACGGCAACGACGCAGCTCGCTTTTTCATTGGCGGTGCTGGAGGTATTGATGTTACAACAACAACGAAAGTACCTGAAAATGTATGGACACATATTTCTGTTGTTTCAAATGCTGGTGTGACACAAACATATTTCAATGGAGTTGCAGATGGTACGGGTGCCACAGCAACAATAATTCCAGAAAGCACCGGCGTACAGCTCGGAGGAAATAGTTTATTGTCCACATCATATTTTCCTGGTGTTATTGACGATATGCGCGTATATAACCGAGCGCTGTCTGTTGCAGAAATTAATCGGCTTTACACACTTGGTGCTGGATCAAAAGTAGGAGTAGTGCCACAAAGCGGAGGATCACTTGCAGCGTCTCTTCAATCAAGTCTCGTGGGGCATTGGACGTTTGACGGCAAGAACATGACACCAAAAGTTATGGACTCGAGTGGAAATAGTAACAACGGTACACTTGCTTCGTTTACATCAACAACAACGGCAATTGGTCGCATTGGGCAAGGACTTAATTTTGATGGTGTTAATGACCACGTTACTGTTCCATATGTTGCTGGTCTTGCGCCAACAGCTGCCGTTTCTTTTGGTACATGGGTAAAATTTTCTGATAAGACTGCACTCAATCAAAAATTATTTTCGAAAACAGAAAGTGGGGGCTATCAGATGAGCTTAAATGAAAACAGTACATGTGCGGCAAGTACGTTGTGCGCAGTTGTTTTTGTGGGAGGTGCATATCGTACAGTTACGTATGCTGCATCAAACCTTTCGAATAATACGTGGTATCACGTATTTGCAACATACAACGGTTCTACCTTTGTTCTTTATTTAAACGGTGTAGCGGTTGATACAAACTCTTCATTCAGTGGTGTCGTGTCGTATGCAAACAGCAATACACTTTGTATTGGACGTGAGGCTGGTGCTGCGACGTGTGCAAGTGATGGGTCTCTCCTTTCTGGAACTCTTGATGATGCGCGTGTTTATAGTCGGGGGTTAAGGGCAGAAGAGGTTAAACGACTCTATAGTTTTGGAGCCCAGTAAGCATAGCTAAAACTTAGTTCAAACGCTTTCCACAGGAAGTTCACACTTCACGATTTGCACACGAGTATGGGTGATACCATGACGATTGTCTTTCTAGGCACGGCCGGCGGCTGCACTCACATAGAACATACCGTGGAGCTTAGCACCCGCCGGTCATGCATGGACGGACCGCACATGGAGGAGAATGTGTCGCTGGGCGATCACACCACACTGCGCGCCGGAGGAAAGGCGCGCTTCTTTGTGTCTGTTTCAAGTGAAGAAGAACTTGTTGGTATCATTCGTGAGCTAAAACACAAACACATTCGATGGAATGTGATTGGTGGTGGCTCAAACATTTTGTGTTCAGATGATGGATTCGATGGTTGTGTTATTAAAATGGATATACAAGGTGTGCATGTTGCAGAAGAGAATGAGAATGTACATATTCATGCTGGTGCTGGAGTTTCGTGGGATGCATTTGTTTCACAGATGGTTGAGAAAGGTGTATGGGGAGTCGAAAATCTTTCAGGAATACCAGGAACAGTTGGAGCAACACCAATTCAAAATGTTGGAGCGTACAGTGTTGAGGTGAAGGGTGTTATCACCGACGTGCGAGCATACGACACTCACAAAGAATCGATGCGCGTATTTTCAAATACAGAATGTCAGTTTGCGTATCGCGATAGTTTTTTCAAACACGCGCCACAAGGACAGTACATTATTACAAACGTATCTTTTTCTCTTTCAAAAAAAGTACAGCCTACTATTGCGTACAAAGATCTCAGAGAGCGTTTTGGTGAGAAAAATCCGACACTATCTGAAATTCGAGAGGGAGTATTGCAGATTCGTTCAAAAAAATTTCCTGACCTGACGCACGTTGGTACGGCGGGGTCATTTTTTAAGAACCCCATTGTATCTATAGAGGAAAGCACTCGCCTGAAGGGGGTATATCCAGATATCCCTGTATTTCCTGTGTCAGAAACAATGAGCAAGATTTCGCTCGCATGGGTTCTGGACAAGGTGTGCCATCTCAAGGGGTATAGAGAAGGAAACGTCGCATTGTTTGAGCACCAACCACTCGTACTTGTTGCATACGCGGGGGCAACAGAGAAAGAGATACATTCATTTGCGCATCATGTTGAAGAAAAAGTTTTTGCTGCAACTGGAATACACATAGAACGTGAGGTTGTCTCTCTTTAGGGGATAAGTATTTTTTGTATTTTAACGGGGGAATGAGTGTTTTTTATTTTAAAAACCTCGTATTTGCGCAAGGAGTGAACAAAAAGTTCTAAAAATCCTTGGGAGATGCGACGGCATTGTACAGAGAAAAAATCTAGCAGGATTTTTTCGTGATTTTTAGAACTTTTTGTGAGCGAATAGTTATCCACAACAATGTGAAAAAACCATTGTGTTCGTGTGTGCATTGCACGATACTAAATGTAGTGCACAGCATGTCATGCGTGTTACGACGCGGGATGTGCAGGGTCGACCTTTACAAAAAGTTTACCGTTACAATCTAGATTGTAATCACACATATGGCCAAAAAACGAAAGGCAGCAAAGAAGAAGACAGCAAAGCGCACAACGAAGCGCAAGGCTGCAAAGAAGTCAAAGCGATCACGACGCTAGTCATCTTTGTTCCACTTATACAAAACCCCGCTTACGCGGGGATTTGTATTTCTGTTCTCCGAAGTCGCGTTTTGTGCTAAAATATGAAAAATCAACGCCCATATGAGCTTTTTACAAGGACTTTTTGGAAGTGACACAACACGATTTCTCAAGAAATACGATCCTTTAATTGCATCTATAAATGTACTTGAACAAGAGATGGAGAAACGTTCTGACGCTGACTTGAAGAATGTTACGGTTGAACTAAAACAAGAACTCGCGAATGGAAAAGCTCTCGATGATATTTTGCCACGCGCATTCGCAGCGGTGCGTGAAGCTTCAAAGCGTACACTTGGACAGCGACACTACGACGTGCAACTCATGGGTGGCATTATTTTGCACAATCACTCAATTGCAGAAATGCGCACTGGTGAAGGAAAAACACTCGTTGCAACATTGCCTGCATATTTAAATGCGCTTAGTGGCAAGGGCGTGCACATCGTAACGGTGAACGATTACCTCGCACGTCGTGATGCAACATGGATGGGACAAATTTACGCATTCCTTGGACTTTCGGTCGGAGTTATTAATGGGCAGAATCAATCGTTCCTCTACGATCCATCACATACAGAAGCAGATAAAGAACGCGATGCGGAAGGGTCTTTCAAAGTTGTACATGAATTTTTGCGTCCCGCGTCAAAACATGACGTCTATCGCGCGGATATTACCTACGGAACAAACAGCGAATTCGGCTTTGACTACCTTCGTGATAATACGGTGTATCGAAAAGAGGACTTGGCACAGAGGATGCCAGATGAGGGGGGACACAACTATGCTATTGTCGACGAAATTGACTCTATTCTCATCGATGAAGCGCGCACACCACTCATTATTTCGATGACGGCACGTGGTACAGGAGAGCTCTACACGACATTTGCGCGTATTGCGAGCACCCTGAACGAAGTTGAGGACTACGAAGTTGATGAAAAGAAGCATGCAGTCTTGCTCACCGATGCGGGAATTCAAAAAGCAGAGAAGGTTCTTGGGGTAGAAAATATTTATACAGATGCCGGCACACGATACGTGCATCATTTGCAAACTGCTGTTCGTGCAAAAGCACTCTATAAACGCGACCAGCAATATGTGGTGAAAGACGATGAGATTGTCATCATCGATGAGTTTACGGGCCGAATGCAACCATCACGCCGATGGTCAGAAGGATTGCACCAAGCAATTGAAGCGAAGGAGGGTGTACGTATTCAGGATGAATCTCGTACGTTCGCGTCAATCACATATCAAAACTATTTCCGTCTCTACAAAAAGCTTTCGGGCATGACGGGTACTGCACAGACAAGCGCAGAAGAGTTCTACAAAGTGTATGGACTTCAGGTAATTCTCGTGCCAACAAATAAGGCAATTCAGCGTTCTGATAAAAACGATTTCATTTATCAAACCGAACAAGGAAAATTTGCCGCGATTGCAAAGAAAACAAAAGAACTTCAAGAAAAAGGACAGCCGGTGTTGATTGGTACGGTGTCTGTTGAGAAAAACGAAATGTTGTCGATGTATCTAGAGCAAGAGGGCGTTGAACACACAATCTTGAACGCGAAAAACCACGAACGCGAAGGTGAGATTGTTGCGCAGGCGGGACACAAAGGATCGGTGACCGTTGCAACAAACATGGCCGGTCGTGGTGTCGACATCAAACTCGGTGGTGCGCTCGCATCAAAAGAGGAGTACGAAGACGTGAAATCACTCGGTGGTTTGTTTGTGCTTGGTACAGAGCGTCATGAAGCACGACGCATCGACGATCAGCTCCGTGGACGTTCCGGTCGCCAAGGAGACCCCGGTGAAACGCAGTTCTTTGTTTCTCTTGAAGACCAGCTTATGCGTGTGTTTGCATCTGACACCGTAAAAACAATGATGGGGAAGCTCGGTATACCAGAGGACATGCCAATTGAAAACAGTCTCATTAATCGCTCACTTGAATCTGCACAGAAAAAGATTGAAGGATTGAACTTTGATGCGCGAAAACACGTGCTTGAGTTTGACGATGTATTGAATACACAACGTACTGCAGTCTACAGTCGTCGTAAACAAATTTTGTTGGGAACACAAGACGATGTTGAGACTGTGCTTCTGGAATATGTTGCAGGAGATGAGGCAATACTCAAATCGATTGAAGAAAAACGAAAAACACTTGGTGACGAAGCCTTTTTTGAAGCAGCACGTCGTCTTATTCTCCAAACAATCGATATGCTCTGGGTTGAACATCTCGAGCTTATGGACTACACACGCTCATCAGTAAGTCTTCGTGCATATGGTCAGCGTGACCCTCTTGTTGAATACCAACGCGAGGGCATTCGTCTCTTTCGTGAAATGCAGGAGGCTGTTGCGAATCAGATTATGGAAATGATTCCAAGAATTGGTGCAGGTGCATTTGCGCGCGAAGAAGAACGGCTCCGCAAAGAGCATGAAAAATTGAAGACACTCGGTGGTGATGGCACGACGACAAACACACCTCTTCACACAAAAGAAAAGATTGGACGAAATGATACAGTGAAAATTACTAATGGTAGCGAAACGCGTGAGATGAAATTTAAAAAAGCAGAATCGCTCATTGCGACAGGGGAATGGAAGATGCTCTAATCTATGCTTGAAACACTCATTGCTAGTGTACAAACAACTTTTCTCGCTTTTGGACCATGGGGGGTATTTGGGCTTGCTTTTCTTCAGGAGATTATTCCTCCGATTCCATCAACACTTGTTACTGTAACTGCGGGATTTGTTTTTCTTGAAGGCGCGTCGCTATCGTTTGCTTCACTACTCAAACTTTTTTGGATGGTAGGTCTTCCTATTGCCGCAGGGCTTACACTTGGAGCTACGATTGTCTACGGCGTTGTGTATTTGGGGGGCCGTCCAATTGTCGAGAAGTGGGGAAGCAAAATAGGTTTTTCGTGGAACGATATTGAGAAATTACAGGGGTACATGAAAGGGCATCGAACAGATGAAGTGATTCTTTTTGCCGCTCGATCGTTTCCACTCATGCCGTCTTTAGCAATCAATATCTTTTGTGGCATCGTGCGCTGGCCCTTGGGCTCGTTTTTATTCCATACTTTTTTTGGTTCTATTATTCGTGCCTTGTGGTCGGGGTTTGTGGGGTGGCAATTCGCTTCGATCTATCACAGATATGCGACGGTGGTCGAGCATATCAACAACATCGTTCTCATTCTTTTAGTTGTCTCTGTTGCCGGCTTCTTGTGGTGGCGTCGGAAGAAGGCGGCAAATGTTATACTACCTACAGAGGAAGGTTCGGTAGAATAAGTTACTCATTACTTTTTACATATTACTTTTTACTCTCTTATGCACATACTCATTAAATTGATTGTAACTGCGGCAACATTACTTTTGGTTGCCTACGTTGTGCCAGGATTTGCTGTCGCAAGTTTTGTCACAGCACTTATCGTTGCTGTTGTGCTTGGTCTCGTGAATCTCATCATCAAGCCAATCGTCGTCATTTTGACGCTTCCAATAAACATTATTACTCTCGGACTTTTTACATTCGTCATCAATGCATTGTTGCTCTGGTTCGTCGCAAGCTTCATCGATGGCTTCTCAATTGACGGATTTATCCCAGCATTCATCGGAGCGTTGCTTATTTCTGTAGTGTCATGGATTGTTGGGCGCTTCTCAAAGGATGACTAAGATAAAAGTTGTTACGCATAGTGGTGGTTTTCACGCAGATGATGTGTTTGGTGTTGCTGCTCTCTCACTCCTTTTAGGAAAAGAAAATATTGAAGTAGTACGTACACGTGATCCAGAAATTATTGCAATAGGTGATTACGTGCTCGATATGGGTGGTATTGACGATCCTTCTGCACATAGATTTGATCACCACCAAGCAGGTGGTGCTGGCGTACGCACAAATAAAATTCCATATGCAGCATTTGGTTTGATATGGAAGAAATTTGGAAAGGACTTGTGTGGCGCACAGGAGGTTGCTGATGATGTTGATCTTCGTGTCGTACAACCTATTGATGCGCATGATAATGGTGTTGATATTGCTTCTCCACTTTTTCCCGATGTGTCATCATACACACTTTCAGTTGCTTTGTTTGCGTTCAAAACAGGTGCAGATACCGAAGGGAAAATGTATGATGCTTTTCTTGAAGCTGTAACGTGGGCGGCTCTGCTTCTTGAGAAAGAAATTATATTTTCAAAAGAGCGTATGCGTGTTTTTGAATACGCTAGAGAAGTGTATTTGGCAACAACCGATAAAAGCATTCTAGTTTTTGATACAGAAGAACGTGCTTCCCGAGAACTTCTTATGGAAGCTTGCGAAGTATTTCCTGAGGTATATTACTTCATTCGTTCGCATGAAACAGGAATATGGCAAGTGGTCTGTGCAGTTGATGATGTTCGTGTTTATAAAAATAGAAAAAGTTTGCCAGAGTCATGGGCGGGAAAACGCGATGCAGAACTCGCGGAAGTATCCGGAGTCTCTGATTCAGTCTTTTGTCATAACAAACGCTTTATGGCAGTCGCAAAAACAAAAGAAGGAGCACTCGCGCTCGCACAGCTCGCGCTTCAAACGTAGTTGACAACATACTTTTTGCGGCATAGAGTCTTTTATAGGTGAACAACAACTCTTAAAAGGAGCAGCGTATGAGTGAAGATCCCGTCAACTCCAAAAAAGTAGACGAGTTCAGTTTCCCTTCAGACATCATCTTTCCGGGGGACCCTCTGGAGGTGTACGGTGCCGAAGTTCCTCAAGAGCGCGAGAGTTGTGGGCAGTTTGCGCACTTGGAGGGGGGTGTCAATCCCGACCCTCTCTGCGCGAATTGCTCGGTTCCGTACAGCAAGCACAGGCTTTCGCTTCTCAGTCAATCGCCGGTTTTGGTGATTCCAGCCCGACGCGGTTGGCCTTACTAGCAAACCGCATTTCGACCCCGCTCATAGCGGGGTCTGCTTTTTAATTACATGCAAGTACGCTACAGTGAGCAAGGCAGAATCAAGAAGTTTGAATCAAGAATCAAGGTTTGAAAGGATTTTTCTTTTATTCATGATTCCTGATTCTTGATTCCTGCTTCTACTACCATGGCATTTATTGATGAACTAAACCTCCACTTGAAGGCGGGCAAGGGCGGCGACGGTGTCGTACGCTGGCTTCACCTGAAAGGAAAAGAATATTCGGGAGCCGCAGGAGGCAACGGAGGCCGCGGTGGTAGCGTCTATATTGAAGGTGTGCGTGACGTTACGGCGCTCTCTGGCTACATGCATGAGAAGAATTATGCTGCGCGAAATGGTTTTGCAGGAAAAGGTCAAAGCAAAGAAGGTGCGGCGGGTGAAGATCTCGTAATGCAATTTCCTGTTGGATCTGTTGTGACAAATGAACACACAGGGGAAGTGTGGGAATTGTTGCAGGAAGGCGAACGTCACAAAGTATTGAAGGGGGGATCGAACGGATATGGTAATGAACACTTCAAAGGTTCAAAGAACGTAACACCGATGCAGTCAACAAAAGGAAAGCCGGGCGAAGAAGCGGATTTTCATGTTGAACTTCGTCTTGTTGTTGATGCGGGATTGATTGGTCTACCAAATGCCGGCAAATCAAGTTTGTTGAACGAACTCACGGGCGCGCACGCAAAAGTTGGAGCATATGCGTTCACCACACTCAACCCAAACCTCGGTATGTTGTACGGCTACATTCTTGCCGACATTCCCGGACTCATTGAAGGGGCATCAGAAGGCAAAGGACTTGGGCATCAATTTTTGCGCCATGTAACGCGAACAAAAATGATTTTGCATTGCATTTCCCTTGAGCACGAAGATCTTGTTACAACGTACAAAACAATTCGTGAAGAACTTGCTGCATACAGTGAAGAGCTTGCTACAAAACCAGAACGTGTGATTCTCACAAAAACTGACCTCATCGACACAAAAGAATTTACAAAAAGAAAAAAAGTGTTTGCAAAAGCGACAAAAATTTCTGAGAAGAATATTTTGAGTGTTTCGGTATATGACGACGCTTCATTAAAGGAAATAGGAGAAGCACTCACAAAGGTATTGGGCGGAAAATAAATCCTTCAGATATACTGTACTTATGACCGACTATAAGCCCACGATAGGACTCGAAATCCACGCTGAATTGAAGACGCAGACAAAGATGTTCTGTAATTCAAAGAACGATCCGGACGAAAAGCGTCCGAACGTGAACGTATGTCCTGTATGTATGGGGCATCCCGGAACGCTTCCCACAATGAACAAAGAAGCGGTGAAGCATGTACTTCGCGTGGGTGTTGCCGTGGGCGGAGAAATTGCTGACTACACAGAATTTGATCGCAAGAACTATTTCTATCCAGATATTCCAAAGGGCTACCAAATTAGTCAGTACGCATACCCATTGGTAAAAGGTGGCACAGTTAGTGGCGTACAACTCACGCGTATCCACTTAGAAGAAGACACAGCACGTTCACAACACGAAGGGGATCATTCACTCGTTGATTTTAACCGCGCCGGTGTGCCGTTGATGGAATTGGTGACAGAACCCGTCATTCACTCTGCAAAAGAGGCAGGAGATTTTGCGCGTGAGCTTCAGCTATTGCTCCGCACGCTTGGTGTATCTGATGCTGATATGGAAAAAGGACATTTGCGTGTGGAAGTAAACATTTCTGTTTCAAAAAACAAAACGCTTGGTACAAAAACAGAAATTAAAAACATCAACTCATTCCGTGCTGCAGAAAAAGCAATTGCATTTGAAATCGAACGACAAAGTGCAGTGCTTGAAGAGGGCGGAGAGATTGTGCAAGAGACTCGCGGATGGGATGACATAAAAGGTGAGACATTTTCACAGCGAAAGAAAGAGCCATCACACGATTATCGTTATTTCCCTGAACCAGATCTTCCAAAACTAAAGCTTTCAGAGATTCCTGAATTCAATGTTAAAACACTTAAAGCAAGTCTTCCTGAATTGCCATGGCAGAAACGCGAGCGATATCTTTCACTTGGTTTGAATCTTGAAGATGCAAACATGTTCCTCACGAATGTGCCGTTTGGTATGTTTGCGGATGCATTTTTGGAACAAGAAAAAGATGAGAGAGCAATAAAACTTGGTATTAATCTTGTCGCAACAAACCTCGCTTCCTTGACTTCTGATCCTGCCACAACAAAACTCACACAAGAAAACTTTGCTGGGCTTGTTGCACTGCGCATGGAAGATGCGATTTCATCTGGTGCGGCTGTAACCATTCTCTCAACACTTGTAAAAGAGGGAGGGGATGCAAAAGAAATTGCAGAGAAGGAAGGATTGATACAACAAAGTGATGTTGGTGCGCTTGAAGCCATTGCCGACACAATCATCGCCGAAAATCCAAAAGTGGTCGCTGACTATAAGTCTGGCAAAGAACAACTTCTCCAATTCTTTGTAGGGCAGGGAATGAAAGCAACAAAGGGTGCCGGAAATCCAAAAATACTCCAAGACCTCTTCAAGAAAAAGTTGTCATAAAAAATCCCCGCGAATTACGCGGGGATTTTGTTCGGAAAGGAGCAGGCACTCTTCAAGACGTATCCATACCCGTGTTGGACGAGATATGTATTGAGTTGAGAGAAGACGACGTCCCCAACTGAACCCAGATGGGCATGATTGGGAAATATTCGGCGAGACGCTTCTTCAAGTGTTATTTTGCGCTCCTCACAGAACGCTCTAACAAGACTCCGTCGAATCTCCCAGTATCCGTCCCAGAACGCTTCGTTCTGGGGACTTACGAACTCCTCGACAGCTTTCTTTAGATTTCGTGCATCACCCAGAGTAGCCATGATTTCCTCCTCTCTACAATCTATACGGAATATAGGCACTGAGAAGGTTTTTGTCAAAAAGTTAAGAAACGCCCTATGCTGTACCCCGCACTTACTTTTTGGGGAAAAAGTCAGTGCGGGGTATACTTTTATTGTATTTATTCTTGATTCCAGATTCTTAATTCCAGCTTCTACTCATATGACACGCGTAGCAATCAATGGTTTTGGACGCATCGGACGACAGTTTCTCAAGGCCGCACTTGAAGATTCTAAATTGAAAATCGTTGCGATTAACGATCTCGGCGATCTTGCACATCTTGTGTACCTTCTCAAATACGATTCTGTGTATCGCACATGGGACAAAGACGTGTCGATGAAAGACGGCATGCTCATTGTTGGGGGGAAAGAAATTGCATTCCTCCAAGAAAGAGATCCGACAAAACTGCCATGGAAAGATCTCGACGTTGATGTTGTTGTTGAATCAACAGGCGCGTTCGAGAGTTACGAAAAAGCACGTGTGCACATTACTGCCGGTGCAAAACGCGTTGTGTTGTCTGCTCCCGCAAAAGATGATGACGGTCCTGACGCACAGACTGTGCTCATGGGTGTGAATGAAGAAGCGCTCAAAACATGTACGCTTTCATCAAACGGTTCATGTACAACAAACTCAGCATCTCCAGTGATGCAAATCCTTACGGAGAACCTTGGTATCAAAAAAGCATTTCTCACAACAGTGCATGGCTACACCGCAACACAAAGCATTGTTGATAGCCCGACAAAAGGTGATGACTATCGTCGTGGACGCGCAGCAGCACAAAACATTGTTCCCTCATCAACGGGAGCAGCAATTGCTGTCGCACGCGCAATAGGAGCACTCAAGGGAAAGTTTGATGGTATCTCAATGCGCGTACCTGTAATTGTTGGTTCTATTTCACAAATTTCATTTGTCAGTGAGCGTGGAACGACGGTTGAAGAAATTAATGGTTTGTTTGAGAAAGCAGAAAAAGATAAACGATGGAAAGGTTTATTGAAAACAACACGAGATCAGATTGTCTCATCTGACATCATCGGCGAAGAAACACCTGCGATTATTGATCTCTCCATGACACGTGTTGTTGATGGAGACCTCTGTTCAATTTGCTCATGGTATGACAACGAAATGGGGTACACGCACACGCTTGTTGATCATGTTATAAAAACAGGGAAGATGATTAATAACTAATCTGTCAATATTATGAATTTTGTTATTAAGGTTTTATCTGTGATTGGTGCATTGGTATTTATTATCGCGGGGGTCACAGGAGCAATGCAACCGTTCGGAGACTTTCTTCAGCATGGAATAGTTCTAAGAATCTTTGAGATATTGCTTGGTCTGGTACTACTCTATAATGTTTCAAAATTAAAATAATCTGGTGCAGTTACAAAACGATATATACTTTAGTTCGTCACGTTGAAAAATTCGGCAAGACACTCTAATCATGATTTCATACGAAAAATTAGTGCGAGATAGGGTTCCAGAAATTCTTACTGCGAAAGGTGTTTCGTATGAACAGCGTGAGGCGACTGAAGAAGAGTACAAACAAGAGCTTGTCAGAAAACTTGAAGAGGAGCTTGCAGAGTTCAAAGAGAATCTTTCTTCCGAAGAATTAGGGGATCTTATTGAGGTTATTGAGGCGCTTAAGAAACTTCCAGAGTTTGTGGATGTCGAAGAAATTCGGAAAAATAAAAGGGAAGAAAAAGGGGCTTTTGATGCACGGTATATACTAAAAGGAGAAAAATAATATGAAACTAGCTCTGGCTGCAGATCATGCGGGATTTGAAATGAAAGAAGCGCTCAAGGCGTTTCTTCGTGATGAAGGACATGAGGCTGTTGACTGTGGAGCAACGGTTCCCGACGAAGCCGATGACTATCCTGACTTTATTGGAAAGGCAGCGCGTATGGTGTCTGAAGGAAGCACGGATAGGGCAATACTTTTAGGTGGCTCGGGGCAAGGTGAAGCGATGGTAGCGAATCGATTTTCTCGTGTACGCGCCGCAGTTTTTTATGGAGGCGCACGAGATCTTGTGGTGTTGTCACGCGAACACAATGATGCAAACGTATTGGCACTCGGTGCGCGTTTTCTTTCAATCGATGAAGCGAAAGATATCGTCGCGTTGTGGCTTGCAACACCATTTTCTGGAGACGCGCGTCACGTTCGTCGTATACAAAAAATAGAAACCGAACATTTACATGACTGAAGTAGTCCCTGCGATATTACCGGAATCATATGAGGATTTAAGCGCACGCGTTTCTCGCGTGCGCGGACTTGTGCGTGTTGTGCAGATTGATATTGCTGACGGTTCTTACGCTCCAACAGAAACGTGGCCATTTTCACACAACGATCATTGGGAATCGATACTTCACGAAGACGAAGGATTGCCGTTTTGGGAAGACATTGAATATGAAGTAGACATGTTGGTGAAAAATCCTGAACAGTACATCGATGATTGGGCGCAGGCAGGAGTAACGGCGGCAATTATTCACATTGAATCAACAGAGTCATTTGAATCAGTTGCGGATGTGTTACACGAGCGAAACATATCAGTTGGCGTAGGTATCTCACCTTCAACTGATATCGAAAATCTTGAACCTCTTATCGAACATATTGATTTCATACAGTGCATGGGGAACGACGAGATAGGACGAAATGGTGTAGCGCTCGACGAACGTGTGTATGACAAAGTACGTATGCTTCGTGAGATGTATCCTAATATGCCGATTGCTGTTGATATTGGCGTGAATGAAGAGACGGCACCCCTTCTTGTTGAAGCGGGTGCAACGAAGCTTGTTTCAGGTTCTGCGATATTCGGAAGCGCTGATCCAAAAGAAACCATCACAGCACTCGAAAGTTTGGGCTAGTCCTTATTCTCTAATTCGTGCGAATTAGAGAATAGGTTAACACTCAGTGTTTGACAATGTGCAACCTGTTATACTGTTTTCAGTATGCATCTTCCTGAAGAAAAACTTTTTCAGCTCGAAAAGCAGGCGAATGACCCCGCACTAAAGCGAAGCTTAGTACGGGGCGTGACGTGGTTCTATTAAATTTCCATGACACACTTACCAGAAGAAAAACTATTCCGTCTTGAGGCACAGGCTAACGACATTCGCATCTCGCTTATCGACATGCTTGAAGACGCGGGAAGTGGTCATACAGCAGGGCCACTCGGCATGGCGGACATTTTCACCGCACTTTATTTTCATATTCTGAATCACGATCCAAAAAACCCTGCGTGGGAAGATCGTGACCGACTCATTCTTTCAAACGGACACATCACGCCGATTCGCTATGCAACGATGGCGCACGCTGGCTATTTTCCTCTTGAAGAATTAAAAACACTTCGCAAATTTGGAACGCGACTCCAAGGACATCCAGAACGCGAAAAGTTACCTGGAGTTGAAACAACATCAGGTCCGCTTGGTTCGGGTTTGTCACAGGCAACAGGAATGGCATACGGCGCGCGCATGGACGGAAAAAAATTCCGTGTGTACTGTTTGATGTCTGATGGCGAGCAGGAAGCAGGGAATACGTGGGAAGGTGCGATGTTTGCGGGCAACAACCGACTTTCAAATCTCACCGCAGTTATCGACAGAAATAATATTCAAATTGACGGCATGACGGAAAACGTGATGCCTTTAGAGCCTTTGGCGGATAAGTACCGTGCATTTAATTGGCATGTGATTGAAGTTGACGGCAATAATATCAAAGCATTCGTTGATGCTGTTGAGGAAGCAAAAGCAATTTACGAGCGACCAACAGTTATCATTGCACACACGATTCCCGGCAAAGGCATTAAGGAAATTGAATTTGATTACACGTGGCACGGTAAGCCACCAACAAAAGAAGAAGAGCAAAAGTTTTTGAAAGAACTCCGCACGCTTGGAGGAAAAATAGAAGCAGGACACTCTGATTAGAATCAAGAAGCTGGAATCAAGAATCAAGAAAGAAAAATATAATGTTAAACCAAGATAAAAAACTTTCTCCGGATATCTGGAACAAAGACGCGAAGAAAATTCCGACGCGTGATGGTTTCGGCAAAGGGCTCGTTGAAGCAGGGAAGGCGGACCCACGCATTGTTGCTTTGTGCGCCGATTTAGCAGAGTCAACACGTGTGGAATGGTTCAAAAAAGAATTTCCTGAACGATTCATTGAGATTGGTGTTGCTGAACAAAATTTGGCGACAATCGGTGCAGGACTTGCAAACTATGGAAAAATTCCTTTCATCACATCGTATGCGACATTTTCTCCAGGGAGAAACAATGAACAAATTCGTACGACGATTGCAATCAATAATGTGCCGGTAAAAATTATTGGTTCACACGCCGGGGTGTCCGTTGGTCCTGATGGCGCAACGCACCAAGCGCTTGAAGACATTGGTCTGATGCGTATGTTGCCACACATGGTCGTCATTGTTCCGTGTGACAGCGAAGAGGCGCGAAAGGCAACGCTTGCCATCGCAAAAACAGACAGCCCTTCGTATCTTCGTCTTGGTCGCTCGTCGACATCAGTTATAACAACAGCAGACACACCATTTGAAATAGGACGCGCGGAAATATTTTGGAAAGGGGAGAAACCGCAAGTTGCTTTGATTGCATGCGGGGCACTTCTCCACAATGCTTTGACCGCCGCAAAACAATTAGCCGAAGAGGGAATTGATGCGACTGTTTTAAATAATCACACCGTGAAGCCAATGGATATTGCGAGTGTTGTTGCTGTTGCAAAAGAATGTGGTGCTGTGGTGACGATTGAAGAACATCAGATTGCAGGGGGTATGGGCTCAACAGTTTCCGAAATACTTTCACAAAATAATCCTGTGCCAATAGAATTTATTGGAGTACACGATCAGTTCGGACAATCGGGAGAGCCGGATGAGCTTATCAAACACTACGGCATGGATGTTGATTCAATCATCGTTGCCGCAAAGAAAGCGATTTCACGAAAGTGATATGAAACAGTTAACTCTTGTTTTGGTACATCAGCATCCCAAAGTGCTTCTTGGACTTAAGAAACGAGGATTCGGTGAAGGCCGATGGAACGGTTTTGGCGGAAAGGTTGAGGAAGGGGAGACAGTCGAAGAAGCAGCACGGCGGGAAGTTTCTGAAGAAGTAGGGCTCACGCTAAATGATTTAGATAAGGTGGGGATTTTAAAGTTTGAATTTGAAGATGATGCAAAAGAACTTGAAGTACATCTTTTTCGCGCCGAAGATATTTCAGGAGAGCCGATGGAGACTGAGGAGATGAAGCCAGAGTGGTTTCATGTGGACGATATACCTTTTGCACAAATGTGGCCCGACGATATTCACTGGTTTCCATATTTCCTAGAGAGAAAAAAGTTTAAAGCGAGATTCAAATTTGATAAACCTTCGGGCTCTGAATTCACAAGTACAATTCTTGAACAGGAGATTAACGAAGTCGACGAGATTTGAAAAAGCCGCCCCTCAACGTTGAAGGGCGGCGTTCTGTTTCAGTCGAGGCCGAAGGCTTTAACGAGATAGCCTCGTGTTTCTCGTAGAAGGCGTGAGGCCCAGTCTTTCTCTTTCTTTATCGCTGTGCCAACACGTCTCGGACCTGTGTTGTAGGACGCCCGGAGCATTAGCTTAATCTCTGGGCGTCGGCAGAATGCATCTCGAGACTCCGTCCCTTTCCTCAATCTCTGCATGAGGGCTGAGAGATGATCGTCGATGATAATCATTGCCGACGCGAGTTCCGTTGGGTGGCTGTGCGAATCCGTAGAGCACCCTGCTGGAACTGGGTATCCGTAGAGTGGGCGCGTTTCCCTGCACGTTTTTGGCATTACCTGCATGAGACCACGTGCGCCGACAGGGCTGCGCGTAATCGAATATGCTCGCTCAGGGTTTGCACCAATAACAGCGAAGGGGCGGTCAATGGGATTTACCGCATATGCACCAGACCGATACTCCGCAACTTCGTGATCGTCGGCATGCTCGATTGAGATGATGGATTCAAGAAGTCGCGGGAAGTACGTTTCAATAACGTCGGGGATAGTCTGATGAGGGAGCGCTCGAGAATTTGTTTTCTCAAGAATCTCATACGCCTTCTGGATATCTCCGCGAACATGGTATCTGCCGATTTCGACAAGGGATGGAAATGAATTCATAAGGTCGGCAGACCCCGGCGTGTACGCGACAGACTCTCCAGATGGGCGTAAGGTCCAGTGAATCGCTGCGACAACCCACTGTTCTGGTGCGAGTACTTGAAGGGGCGTGTTCCACCAGTTCCACAGAGCTCCGTAAGGGCGTGGCTCCACAAAAACAATGAAGCGCCCGTCATTACTAGAGAGCATCGTTGCAACAGCACTTTGGTTGATGTGACGGGTAACTGAAGTTTCCACGAGTTCGCATGTTGAAAGATTCATGAGAACGAGTGGAATAGTTCGTGTTGAGAAATCAGAACCGCGTCGTGGGCTTGTGCTGTCGCTGTGAATCTGAGTTTCAAAAAATGAAACAACTTTCTCACTGTGTGATACCGGTGTGCGTAGCGCCATTTCTCGTGCAAGCGGAAACAACACATCAACGGGGCAGGGTTCACTACGTGTGAAAAGTGCTTGTTCGGCTGAAACAGCTGTGTGAAGGAACAGTGCCAAGGAAAGGCACACACACAAAACAACTCGGCGCATGGTGCCTCCTCTCTGGTTTCGAATCTACTTTAAGTATACCCAGCACGTAACTTTCCTGAAAGTTACGTGCTGGGTGAACGCCTATCTATGAAACTTTCTCAACTTTGTAGTCGTCAGGGGCGTCTGTAAGTGCGGCTTCGAGTTTCTCACGAGTCAAAAGACCTTTTTGAGCCCCAATTTCTTGTACGACGGCCTCAGAATTTATTGGGCCCCACAAAAGCGCTTTTTCAAGTGGCTCACCCAACGCGAGTGCCGCGGCAATTGTTGAGGCGAAGGCATCACCGGCACCAGTTCGGTCAACGGGGGGTTTTGTGTCAGGGAACATTGGTACAGACCAGAAGTCGCCTGTAGTAGCTTCAAATGCGTGCGCGCCTTTTGGTCCATCGGTAATTACAACTGTCTTTGGTCCGAGGTCATGCACACCTTTCAAAAGTTTCTTGATATCTTTTTCTTCATTACCCAAAATATGCTGAGCTTCTTCTTTGTTACAGAAAAATACTTCTGTGTGTTTGTAGAGTTTCTTCAATTTCTCTGCACCAAGTTTTATTTGGAACGTGCCAGGCTGGAAAGCGAGTTTAATGTTTTTGTGATCAGCAAGATAGTCTGCGACTTCTTCGTGGTAGGGGAGAGAGTTTTCACCGAGGGATGAAAGATATACCCATTTCGGTTCACCGATGTCAGGAAGCGCGTAGGGATATGGCTGGTGTTTTACGAGAATAGTTCGTTCAGCTTCGTACTGCAATACGTAGTGATGATTACTCATCATATCTTCGTGCACACGGATGAACGATGTGTGCACATTGTGAAGCGTGAGCCATTCAAGCATTCTCTCTCCGAGTTCATCACCACCAACGTCAGATACAAATGCGGTTGTAAGGCCGAGTCGTGTTGCAGATACTGCCGCATTTGCTGCATTACCGACAGCATAGACAGTTTCAACGGATTCAAAGGGCACTTTATCACCAAAACGAACACAGAGTTCGCAGTCGGTGTCGTTTACATTGCAATGAACACGCGCATCTTTGAGTTTAATGAATTCATCGGTAACCGTGTCGCCAATGGCTATGAAATCGTAGGTAGACATGGAAAAAGTATAGCATGGAGCTTTATGGCCTTGTGGTACACTATTTTTATGAAAACGCTTCGCGACGAAATACAGGATGCTCAGAAGGAGGGCCGTGCTATTGGGCATTTTAATGTGGGGAATCTAGAGATGCTTACAGCGGTAGTGAACGCCATTCGAGCAACAGGACTGCCAGCAATCGTCGGAGTGTCAGAGGGGGAGCGCGACGCCTTCGGCGTCGCGCAGATTGCCGCGCTCATTGGTGTCTACAAAGAGGAAGGACTTCCTGTCTATTTAAATGCCGATCATACGTACAGTGTTGAGCGTGTTAAAGAAGCAATTGACGCAGGGTTTGATTCTGTCATTTTTGACGGAGCAAAATTATCGCTTGAAGAAAACATCGCAAAAGCAAAAGAGTGTGTTGTGTATGCAAAAAAATCAGATTATGAAGTACTTGTCGAAGCAGAATTGGGATACATCGGGAGTGGTTCACAATTACTTGATGCAATTCCAGAAGGCGCGGTAGCAACAGAAGACATGATGACGAAGCCAGATGAAGCAGAACGTTTTGTGAAAGAAACAGATGTTGATCTTTTTGCGCCAGCGGTTGGGAATATTCATGGATTGATTAAAGGTTATGGAAACCCAAAGCTTTCAATCGAGCGTGTACGAGATGTTGCCGCCGCCGCGGGGATACCCCTCGTGCTTCATGGCGGCTCAGGCATCACAGACCAAGATTTTATTGACGCAATTAAAGCAGGTATCAGTGTTATACATATTTCAACTGAACTTCGCCTTGCAGACCGGCAAGCAATGACAAAATCGCTCTCGGAAAACGCCGACGAACTCGCTCCTTACAAACTTTCTCGAGAGGCCATTACGTCAGTTGAGGCGATTGTTGAACGCTACATCAAACTCTTTGCGGGGAAATAATGGGGTTGATTTCACCTCTTTCTTGTGTAATACTCATTCCATAAGCGCTTTCGAGCGTTTTCATTATGCAGACACTAAACGTCACAGCACGAGACATGGAGGTAGCTCCGGACACACTTCGCGAGGAAGGCAAGGTTCCGGCTGTTTTCTATGGTCCAAAAGAAGCATCAACTCCAGTGACTCTCAATCGTAAGGAATTCGAGAAGGTGTGGCGAGCGGCCGGAGAAACAACCGTTGTTGTGCTTCAGGGTATTGATGAAGACAAAGATGTCTTGATCCACGAAGTGGATGTACATCCTGTAACTGACATTGTGCAGCATGTTGATTTCTATGCTGTTGAAAAGGGTAAGAAGGTGAAGACGCACGTTCCTCTCGAATTCATTGGCGAATCTGCCGCAGTGAAGAACCTTGGCGGTACCTTGATGAAGGTTGTTCACGAGATCGAAGTTGAAGCATTGCCGAAGGATCTTCCACACACAATCAAAATTGATATTTCAAGTCTTGAAACATTCCAGTCGCATATCTCCATAAAAGATATTGGAGCCGTTCACGGAGTAGAAATCATCGGAAATCCAGATGATACAATTGTATCGGTGACTGAACCTAAGGAAGAAGAAGTTGAAGTACCAGTCGAAGCAATCGACATGGACGCTATCGAAGTTGAGAAGAAGGGTAAGAAAGAAGAGGAAGGTGAAGGGGAGGCATCAGCTCCTGAAGAAACCCCTGCGGCATAACACAACAGAGTGCCGCGATGGTAGATGTCGGGAAGCATCTATGACACTCGCACGAAACTATTTGTATACGACAAGCATCATTACAATCGCGTTTTTATGCGCGGTTGTTTTGTATGGGGCACCTCTTACTGTTTTTGCTGCATCGAACGACGACGATGACGCGCTCGAAGAGCGTGAGGAAGAGCTTCAAAAAGAGCTTGAAGCAAAGATGCGTGAAATCGCTGCACTGTCTGTGTTTGCACAAGAAAAGAGTGCAGAACGAGCATCACTTGAACGGGACGTAGCGCTTCTCGAGGCTGATATTAAAAAAGCACAACTTGAAATTCAGGCGCGTAACATAAAAATTAAACAACTTGGCGGAGAAATCACGGAGCGTAAAACAACGATTCAGGCACTCAGTGAAAAATACACACGACAGCAAGTTTCGTTGGCACACTTGTTGCAGGCAACACACAAACTTGATGACCGTACGATTATTGAACTCGCGCTTTCAAAAGACAATATCTCAGAATTTTTTACCGATCTCGACGCATTTCAAGTGGTCAGTTTGGAACTTCAAAAATCATTTCGTGAAATTGAAGATACAAAAGAGGATACGGAGGTAGAGCGAGCGTCACTTCAAACAGCGCAAACACAAGAAATTGATCACAAATACGCGCAAGAAATCGAAAAGCAAAAGATTGAAGCGCAAGAAGATGAGAAGCAGTACGTGCTTGGTATTACCAAAGGACAGGAGGCTCTCTACAATAAATTGATTGCGGAGCGCCGCGCCGAAGCGGCGCGTATCAGTGCAGAACTCTTCTCACTCCGTGATTCTGATGGTATTCAATTCGGTGAAGCTCTTGTGTATGCGAAGGAAGCAGAACGTCTCACCGGTGTTCGTCCCGCATTCTTACTTGGTATTTTGAAACAAGAAAGTAACATCGGACAAAACGTGGGTTCATGTATCATTACAAATCTCAAAACAGGAGAGACACGCAGTGTTAATTCAGGCAATACGTTCTTGAACGGTATTCATCCTCTTCGCGATCTTCCCGTGTTCCAAACAATTATGAAAGAGCTTGATCGAGAACCTCTTGAAACAAAAGTGTCGTGCCCACTCTCAACAGGATACGGAGGTGCAATGGGGCCTGCGCAGTTTATCCCTTCAACATGGAGCGCATACATTCCACGTCTTGAAGACATGCTTGATGAGTATCCTGATCCATGGAACCCACGACATGCTTTCATTGCATCGGCCGTCTATCTTGCTGACCTTGGTGCAGGTATTGGAGGATACAGCGCAGAACACGAAGCGGCGGCTCGCTACTACGCGGGTGGTAACTGGGCAACTCTTGGCCAAGGCTATGCTTCAAGTGTGATTGCACATGCACAGACAATTCAGACGACTATGATTGACCCCATTGAACGCGCGGAAGAAGATGACGATTAGTTCCCGAGTTTTCAACAGAAGGGTATCTTTTTCTTTGAGAGGGGGTACCCTATAGAAAACAGTTCATATTATTTTTTTAATTTTTGCTATGGAAAAATTTTCTAAATGGCTCACACCGATCGTTGCACTCTTCTTCTCAACGGCTCTTGCCGTGACTGCGGCAACGACGATTGGGACTAACATAACGACGACAGGTACATTCACTGCATCAACGACAACGGCGGGAGCTGACATTACGCTTCGCGCATCAGATCAATTTGTACTATCCGCAACGGACATAAACACGGAATTAAGTGGCGAATACGAAATTCAACTTCTTGAAGCTGGCGCAGGGGGCTTTACTTTACAAAGTGCAAGCGGAGACTCGCTTACACTTTTTCCAGGCTCTGAAAACTTTAATATATATATAGCTGATGATGGTAGTTCAAATACTGTTGAATTTGATTGTGATGGAGATTCAGCATCTTGTGAGGTCAATTCAAATGGTGCAGGAGGGTTTGTTCAATTTCTTACTTCAGGAACAAACTCTTCCATAACGTTAAACGCAGGAGGTACAGGTGCAGATGTGAATATCACTGCGGCCGATCAAATAACATTTAACACAACAGGTGGGGCGGTAAAATCTGCCGATGCATTTGCAATCCCTGCGGCAGCAACTTTGCCTACGTGTAACACAACGATTGCTCCTTCTGGATACTACGCATACTACGTAGACACAACTGGTCCAGACCTTTGTCAGTGCGACGGTTCTACATGGAGCGCGGTTGATGGAGCAGGAACGTGCTCATAATCTTTCTCCTTCAATTTATGAAAAGACTATTTATTCCAGCTCTTGTTCTTCTTTGTCTGCCATTTATATCGAATGCGGTGTTTAATGATGTTATACTTGAGACGACAACGATTCTGGATGTCAATGGATATGAACTCACGATATATGGTTCAAGCGCACTCATTGAACAAATTATCATCAATCCGACAAATTTCGTCGTGACACTGCCGTTTAGTTCAGCGATTATTGTCGCTTCTGCCGATGGTGTTGGTTTTACACACAACGGGCCAGAGGGGTATGTGACTAGTGAATATTGTTCAGGAGGAGAATCACGGCTCGGTCTTCTGGGAGGAACGGTAACGATTACAGTAACGCCATCAGGTACTTGTACTGACCCTGACGCTGGAGGTGGCGGAGGGGGCTCATCAAGTCGTGTTATTCCACCTCCTGTAGCTCTTACACAACCTGAAGTAGTTGTTGCACCAGAGACACCTGTTATAACAGAATTAGATTCTGCGGCTCGTATAGTCATTCTCGAACGGCTTCGAGAGCTCATACTAGAACTCATCGCACTTCTTTTGGCACAGCAGGGGCTAGAGTAAAAAGTTGCCAAAAAAAGTGCTCGCTTGGCCACACCACAATGACACGTGTCCGTTTCTGCTGAAACGGCACTCCCGTTCGGCCCGTCGGTCTGCGCGAGTCATTGTGGTGTAGCAAGCTCGCTCCACCGTAAAGAAAGAAGGATTGGAAGAGTATGCTCGCTCTACCGTAAAGAAAAAAGAACTGGGAACTTGCAGAAAACGCATATTTTGTGCTAGTATGCTTCGGCTGTTAGGTGGTTCCGTGTACCAATCTCCAACCTCTAACTTCCAACCTCTACTTTATATGAAGACCGATATACACCCAACATATTTCCCAAAGGCGGCTGTTAAGTGCGCCTGTGGGAACACGTTTACGGTTGGTTCAACCAAGGAAACTATTGATGTTGAAGTGTGTTCTGCGTGCCATCCGTTCTATATCGGGGACGACAGTAAGAAGATCCTCGCCGGCCGTCTTGAGAAGTTCAAGACTCGTCAGGGTGTTGCGACATCAAAGCGCGAGAGCGTGAAGAAGGTTGCGGCAACAAAGAAGCCACGAGCTCCTAAGAAGACAGAAGCGTAACGTTTTTGAAAGCGCCGTCCGCATGAAGCGGGCGGCGCTTTCTCTGTGCTAGCATTGATCTATGGATCACGTTAGAGACCATACAGTATGTTTTACGTATATATTCTAAAAAGTAAAAAGGCAGACAAACTGTATACGGGAGTAACGAAAGATTTACGGAAACGTTTGAATGAACATAACAAAGGTAAAAGTTATTGGACAAAAAGATATACTCCTTGGTCGGTTATATACTACGAGGCATGCCATAATGAGGATGACGCAAGGGCAAGGGAAAAATATTTAAAATCAGGAATGGGAGAACGGTATATCAAGAATCGTCTCAAACGTTTCCTGTCTCTAACGTGATGGATCTCGACGAACTCAAAAAAAATCATACAACTGCCTACTTAGCGCTTGAATTAGAGCGTCTGCAAAAGGAGCGTGCCGAAGCTGAAGCGGCAGCGGGGGATGATCCTCTACTCGCAGATCTCGCAAAGGAAGACATTCTTCGCATTGATGAGCAATATGCTTTTATCGAAGGACAGATCAAAGGCATTCTTGAGAGTGAAAAAGAAGAGGATGAATTTCCAAATGAAATTATTCTTGAAGTGCGTGCAGGCGCTGGCGGAGAAGAGGCGGCACTTTTTGCTGAAGAACTTGCAAACATGTATCGAAAGTACGCCGAGAGGAAAGGGTGGTCATCGTCAGTTGTCGATGAAGCGCGTGCAACGATGGGTGGCTACAAAGACGCCTCATTTGAAATAAAAGGAAAAGACGTGTACAAGGAACTCCAATTTGAAACAGGTATTCATCGTGTACAGCGAATTCCCGCTACAGAAAAGATGGGACGTGTACATACATCAACTGCATCAGTTGCAATCCTTCCTATGCGCGCAAAAGGAATGGTTCCGATTAATATGGCAGATGTTGAAATGACATTTACGCGTTCAGGTGGTGCGGGAGGACAGAACGTAAACAAAGTGGAAACAGCTGTTCGTCTTGTACACACACCAACGGGGATTATTGTGAAATCACAATCAGAGCGAAGCCAGCAGAGAAACCGTGAGAAAGCCTTTGAAATTCTTCAGGCAAAGCTTGATGTGCTCAAAGTTGAAGAAGATGCCAAAAAGCTCTCAAGTGAGCGAAAGGCCCAGATTGGAACAGGGGACCGTTCTGAAAAAATTCGCACGTACAACTTCCCACAGGATCGCATTACCGACCACCGCATCAAAGAGAGCTGGTCAAACCTTCCAGGCATCTTGGGAGGCAATATGGACCGCATTATCGACAGCTTGGCGGCATACACGGGTGATATGACACCTGTGGATCAAGAATAACAGACTATTGACATACACTCATAATAGGTGTATAATGGTCAGCAGAAGAACATTGAGAGAACTACTCGTTGGTTACAGCTTTTAGAGCATCTGTAGTGCCTTAAAAGCTGTAACCAACAGACAAGCTCGAGGCCCGAACCATTGTGGTGAGGGTGGGGAGCACGTCAGAAAAAGGAGTACGACGATGGCAAGCAAGAACACTCCCGTAGCGATCATTTCCGGGGCAGGCTGGCTCATGCAGCTCGCACTCGGACTCGTGAAAGGGCTTCTGTCCCGCGGCTGGGACAACGAGCGCATTCATGCGCTCGTCACCGACAAAGGCAAGACGGACATGGAGCGCGTCATCGACGCCCTCGTGAACGCTCTCGTCGCGCCCCTCGCTCCGGCGATCGACCTCGCGACGGGCATCTGCCGTTTCACCATCGATTTCGGGAAGTCGCTCGAGGAGATGATCGCCGCCGGTAAGTATGACTGGCGGAACAACGAGATCACCGCTGCGCGGTTTCCGATCACGGGTGGTGGTACGGTCATGGTGGACGGGAAGCTCTTCCACTTCAACCGCAACACCACCACCGACGAAGTCGAGCGTGAGCTCGACAAGGCGGGATACCGCGCTGCGACCATCGCAGAGTTGCTCGCCTTCGGGGCAAGCTTCCCCGAGGTTCAGCGACAGTTCCCGGTGATCGCGCTCGGCTCCGTCGGCTTGGTCGGTGGCGACCGCCGCGTCCCGTACCTCCATGGGCACGACGCGGGGCGGAGCCTCGGCCTCCGCTGGCGGGACGGCGTCGGCTGGGGCGTCGCCTGTCGGTTCCTGGCCGTTCGCCTGCCTGCGCAGGCAGGCAAGTAGTTCTCTGGTTTTTGACCCTTTGCAACGCCTTCAGGCGTAGAGCACTCTGGTCTTGGACCTTCCCGGCGCAACCTACCAAGGTGGCGCCGGGCTTTCGTTTTTGTATAATGTAACTAACAGACGAAAAATCTACGGTCACGGCTTTAGATAGTTTGTTCGCACGCTCGGGAGCGAGAGTTTTGACGGTCACGGCTGTCGAAAGAGTGTTTCCGAGTCCTGAATAAAAACCAGAGAAAGTTGGTGCGATGTGCTCTGCGATATTTTAAGATCGCGAATACGATACAACTCCAAAAACTTTGTTACGATTGATACGTGGTTCAAGGGGTGGTGGTACTGATGGCACGTCGTACATGGCTCCGTCGGATTGGTCAATGGCAACCGCAACGTCCCGTACCTCAATAGGAACGACGCGAAGCGGAACCTCAACCTCAACTGGCGGGACGACGACTGGAACGACACCTGTCGGTTCCTGGCCGTTCGCCACTTTCATCGGTTCTCCCGCTTTACTTTGAGGCGGGAGTTTTATTGAGGAGTTGTCGTTTCCATCCTCCGAGCATCTTTCCAATCTCTCCTAAGAGTTCGCTCAAGTGCGCGTACTTATTGTTATCCAGAGCCTGAACTTCCCAAGCAAGTTGGAGTAGGAGCTTCGTGAGATCTGTCTTCGATATCGATTGATCAACGAGATCTATTTTTTTCTGGCCGGAAGAATAGCTTGCAAAAAAACAGGATTCGATAGCATCAAGAAAAACAGCGTCAATTTTGCTTCCTAACGTAAAACGATGAGATTTCGGGAAGTGGGGAAGGTACTGCTGCCAAACTCCGTAACAATCTTTTAACTTTAAAACCACTGAAACTAATCGAGGGGGGGGGCTTTATTATATGGTTTTTAATTTCATTCATAACTACAAGGATATCATTTCCGTCGAAAATCTTCTCGGCGCATGGCGCGAATTCTTAAAAGGGAAGCGGTCAAAAAATGACGTGCAAGATTTTCAATGGAAACTCATGGATAACATATTGAAACTCCACCACGACCTTGCTCAACGAACCTATTGTCACGGAGGCTATGATGCTTTTAACATTTCGGATCCAAAGCCAAGAAATATACATAAGGCGACTGTCCAAGATCGTCTTCTCCACCATGCTATTTATAGAAAGCTGTATCTTTATTTCGACAAACGTTTTATAGCGGACTCCTATTCATGTCGTCTCAATAAGGGGACACATAAAGCAATTGAACGATTCAAACAATTTGGATACAGAGTGAGCAAAAATAACACTCGGACATGTTGGATTCTTAAGTGTGACATCAGGAAGTTCTTTGCTTCTGTCGATCACCAAATTCTGATACAGATACTAGAGAAACATATTTTTGACAGAGAGTTACTCGGGCTTCTCAAAGAGATTACTGGAAGTTTTTATGTGGGGCGACTCGGCGTCGGTCTGCCGCTAGGCAATCTCACCTCACAACTTTTCGTGAATATCTATATGAATGAATTCGACCAGTGGATGAAACACATAGTCAAAGCAAAATACTATATTCGGTACGCTGATGATTTTGTCGTCCTATCTCATGACAAAGACTATCTTACTGAGTTGATTCCAAGAATTGCTGATTTTCTTGAAGAGCGACTCAAACTCGCACCTCATCCTGACAAAGTGTTTATTAAAACACTTGCGTCTGGTGTCGATTTCTTAGGATGGGTACATTTTCCTGACCACCGAGTATTGAGGACAACGACAAAAAGGAGGATGTCGAGACGACTTGAAAAGGAGTTTTCTTTTAGAACGACACAGTCATACCTTGGACTTTTACGTCGTGGAAATACCGAGAAGCTCAAAGAAACTCTTCTAAACCCTAGCATTATCGACAGCTTGGCGGCATACACGGGTGATATGACCCCTGAGGACGCAGCCTAAGGCACCTTGCGTAGAGCACGCTAATTTGGTATTGTGCTTTTACCCTAAACGGGCCTTTTTATTGGCGACGTAGAGCGAGCGAGATGGAAAAGTAACTTTTTCATCTCCGAGCCGAGGAGCCAAAAAATGGATCAACCCCATTTATTCAAATGACTACAGTTTCAAACGACACGAAAGCAATGGTTGATAAGCTCTTTGCAACAGGAGCTCATTACGGCTATTCGAAAGCACGTCGCCACCCTTCAGCACAGAAGTTCATCTTCGGTGCAAAAAACGGTGTCGATATCTTTGATCTTGAAAAGAGCGTAGAAGCACTCGCAGATGTAGAAAGCTACGTAAAAGGCCTTGCTCAAGTTGGAAAACAAATTCTCTTTGTCGGTGGCAAACTCGAAGCACAAGGCGCAATTCGTCGCGCAGGTGAAGCAATTGACCAACCATTTGTTGCAGGACGATATGTGGGTGGTACGCTTTCAAACTTTGCTTTGATTCGTAAGCGCGTTGAAAAACTCATGACACTCATGGATGAACGTGAGAAGGGAACACTCGTGAAGTACACAAAGAAAGAGCGTCTCATGATTGACCGCGACATCAAGCGTCTTGAAACAACATTTGGTGGTCTCCGTCCAATGCGCTCACTCCCTGGGGCTGTGTTTGTTGTTGATCCAAAGCACGAAAAGAATGTTGTGCGTGAAGCAATGACATTGCGTATTCCAATCATCGCGCTTGCAAACTCAGACTGTGATGTTTCAAAAATTGCACACGTGATTCCTGGTAACGATGCAAGTGTGCACAGCATCGCATTCTTCGTTGACCGATTGGTTGAGAGCTACCGTGAAGGCGCAAAGGATGCACCAAAGATTGTGGTTCCTGAAGCTCCACGTTCTCGCACACGCGATGATGCGCCACATTCACGTGCTCCACGTCGTGAACGCGCCCTTGGCCGTAGCCAAACGGGCGAGGCACCGCGAGCGTAAGTTTTGTTATTTTAATTTTCATATTGTATGGCCGTTACTGCACAAGACATTAAGCAGCTCCGTGACGCTACAGGCGTCTCTATGATGGTATGCCGCGAGGCATTGATGGAAGCGGATGGTGACATGACAAAAGCTATGGATATTCTCCGTGAGAAGGGGGCATTAACTGCATCGAAGAAAGCAGGCCGCGATTTGGGTTCAGGAACGGTGCAAGCATACATTCACAACCACGGTGCTGTGGGTGCAATGGTTGAACTCCTCTGCGAAACAGATTTCGTTGCGCGCAACGAAGAATTTCAGCAAATTGCAAAAGATATCGCTATGCAGGTTGCTGCGACAGACGATGAACTTCTTGCAGCGGGGAACGAGGCACTTCTTAAAGAAGCATTCTTCAAAGATCCATCACGCACGTTGGGTAGTTTAATTGACGGTGCAGTTCAAAAATTCGGTGAACGAACAGAACTTGGACGCATCGTGAAATTTGCGCTCTAATCTATGACTGTCGCATTTATCGTCTTCATTATCGCTCTCGGACTTCTTGCAACTCGTTTTCTTTTTAAACAAAGCGAGCTCACGGCTGGTGTACAGGGACGACTCACGCGAACACTCTCTGCACATTCACCAGTGTGGGAGAATCGCTACGATCGTTTTGCGGCACATGTTGCAATGAAAGCGCGCGCCTTCGGCGCACGCACAGAAGATTTCGGACGCCGTGCATTGGCACAACTTCGCGCAACTACCCGGGGTCTTGTTGTTGTGGTGGCCGCCCGTATGGTACGTTCTGTACGGGGTGAAAAGATGTTATATTCACAGACCACCCCATCGCTCTACTTGAAGCGTTTGAAGGGTGAAATGGATAAGAAAGAGGAGGTTTCAGATGATAAAATAGGAGAGTAGCACTACGCCGCCTTAGCTCAGTTGGTAGAGCAACACTTTTGTAAAGTGAAGGTCCCCAGTTCGAATCTGGGAGGCGGCTCCAAAATAAGTTTAGAAGTTTTTAGTTGGAAGTTGGGAAGGAACATTCTGTCCAGATTCGAACTAGAAGGGGGTCGGGTGAGAAGCGAAGCTTCGCAAGACCTTTTGAGATAGTTTGCGGAGCAAAATATCCAAAAGGTGTACAGATTCTGTAAGAAAGACTGTAGTTTCCCCGTGAAGGAAGGTACTGGAAAACCGTGGGCTTCCAGACCGTGAAGATTCTGGGAGGCGGCTCACTAAGTAGAATCAAGAAGCTAGAAAAATAACGAAGCCCATTTTCGACGCTAGCGTCGAGAATGGGCTCTTGGGTGAAAGCCTCAAAGGCTTTCACCGGTGAGTGTCTTCGGAGTAGGGAGAAGATTTTCCTTCTCTTCTTCGGTTCCGAACTTAATGATGAGCCATCGAAAAATGTAGTCGCCGATGGACTGGGCGAGCGGGATGTCGGGATTCTTTGTATACCCCGATGGCTCGTACCGAGAATAGACGAACTTGTCAGCGAGCACGGTGAGCGGCGCGCCGTACTGGAGCGCGATTGAAACCGCAGTCGCGAACGCATCCAAGAGTCCTGAAATCGTGGACCCCTCCTTCGCCATCACGATGAAAATCTCACCAGGCATTCCATCCTCGTAGAGACCGACAGTGATGTACCCCTTGTGGTTCTCGATCTTGAACTTGTGCGTGATGCTTTCCCGCGTATCGGGAAGCTTGCGGCGACTCTCGTGTATCCTTCGTGATTCTCCAGAGACAGACATATCCCCCCCTTACATTTTTGAACTTGAATCCATCGCAAGTATAGTCCCTTCCATGTTCGATGTCTAAAAACATCCTTTTCGGCATTCAAAATCAAGGGTATACTAGGTTTCTATGGAGGCAGAACACAAAGGCCACTACCATCCGCTCACGATTGTTCAGCGCGATTTCGAACGCATCATGAGAAAGATGGGTTTTTCTATTGCTGAGGGTCCTGAAATCGACGACGAATATCACAACTTCGATGCACTCAACGTGCCGCAAGATCACCCTGCGCGCGACATGCAGGACACGTTTTGGATCAAGGATAAAGACAAAACAGTTTTGCGCACACAGACATCGAACGTACAGATTCGCTACATGGAAAATCATGAGCCACCAATCAGAATTCTCGTGCCGGGGCGCACATTCCGTAGCGAAGCAACAGATGCTCGGCACGAAGCAGTCTTTCATCAAATGGAAGGTCTTGTCGTTGATACAGATGTTACGCTCGCACAACTGAAAGGAACACTTGAGAAAGCGTTGTCAGAATTTTTTGGAAGCTCTGCAACAATTCGTATGCGTCCAGGATTTTTTCCATTCGTTGAACCTACAATTGAAGTAGATGCAAAGTGTTTCTTGTGTGGAGGGAAAAATGAATCCTGTGGTGTCTGCAAAGGTACAGGCTGGATTGAACTTATGGGCGCAGGTACGGTGCATCCAAAAGTGCTTTCGAATGTTGGTATTGATCCGCGAAAGTATAAAGGTTTTGCATTTGGTGTCGGCATCGAGCGATTGGCAATGGTGAAGTATGGCGTGCCCGACATTCGCATGTTTCTGTCAGGTGACGTTCGTCTTATAAACCAGTTCTAGATTATGCACGTATTACATTCGTGGCTACAAGATTTCATAGAAGAAAAACTACCGTCTGCAAACGACATTGCGGAGAAATTGACGATGCATGCGTTTGAAGTCGACGGCGTTGAAGTACTTTCCGATGGAGATGCAATCATTGATGTTGATGTGTTGCCAAACCGTGCACACGATTGTTTGTCACACCACGGAATCGCACGTGAAGTGGCAACTCTTTTTGAACTCACATTTCGTATACCACCTGTCTCGTACAAAACTGATGCGAAAGTGAACACACAAGAACATATTACGTTTTCTGTTGAGAATTCAACACTCGTTCCGCGAGGAACTGTGCGGCTGATCAAGGACGTTTCTGTTGGAAAAACACCAGAGCTTATTAAAGGTCGTCTTGAAAAATTAGGTCAGCGCTCAATAAACAACATTGTCGACATTACAAACTACGTCATGCTTGAAACAGGACAGCCAGTGCATACATTTGATTTTGACAAGATTTCAGGTGGTAAAGATACAAAAACAATAACGATACGCGGCGCAAAAGAAGGAGAGAGTGTAACAACGCTCGATGGAAAAACATACACGCTCAAAGAAAACATGTTAGTGATTGCGGACGAAAATGGACCACTTGATATTGCGGGCGTGAAGGGCGGCGCAGATTCTGGCATCGATGAGAATACAAAACATATTGTGCTCTCGGCATGTAACTTCAATCCTGTGTCTGTGCGAAAAACATCTCGCTCGCTTGGTTTACTCACCGATGCCTCAAAGCGTTTTGAGCAAGGTATTACACCTGAACTCGTGGAACGCGCCGTTGAGCGTGCATCTGAACTGTTCGCACAACATGCAAGCGGGCATATTGCGACAGATACGTTCGATCTCTATCCCCAAAAAAGAAATCCTTACATGCTCGGTGTTTCTGTAAAAGAAGTTGAGAAAACACTCGGTATTTCAATAACAAAGAAAGACATTGCAGATATTTTTAAACGATTACAGTTTTCTCATGATGTTGTTGATCCAATTCCAACACTTCTTGAAAAAGCAAAGAGTTTAGCTGGTGCAAAGTATAAATACGGCGCAAGTGTGCTTCTTGACTCTCCGCATGCTTTTGATTGTTCATCATTTGTTAGTTTTCTGTTTGCGCAGGTTGGTTTACCAACTCCACGCATGACGGTGGACCAATTTGTGTTTGGTGCTGATGTTTCAAAAGAAAATCTTCAAGCGGGAGATGTTGTTTTTTCACGCAGAGAAGCATCAAACAGCGCAAAGTTTACTCGAGTAGCGGACGGGGTTGAGGTAGAACAGAAGACAATACAAGAGGTCTCGCGCGAATGGATGCCAGGAACAGTAGTTTTAGGAGGGGTGAGCCACTGCGGTATCTACTTGGGAGATGGAGAGATTATTCATGCATCAGGTCTGTGGCACAAAGGGGAAGTGGTGGTTGAGCGTCTTGATGAAAGCCCTGCGTTTAAGACGATCGTTGGGTACAAACGCTTCTTACTTTCATCTGAAGAACGTTTTGTTGTAACGGTGCCATCTGAGCGTATTGATGTGCGTGTCACTGAAGATCTCATCGAAGAAATTGGTCGTGTGTACGGTTACAACAATATCCCTGCCGCAACACTTCCTAATTCGGTTTCATCGGAGATAAACAAAACATTCTATTACGTGAATAAAGTGCGTGATTGTTTGGTTGAGAACGGTTACAGCGAACTCTATCTCTACTCGTTTGCGGAGAAGGGAGATATTGAAGTAAAAAACCCTCCCACCGACGATAAGAAGTTTGTTCGTACAACATTAACCACAGGACTTTCAAAAGCGCTTGAACAGGGGGTGTATTTTAAAGATTACCTTGGGCAGTCGGTTGTGAAGCTTTTTGAGATTGGAACAGTCTTTCCAAAGAAAGGCGAACACTTTGCACTCGCTGTTGCCGTTAGTGGTGTGTCAAACAAAACGCGAGACGCCGAGCTTAAAGGTGTTGCAGAAAAGTTAGGAACTATTCTCGGAGAAGATGTGTTGGGACACATTAAAGACGGCATGCTTGAAATTAATATTTCAAAATGCGTTGAATCCTTGCCTTCGCCTTCATCGTACGACGACCTCATTGAGATAGGCTCACAAGAGTTGATGTTCAAACCGTTTTCGCAATACCCATTCGTACTTCGTGATGTTGCTTTGTGGGTACCGAATGAGGTTTCAAGTTTAGAAGTTGAAAAGTTGATAAGGGACAATGCAGGAGAGCTTCTGATTCGTACAACGCTTTTCGATACATTCGCGAAAGACGGCAAAACATCGTACGCATTCCACCTTGTATTTCAATCGATGGAGAAGACACTTTCCGATGCCGATGTTGAAATCCCTATGAAAAAACTCAACAATATCTTCTCCGAAAAGGGCTGGGAAGTCCGCTAAGTGATTTCCCCAAAAAGTGGATTTGAATTTATTTTTTATAAAAAAAACGGTCGCCGGAATTTCGGCGACCGTGAAAGCTACATTTCAATTAATCCTTTCGATTGGCAGATTGAACGTGAGACCGTCGATGTCGTAAGGAGGAGCTATGGGAGGAAGCTTAACGTAGAGAAGCTCGATCATGCTTGAACTCAGAAGAGCACGGAGGTGATAGAGCACATCACTAGTCTGTTCGGACTTTACAGCTAGGAAGAGTGCATTCCAACTTTCCTGATTTCTCGGAAACCGAAATTTCGGAGAGCTATCTGTGAAGGCTTCCTTCAGCTCGCTTTGGATATCGAGATGCGCAATCGCATCCGTTAGTACCCCTAGGGTTGTTTGTTCCAGAGCCTCCTCACGTTCCTTCGTGAGTCCGACTCGCTCGACTGCTTGTGGTAAAAGCTTGAAGGCGAGATCGTCGGCGTTAAGTTCTTGTCGACTTTTTTCAACAAGTCCCTCTTCTGCAACGATAACGGGATTGGGGGCACTCAGCGCACGAAGTTGTATGAGTCTGAGTTCTCGCTGAACAAACAGTTCTGCTGTACGGATACTGCGAATGATCTTTTCTTTTTTTTGCACACATCCTCCATTGGATGAAAGATTCGTCTACGGAAAATATAATATATGGAACAAGATTTGTCAATAAAGAGGAATAAAAATAAGACCCCAAGTATCAGCACTTTTTATTCAATGATTGGAAAAATATGATGATAAATCAAGCCTATTTTCCAAAGAATAATGCTCGCTTTTGGGCTCAAATAATGCTATACTTTTCATATATTTGTAAGGCTTTTTCGCACGATGTCCGCCAAAGAAAATCTCAAAAAAACGTCTGAATATAGTGCGGCGGACATTACCGTTCTTGAAGGACTTGATCCGGTGCGCAAGCGTCCCGGCATGTACATTGGTACAACAGGAGTCGACGGTCTTCACCACCTCATCTGGGAAATTTTTGACAACTCACGCGATGAAGCGATGGGTGGGCATTCGAATGACATTGAAGTCGTGCTTCTTCCTGATAATTATGTTCGTGTTGTCGACAACGGTCGTGGTGTTCCTGTTGATAAACACAAACAAACAGGTGTCTCCGCACTTGAGACAATCATGACGACATTGCACGCCGGAGGAAAATTCGGCGGTGCGGGATACAAAGTGTCAGGAGGACTTCACGGTGTGGGTGCATCTGTCGTGAATGCACTTTCATCACACATGCGTGTTGACGTGTATCGTGACGGCGGACACTATGTACAGGAATATGTGCGCGGCAAAAAGAAGGCACTTGTGAAAAAACTCGAAAACTCCGATCTTCTCGGCACCGCGGTATTGTTCCAAGCAGATGCAGACATTTTCCCTGACCGCACGTATAACTGGGAAAAGATTACCGCGCACCTTCGTCAGCAAGCATATCTCGTACGCGGACTTCGCATTACGGTGATTGATGCGCGTGGTTTAGCAAAACTTCCTGATGTCGGTTCGGTGATGTATGTGCGCGACCTGCCTGCGCAGGCAGGGCTCGGCAACGTGCCTTCGATGACGTTTTATTTTGAAGGAGGTTTGATGTCACTTGTGCGTCACTACAACGAACACCAAAAACCACTTCACCGAACTATTTTCCATGTTGAGAAAGAACAAGATGGGGTATTGGTAGAAGTTGCCGTGCAATACATCGACGATGTCGTGGCACGTATTCTTGCGTTTGCAAACAACACGTACAACTCTGAAGGTGGGACACATATCACTGGTTTTAAGACGGCGCTCACACGCACGATTAATGCGTACGGCAAGAAGTCGAGCATTGTAAAGGAGGCAGACGGTGCATTTTCTGGTGAAGACGTACTTGAGGGCCTCACTGTTGCGGTGTCCGTAAAACTCCCTGAAATTCAATTTGAAGGACAAACAAAAGCTAAACTCGGGTCCGTAGAGGCACGCGGAGCAGTTGAAACAGTATTCGGGGAGGCATTCAATGAGTTTTTGGAAGAGCACCCAGATGATGCGAAGGCGATCATCAACAAAGTGGTCTTGGCACTTCGTGCACGCAAAGCCGCAAAGGCAGCGAAAGACAGCGTGCTTCGCAAAGGCGCACTCGATGGCATGACGCTTCCGGGCAAACTCGCAGACTGTCAGTCACGAAGCGCTGAGGAGTCTGAAATCTTTATTGTGGAGGGGGAATCAGCTGGTGGTACGGCTAAGACAGGACGCGATCGTCGTACACAAGCAATCCTTCCATTGCGTGGAAAAATTTTAAACGTTGAACGCGCGCGTCTCGATAAGATGCTTGCATCAGAGCAGGTGAAGAATCTTGTGATTGCGATGGGTACAGCGATTGGGGACACATTTGATATAACAAAGCTTCGCTATCACAAAGTAGTTATCGCAACAGATGCCGATGTCGATGGTGCGCACATTCGTACGTTGTTGCTGACGTTGTTCTACCGTTACTTTAAACCATTGATTGAAGGTGGATTTATTTACATCGCACAGCCACCTCTCTACAAAATTAAGAAAGGTAAAGAACTATTCTTTTTCTACAGCGAAGATGAGAAAAATACATTCTTGAAAAAAGAGGGTGTGAATGCAGAAGAGCTTGAAGATACTGCGGAAGGGGACGAGAATGCACTCGCTGAAGCAGAAGAAGGAGAAGCAGAGATAGAAACAAAAACGACAAAAGCACCAAAACTTTCAATTCAGAGATACAAGGGTCTCGGTGAAATGAATGCTGAAGAATTGTGGGAAACAACAATGGACCCTGCACGTCGTATCTTGAAACAGGTTGCAATTGAAGATGCACAAGACGCGGACAAGATTTTCGACATTCTCATGGGAACAGATGTTCCATCACGTAAATCATTTATTCAATCAAACGCTCGCATGGCGAGATTGGACATCTAGGAAGAGAAAACAGAAAACAGAAAACAGAAAACAGAAAACAGAAAACAGA
>ERZ1292625.327-Hain-H41-01um-R1-327-length-76782-cov-12_pt1 | contig 76782 bp, 84 predicted proteins | sample MGYA00564400_ERZ1292625 | MGnify/ENA primary metagenome ERZ1292625 (study PRJEB36523, sample SAMEA6512639) | groundwater metagenome | collected 2019-01-08 | study: AquaDiva: Metagenomics assemblies of 32 groundwater samples | reverse complement strand
GGCTCCGTAGCTCAGCCTGGTAGAGCACCGGACTTTTAATCCGGGTGTCGTGGGTTCAAATCCCATCGGGGCCATGTTTTTGAATATGTTAAAAAATAATTTGGTTTCAATCGTAAGAGGAATAGAACCCCTATATCATGGCTCAGGAGAATTGGGAATTAGAGTGTTTAGAAAGGCATATGATGACACTATTGGAGAGGGCATCTACCTTACTTCTGATATAGAATCTGCTGAGGGTTATGCCAAACTTAGATCACAAAATACAAAAACGCCAGTTGTTTATTCTGTAAGTGTGGATGGATTAAATTTTTTAGATTTTAGAGAAATAAAGACTCTGGATATAGTAATGGCTAGCTTTTTAGAAGTTTTAACCGACAAATTAAAACATGCTAAAAAATGGTATGTTGTAGCATCAACAAAAAAAGCTATTGAAGATATAAGAAATAAGAAATATATTAAATCTGGAATTAAAGAAATAACATTTAGCCATGGAGATATTTTTTCTAGACATATAGAATCTCTAGGGTATGATGGGCTACTTGCACTTGAAGGGGGAGAAGGAAAATATCGTAAGATTCATGATTCTTGGGTAGTTCACAATCCTTCTAAAGTCAATTTTATTGGAGAAAGAAAAATTGTCTAAAATCAAAATGAAAAGATGTGAATGGCCTGGCCAAAATCAATTGATGATTGACTATCATGACAAAGAATGGGGAGTTCCGCTTTATGATGATAGAAAACTCTTTGAATTTTTAGTCCTGGACGCATTCCAGGCGGGATTGAGTTGGGAAATTGTCCTTAAAAAAAGGAGGGGTTTTGAAAAAGCATTTAGTAATTTTGACCCTGTAAAAGTTTCAAAATATGGTGAAAAAGACATGAATAGGCTTCTGAATGATGCTAACATTATAAGAAACAGACAGAAAATCACAGCAACAATAACAAATGCTCAAAAATTCTTGGAAATCAAGAAAGAATTTGGGAGTTTCGACAAATATATATGGCAGTTCACAAAACACAAAACAATAAAACATAAGTTCAAAACAACTAGAGAATTACCTGCAACCTCAAAAGAGTCTGATGAAATGAGTAAAAATTTGAAAGAAAGAGGTTTTAAGTTTGTTGGAAGCACTATTTGCTATGCTTTTATGCAGGCTGCTGGAATGGTAAATGACCATATAACTTCTTGTTTTAGATATAAGGAAGTACAATAATCCTTAAATATAATTAGTTTATATTAAATCTATGGAAAAATCAAAATTAGTTAAGTGTTTAAAACTTGCAGAAAACGAGCTTCCAAACGCTTGTGGAACGTATCAAGGACTTTTTGGAAATGATTTACAGTTTTTTGATCCATCTCAGTTTACTTTTATCCAAAAAAAAGCATATACTGCTAGAGCTGAGATTAAAGTAAATATTCGTAAAGGACCAGCAAAAATAATGAGTGTAATTGCTTTTGTTTCGGGAGATGGAACAGGAGACACTTCACTTTATTCTGCGCAAGAATTAATTGTTCCAGAAGAATATCAATTTAGAATAAAGCCAGAAAGAGTTTTTCCTAGAAGTAAAAAAGAGGTTGTTATGGAGGCTTTTTTCCCTTTGTTTTCTATTCGTGGAAATGATGTTTGTGAGAATGCTATATGTTTGGAAGAATTGTCAACTACTAAAGAAGGGAATAGATTTGGTATAAATCTTTTAGGCTGGTTAGGTCAAATTCCAGATGTTTATGGAAGAACTTTATTATTGAAAACAAAAGCTGACCCGCAAGTCGGATTAACTAAAGGTTACAGGAGAAATGGAGATAAATTTGGAGATCCTCATGCAATACATTATCCAACAAAGTCAGTTAATCCGGATACTCTTCAGGTTGTTGGATTTTTAGGCCTGAATAAGGATGACCAATACATCATGGAAATACTTGATGGAATAGCAGTCATACCTAAATGACTTTGGCACTAAGGAGATATTTTCTCAAAAAATCCATTAGACAGAAAGCTTTTTAAACCAATTTTTGTTATCTTTTATTATCCTAGAGTTGCTAAATAAATTCAAGGAGAACTAGCTAAAATTTCCCATTTGCCCCTAACATGCCACATATTCTACAACCAAAACACGTGAAATTATCTGAAAAAGAAGTCGCAGAATTCACAGCAAGACTGAATATTTCAAAAGCACAAATTCCAAAAATTCTTTCAACTGATCCGGGGCTGCCAGAAGGCTGCCAAGTTGGAGATATGATAAAAATTGAAAGAAAGTTCGAAGAAAAAACTGTATCCTACTACAGAGTTGTTGTTTAGTTGAGTATAAACTGAATAAATATCAAATTCATTTAAAAAATGCCTAAGGACACACAGCACTTAATTGTGAAAAAATACCTTGAAAAGCACTCACTCGTAGAGTCAAACATAATTTCTTTTAATAATTTTATAGAGAAAAGAATGCAGGACATTGTTGACGAAATTGCTTCAACTATAGAAAACAATGATTTTGAAATAACCTTGGGAAAAATAAAAACCGGCAGACCAGTAATAACGGAGGCCGATGGAAGTTCTTCTATGGTAATGCCGTCTGATGCAAGAATTAGAAATCTTACATATGCTGCCCCAATACATTTAGAAATGACTGTTAAAAAAGATGGACAAGTTGATTCTGAGGAAGTTGAAATAGGGAAAATTCCAGTCATGGTAAGAAGCAAGATATGCAACACTTGGGGTATGCAAAAAGATGACATGATTGCAAATTATGTTGACCCTCTAGACCCTGGGGGATATTTCTTAATAAAAGGAAATGAAAGGGTTATGGTAATGGCTGAGGACTTAGCTGAAAACCAGCCTTTTGTTGAAACAGATTCAAGAGGAAATTTAGTCTTAAAACTTTTCTCATTAAAAGGAACATACAGAATCCCAACAACAATCACAGAGGATAAAAAAGGACTTTTTGAAGTTTCATTCGGTAAATTCAAAAATATTCCTGCAATTGTTTTGCTTAAAGCTTTGGGATTAATAAAAGAATCTGACATTGCAAGATACATAAAAAAAGAAACAGACAGTGTTATTGTTAACTTGTATGAGTTTGTCAATATTGCAACCAAAGAAGATGCTATGATGTTTATTGCTGAAAAAACCAGTTTACAGGGAACAAAAAAAGAAATTCTTGATAGAGTAAAACAAAGAATTGACTCATACTTATTTCCACACATTGGACAGAAAAAAGAAGACAGAATAAAGAAAGGAGTTACATTGTGCAAATTAATAAAACAATTTTTGCTTTCTAAAGAAAATCCTGAATTGAGAACAGACAAAGACCATTATGCAAATAAGAGAGTAAGACTTTCTGGAGATCTTTTAGCAACTTTATTCAGAGTTAACTTGGGAATTTTAATTAGAGACATACAATACTCTCTGCAAAAATCCTCCAAGAGAAAAAAGTTTTTCTCCATAAAGATAATTGCTAAGTCTACATTATTCTCGCATAGAGTCGAATCAGCAATTGCAACAGGAAGTTGGACAGGGGAAAGATCTGGAATAACACAGAACATGGACAAAACAAATTATCTTGCAACAATTTCACAGCTTCAAAGAGTTTCAAGTATGCTTTCAAGCGACCAAGAAAATTTTAAGGCGAGAACTTTGCATCCAACTCACTACGGAAGATTCTGCCCCATAGAAACTCCAGAAGGAACAGAAATTGGTCTTAGAAAGAATCTCGCAATATTGAGCAGAGTCTCGACAAGAATTGACCTTGACGAAGAAAAATTCATAAAAGATCTTCAAAATTTTGGATTGAGAACAGAAGATAATAATAATAATAAAGAGACTGATGTTTTCTTAAATGGAATGTTTATTGGAACGATTGAAAATCCAAAAGATTTTGTGACTAAAATAAGAGAAAAAAGAAGGAACAATCAGCTTCCCGTTCAGCTTAATGTCAGAGATAACGAAAAATTCCAGACCATTTTGATATCAACGGAAGCTGGGAGAGTTTTAAGACCTTTAATAATTGTTGACAACGGATCTTCAAGATTAAAAAATGAGCATATTGTAAGAATAGAACAGGGAGAAATCGATTGGCAGTATTTAGTTGAGAGTGGAGTTATTGAATATTTAGACGCCTCTGAAGAGGAAAATACATTAGTTGCACTTTATGAAGAAGAAATAACGTCGGAGCACACCCATCTCGAAATAGATCCTTTAGATGTATTTGGAGTTGTTACAAGCCTTGTACCTTATGCAAATCACGATCAGAGTTCCAGACTGAACAGAGGAAGTAAAACACAAAAGCAGGCTTTGGGAATTTATGCCGCAAATTATCTGTGTAGGATTGACACTGATGTCAGCATTTTGCAATACCCTCAAAAACCAATTGTTAAAAGCTTTGTTTATGACACTTTAAACATTTATCCCGCAGGACAAAATTTAGTTGTTGCGATCATGACTTACGATGGTTACAATATGGAAGATGCACTTGTTTTCAATAAAGGAAGTGTTGATAGGGGAGTTGGAAGAAGCTTCTATTACAGGCCATATTCAGCAGTTGAAATGCATTATGCTGGAGGGTTAAGAGATGAAATAGGAATTCCTGAAAAAGATTCTTCAGGATATAAGACAGAATCAAGCTACAGACTTTTAGATGATGACGGAATAACACATCCAGAAGCCGAAATTTCTGAGGGAGATGTTTTAATTGGAAAAGTCTCACCACCAAAATTCCTGTCAGAAGCTAGAGAAATTTCCGTTAGAACAAAAAAAGAATCAAGCGTGACTATGAGACAAGAAGAAAAGGGGACTGTAGAATCTGTTTTTATTACTGAAGATAATGAAGGAAATAAGATTGCCCAAGTAAAAACAAGGGATCAAAGAATTCCCGAAGTTGGTGATAAATTTGCAACTTCCCACGGACAGAAAGGAGTTCTTGGGCTGATAGTGCCTGAAGAAGATGTCCCATTCACAGCAAGAGGAGTGAAACCAGACGTAATCTTTAATCCTCACGGACTTCCAAGCAGAATGACTGTTGGTTATCTTTTAGAACTGCTTGCAGGAAAGGTTGGATGTTTAAGGGGAAAAGTTATCGACGGAACTTGCTTTGCCGGAGAAAGTAAAAAAGAACTTGAAGAACAACTTAAAGCTTTAGGGTTTAGATATGATGGAAAAGAAACAATGTATAATGGAGTAACTGGAAGAAAGATAGAGTCAAAAATATTTGTTGGGAATCTTTATTATTTGAAATTAAAGTATATGGTTGGAAACAAGCTTCACGGAAGAGCTTCAGGAAAAATCGCCTTGCTGACAAGACAGCCTATAGAAGGAAGATCAAGAGGGGGAGCTTTAAGGCTTGGAGAAATGGAGCAACAAGTTTTAGTTGCGCATGGAGCGGCTTTGTTGTTAAAAGAAAGATACAGCTCCGACAAAGTTGTTTTGCCAATATGCGTCAAATGTGGCGCTACAGCCGTTGATGATAATATAAGGAAAAAAGTCTCCTGCCCTATATGCAGCAGCGAGAAAATAGAATTTGTTGAAATCTCATATGCGTTCAAATTACTTGTTGAAGAATTACAAGGATTGCACATTCATACAACGTTTGGATTAAAAAATAAATATGAATAAATAAAAAATGCAAAAAAGACTAAGAAAAAAAATCGGGGAAATAAGGTTCAACTTATTTAGTCCGGAGCAGATTAAAAAATTATCTTCTGCAAAAATTGTGACTCCAGAACTTTATGATATTGACGGCTATCCTGTCGACGGTGGTTTGATGGATTTAAGACTTGGAGCAATTGATCCGGGAGTAAGATGCAGGACTTGTGGGGGAAGAATAAAAGAATGTTTAGGGCATCCAGGAAGTATTGACCTTGCAAGATCAGTTATTCATCTTAATTATGTACCTTTAATAGAAATGGGTTTAAGATGTTTTTGTAGAGCCTGTGGAAAACTTATGCTTGAAGAAAAAGATCTTACAAAATATCCCCCAAGTCAAAGAGTAAAGAGAGCAAAAGATGTTAAAAAATGCCCATACTGTCAAACAGCCAATGAAAAAGTAAAGCTTGAAAAGCCAACAACTTTCTACAAGGGAAAGTCAAGAATGTTCCCAACGGAAATAAGAGAAATTCTATCTAATATTCCAGACGCTGAATTAAGAAAAATTGGGGTTGAACCTAGTTCATGCAGACCAGAGTGGGGAGTCTTAACAGGACTTTTAGTTCCTCCTGTAACAGTCAGACCAAGTATCATTCTTGAAACTGGAGAAAGAAGTGAAGATGACTTAACACACAAGCTTTCTGATATTATAAGAGCAAATCAAAGATTGTGGGAAAATCTGAATGCCGGAGCACCGGAAGTAATTATAGAAGATTTGTGGGATTTACTGCAATTCCATATAACAACTTTTTTTGATAACACTGTTGCAAGAATTCCTCCTGCAAGGCACAGAAGCGGCCAGCCATTGAAAACAATTTCAGAAAGAATAAAAGGAAAAGAAGGAAGAATAAGAAAAAATCTTGCAGGTAAAAGAGTAAATTATTCTGGAAGAACAGTTATTTCGCCTGACCCCTCAATCCAGATTAATGAGGTTGGAATTCCCTACGAAATTGCAAGAGTTGTTACTGTTGCAGAGACTGTCAACGATCTTAATTTTGAGAACATGAAGGCACTAATAAAAAAGGGTGAAGAATATCCTGGAGCAAATTATGTAATAAGACCCGACGGAAAAAGAAAAAAAATAACGCCGGATTTAAAGGATGAAATAATAAGTGAATTGACACCGGGATACCAAGTCGAGAGACATTTGAGAAATGGGGACATTGTTTTATTCAACAGACACCCGAGCCTTCACAAAGGAAGTCTGATGGCACATTATGTAAGAGTTTTGCCTGGAAGAACTTTCAGACTCCATCCAGCCGTTGCTGCTCCTTATAACGCTGATTTTGACGGAGATGAAATGAACATCCACTCTCCTCAAACAGAAGAAGCAAGAGCAGAAGCAAAAGTGCTTTTGGACGTAAAAGAAAATCTGATTTCTTCAAAGAATGGGACCAATCAGATAGGTTGCATCGCAGATTCAATAACAGGGAATTATCTTTTAGGGCTAGAGAATTTTTCAAAAGAGTATGTTAATCAATTGTTTTATCAATCTGGAATTGACCATGTTTTCACAAAAAAAACAATTTCAGGCATGGAAATTTTCTCAAACATACTTCCAAAAGTCAACTTTTCAAACAATTCTATAACAATAAAAGATGGGGAAGTAATTAAAGGAATCATTGATAAGACATTGTTTGGGCAAGAAGACGGAGAATTGATAAGGGAGCTTGACAGAAAATTTGGCAGATATGAAACTTTTGAGACAATAAAAAAAGCATTCAATCTTGGGAAGAATTATTTGAACGACAAAGGAATCACAATCGCCTTGGAAGATTTTGATGTTGATGAAAAAATAGCTGACGAATCTAAAAAAGTTATAGAGAGGGCTGAAAAGAAAGCTTATGAAATAATAGATGAATGTAATAACGGAACGCTTGAATTGCTTCCTGGAAAAAGTATTGAAGAATCAAGGGAAATAAAGATACTCAGGACTTTGAATGAAGTAAGAACAAAAATTGGGGAATTAATCAAAGATCAGTTCCCTGAAGAAAATCCAGTTACATACATGATAAGAAGTGGTGGTGGCGGAAACATACTTAACATAACGCAGATGGCTTGTTGCGTCGGACAACAGGACTTGGAAGCAAAAAGAATTGATATTGGTTACACTGGAAGAACTTTATCTTTTTTCAAGAAAGGAGATCTTTCCCCACAATCAAGAGGGTTCATTGCAAGTTCATTTATCAAAGGACTGAGGCCTAGCGAATTTTTCTTTGGAGCAATAACCGGAAGAGCAACACTTATGGATACGGCTTTGAGAACTCCTAAGTCCGGTTATTTGTACAGAAGATTGGCAAATGCGCTGCAAGATTTAAGAAAAGAATATGACGGAACAATAAGAGACAGCAATAATAATATAATACAGTTCATTTATGGAGATGATGGAATAGACGTAGCAAAGCAATATGACAAGAAAGAGCTTGAGCCGGGAGAAGCTATTGGAATCATAACTGCACAGTCTTTTGGAGAACCTTCAACACAAATGGTCTTGAGAACATTCCACTATGCAGGGGTTTCTGAAATGCAGGTAACTCAAGGACTTCCAAGACTTATTGAAATATTTGATGCGAGAAAAAAACCTTCTTCACCAAAAATGGAGATATATTTGAAAAAAGAATATGACAATGAAAAAGATGCCAAAGTTCTTGCTGAAAAAATAAAAGAAGTCACTATGAAAGAAATAGCTTCTGAAGTTAATCTTGATTTTACCGATAAGAAAATTGAAATAAAAATTGACAAAGAAGGATTAAAAAGAGTCCATATGTCTATTGGAAGTGTTGTGTCAAGATTGAATGAACTTGGATTTAAGGTTAAAGAGAAAAGTGATTCTATAACTTTGAGTTTGGAAGATCAAGGTTTCAAGGAAATTTATAATCTTAAAGAAAAGGTAAAAGACACAATCATTTCTGGAATAAAAGGAGTCAAGCAAGTGTTGATTGTCAAGAGAGAAGGAGATTATGTTATTGTAACTTTGGGAACTAACTTGAAAAAAGTTTTGTTGTTCAAAGAAGTAAACCCTAATAAAACAATTTCAAATGACCTTCATGAAGTTGCGGAAGTTTTTGGAATTGAAGTTGCAAGACAGCTGATTATTGAGGAAATCAAGGCTGTTATAAAACCTCAAGGACTTGACATTGATCAGAGACACTTGAAGCTTGTTGCAGATGCGATGACTAATACTGGAGATGTTAAGGGAGTTACAAGAATAGGAATCATAGCGCAAAAAGCCTCGATTTTGGCAAGAGCGACTTTTGAAACTCCTGTAAAACAATTTGTAAATGCGACGATAAAAGGAAGCAAGGATAAATTAACAAGTGTAATAGAAAACATAATTTTGAATCAGCCTGTTCCGGTTGGAACCGGATTACCTGGACTGCTTGTTCAAATTGTCGGACCTTTGAAAAAGAAAGATAGTGAATTGAAAACTGCCAAAAGCGAGATAGTTGACAGGGCAAATAAATAAATCTTTGTTTTCTCAAATAAACTTATTAAGCATAAATTTATAAAGAAATTTTTTTTAAGAGAATAATACACTATGGATACAACTATTGACATGCAGATTATGAGACATCTCAACTTGTTTGAGAAAGTCACAGGTGTCAGAACTAATTTCTGTTTTAAATATAATGAAACAATTTTTTATTGCATCCCTAAACCACTAATACCTAGAGCTTTGGGAGAAAAGGCCAGAAACATAAGAAGAATTAGTGAAATTCTTGGGAGAAGGATTAGAATCATTCCCATGCCTGAAGGAATTGAATACGCCAAACAATTTGTGCAGAATATTGTTGACCCTGTAACATTCAAAGACCTGAGTATTAATGAAGGAGAGATTGTGTTGAATGCAAGTTCACAAAACAAAGCCGCACTTATAGGAAGAAACAAGAGAAGACTTTTAGAGATGCAAAAAATCATAAAGGATTTTTTTGGAAAAGAGTTTAGGATTCAGTGAAAAACGAATAATATTTAAAGGGGAGAGGCGAGTAATGATTCTATGAAAGACTTTCCTTCGTATCCTCAAAAACTTGCAGTAGATATTTCCGAAAAGGATATTGGGAAAAAAGTAGTCTTGCGAGGCCCGCAAAAATTCGTTGTTGGTTATGTAAGTAGAGTTCAAGGAGATAAAATAAGAATTAGTAATAATCCACCAAGAAAAAAATCTCTAACAGATGTTTTAACTTCATTTATTTCTGAATGGGGTGGGCAAAAAGAAAAGAAACAAGAAAGAGATTACAGTTTAAATGAGTTCTTGCACTATTCATTGTTAAGATAAATTCCTCCACAATAAGGTTTAAAAACTAATTTTCTCGTATAATCATATGTCATTAAAAGCTGCAAAAAAGAAAGTCAAAGATAGGAAAAAATTTAGATGGAGTGACAGACATTACATAGTTAAGACTCTAAATCTTTACGCAAAATCTGACCCATTAGAGGGGGCAAATCAAGCAAGGGGAATTGTTCTTTCAAAAATTCAAAAAGAAGCAAAACAGCCAAACTCAGCAATGAGAAAATGCTGCAAAGTTCAGCTAAAGAAAAATGGAAAATCTGTAACAGCATTTATTCCAGGTAATCTGGCACAAAAATTTATTGATGAACACGATGAAGTTCTTATAGAAAGAATTGGTGGAAAGCAAGGAAGAAGTAAGGGAGACATTCCTGGAGTCAGATATCAGGTAATTCAAGTAAATGATCAACCTCTGCATCTTTTAGTTAGAGGAAAAATAGAAAAGGGTAGAAGATAAAATGACAGAATACGAAGTTGGAGACAGAATACCTAATGATATATTATTTACAGATAAACAAAATGTATGGGGAGAAGTAAAATATCTTGGTGAGGACGGTCAAACAAGAATAAGAGGAGGGGATTATCAAACCCATCAGTTTGATAATCCTGTTGAGATAAAAAAAAGAAAAGATGGAAAATTGGTTATGATTGTTACACCATTAGCAAGAAGCGGGGAACTTTTAGATTAAAATGATAGAAAATAAATATCAACCAAGATATGACACAGTAACAACTGTTGTATTGGGAAAGGGATTAGTTTTAAAACTTGGTTTAAGGCTAAATGAAGATAATGCTACAGTTAAGACTACTCCATCAGGAACTGTCTATATAGAATACAAAAAATAAAATGATACAAACTAAACTTCCAATTTTTAAGATATTTGATCTTTATGATATGCAAGAAATTGTAGTAGAAGATCCGGGGCTAAAAGATGTAATAAACCTTGAGCCAAAATTAATCCTAAAAAGCTATGGAAGAAATGTCCAGAAAATGGGGCAGTTAAAAGTCAACATTGTTGAAAGGCTTATGAATAAGCTTGCCGTTGCTGGGCATAGAGGTAAAAAGCACAGGATAATGTTTGGAAGATCAAGCGGAAAGTATACAAAAAACATGGGAACTGTTTTGGATGCACTAAAGATAGTTGCCGAAAAAACTGGGAAAAATCCAGTGCAAGTTCTTATTAAAGCGATAGAAAATTCTGCACCCAGAGATGAAATAACAGTCATAGAATATGGTGGGGCAAGATATCCCCAAGCTGTTGATGTCTCACCTTTAAGAAGAGTTAACCTTGCAGTAAAACACATTGTTCATGGCGCATCAGATAAAGCTTTCGGAAAAAAGAAAACTATTGTTCAAGGACTAGCTGAAGAGATAATGCTTGCTGCAGACAATAATGGAGATAGTTTTGCTGTCAGAAAGAAAAAAGAAGCTGAAGCTCAGGCTGACAGCGCAAGGTAAATCATCACCATAATTCTTTTAAAGGGTGAAATTATAAAATTAGACATGAGTGACATAAAAATTTCTGATTTAGAAAAGATATTAAGTTTTATTCCGATTAAAAACGCAACAGCATATTTCTCAGTAGATAAGGACTCAGGTTTTGATTATTCACCCATAAATCAAATGGCTGGTGAAATCGCTACATCTACTCAAACATCAGTTAGTTTACTTGGTACAAAAATCCGAGGCGATGTTTGTTGCACTAAACAGGAGGTTTTAAGATTATATTCAGAGTGGTTTAATTCTGAAATTGACAGAAATAAAAATCTTGACAGAGATGTTCCTCTACCATGGCAGGGCAGAAAAACATTAAAAATTGAAAAAATAAATTTCCAGAATCTCAATGCTTCTGCTTCTAATGGTGGAGCAAAGATAGATATAAATCTTTTAGATAGCATAATTGAAGTCTAGGCCTGGCAAAAGAATTTAGACTATATTTCAAAAATACAAAAGAATATACCTAATGGTTTTGAATTTAGGTACAAGTCCTCTTGAATTTAGATAACTTAGTACAATAATTCTTATAAATAACAATCTTATAATCTTAGTATGGGTTTCGAAGAACAACTTAAAGCAGTTAATAATTCTTATCAAGAGAGAGTGAAAAGAATACAAGAAGTAAGAAAACAAATTTGGGAAGGCTTTAAAGATGAAGTCTCCGAATTGGAAAAATCTGTTTCTGATGAATTTAAAATTCTGGTAAATCAGGTTGGTCCAATAAAACACTCGTCAAAATATGCAAACTTTAGCGCAACTATAGAAGCATTTAGTGTAGAATACGAGCCTGAACTGAATAGAATGGTTATAAAAGTAGAGGAGTTAAAAACAGGCGATGGAAAAATAATAAGTGAAGAAATGGGTGGATGCCCACATGGTTATGTTGGATTTGGTGGACCATTTGATAAAGATTCGAGAACTATTGAATTTATGAAGAAATATCATGTTAATCATATCAGAGTGCCAGATAATTGTGAGCACAAATAGTTTTTCTTACCAACAACTTTAAAAAGCATTTTTTCAATTAAAGTATATTCTAAATATGCATTAGGACAAATTTCATGGCAGAAAAAGAATCACAATTTGACAAGATAAAGAGAATCAATAAGTACCAAAAGAATATTAGGAATATTGCGACTTCGGCACATATTCATCATGGTAAAACTGCTTTGACAGACAATCTTCTTGCCGCATCCGGTTACATGGCCTCGAAATCTGCAGGAGACCTTGAAGCAGGAATGGCAACATGGCAACATTCTGATGAACAGGAAAGACTTATGACAGTTGACGCTGCAAATGTCTCAATGGTTCATGACTATCATGGGGAAGAATATCTGATTAACTTGATTGACACTCCTGGTCACGTCGATTTCTCCGGAAATGTTACAAGAGCTATGAGGGCCATAGACGGAACTATTGTTTTGGTATGTGCTGTTGAGGGGATAATGCCACAAACAGAAACAGTAGTCAAACAAGCATTAAGAGAAAGAGTAAGACCTGTTTTGTTCATAAATAAAGTTGACAGATTAATAAAAGAATTGAAACTGACTCCGGAACAAATGCAGCAAAGATTTGTTGAAATTTTCCACGAATTCAATGAATTAATAAGAAAAGTGGCGGAGAGTGAATTTAAAGAAAGTTGGGCTGTTGACATCAAAAATGGAAGCGTTGCATTCGGATCAGCAAGGGAAAACTGGGCAATGTCTGTTCCATTCATGCAAAAAAAGGGAATTAATTTCAAGGACATTTTAGCACTTTATGAAATGAGTGAAGAGGATAGAAAAGAGTGGTGCTGGAAAAACGCGCCTCTTTACGAAGTTCTTTTAGACATGGTAGTAAAGCATCTTCCAAATCCAATTGAAGCTCAGAAGTATAGAATTCCAAAAATATGGCATGGAGATTCTGAAACTGATTTCGGAAAAGATTTAAAAAATTGCAATCCAAAAGGAGAGATTGCGTTTGTTGTTACAAGAATTGTTATTGAGCCAAGATCTGGAAAAGAAATTTCTGCCGGAAGACTTTTCTCAGGAACATTAAAACCTGGCACGGAAGTTTATCTTAATCTTGCAAAACAAAGACAAAAGATTCAACAGCTTTTTGTGTATAATGGAATAAAACCAGAACAAATTGATGAAATTGTTGCAGGAAATGTCTTGGCTATTTCTGGTATTGCGGGAGAAGCCGGAGAAACAATCACATTAGAGCCACAAACTCCATTCGAAGAATTAAAACATATTTTTGAACCGGTTATCACTAAAGCCATTGAAGTTGAAAAAACAGCTGACTTGCCAAAGCTTGTTGAAATATTGAAAAAAGTTGGAAAAGAAGATCCGTCTATAAAAATTGAAATCAATGAGCAGACGGGAGAAAATCTTATGTCTGGAATGGGAGAATTGCATCTTGAAATAATTGAAAACAGAATAAGGACTGAAAAAGGGTTATCAATAAGGACTTCTTCACCAATTATTGTTTATAGAGAAACAGTTTTAAAAAAATCAGGAGCTGTTGAAGGAAGAAGCCCAAACAAACATAACAGCTTCTTTATGAGCGTTGAGCCATTAGAAGATGATGTTTATCAGGCGATAAGAAACGGAGAATTGAGAGAGGGAAGAATAAAAAAGAAAAGTCAGGAAGCGTTTGATGTGCTGTCAAAATTAGGATGGGATGGAGATTCTATAAGAGGTATAAGAGATGTCTATAAAGGGAATATGTTAGTGGATGAAACAAGAGGAGAAGTCCATCTTGGAGAAGTAATAGATATGATTTTAGACGCGTTTGAAATGGTTATAAACCAAGGACCTTTGGCAAGAGAGCCATGCATGAAAATGAAAATTTCTTTAGCAGATATAAAACTTCACGAGGATGCAATTCACAGAGGTCCGGCTCAAGTTTATCCAGCAGTGAGAGAGTCAATCAAAGAAGCAATGAAAGAAGCATCACCCTCAATGTTTGAGCCTATTCAAGTTCACATAATAGAAGCGCCAACTTCATTTTTGGGAGAAGTGAATAAGTTAATATCCAGCAAGAGAGGACAACTTTTAGATGTCAAGCAAGATGATTCTGGAGTCACAATAGAAGCAAAACTTCCCGTCGCTGAAATGCTTGGATGGAGTTCTGATTTAAGATCTGCAACAGAAGGAAGAGGAGTTTCATCTTTATCTGATCAGTTCTTCGAAAAAACACCCACCTCATTGCAGGATGAAGTAATAAGGAAAATAAGAAGCAGAAAAGGTTTGGCTGAGAATCAGTAAAAAGGTGTTTGTGTTACAAACAAAATTATTAAAATCAGTTTAGAGCATTAACAATATCATTGGGTAAATTTTCAACTTTGTTAATTATATCTAGTGAAATTTCTTCCCTTTTATGCACTTCCATTTTAGATATTTCCCTATAAGTTGTTGCTGATTTTTTTAAATATTTTAAAATCAAATCGTAAGTTTCAGCCAATAAAAAAATAAAGTCATCGTTAAATTTTTTTGATTGTAATAATTTCTTGCATCCATCAGAGATTAGTAATCTAAAATCAGTGTGTTTATCCTTAGATTTAAAATATTTTTCTATAAAATCTATTAATTCTTCAAATTTTAGAGTAGAATCAATTTTTTCCTCATTAATTTTATTGTTAAGAAGTATTAATGAATAGAAAAAGTAAACAGGAATATCATCCAAAAAAGGTTCTCCTTTTGATAACACAAAAATATCAGAGTTTAGCTCACCAAATGGAATTGTATTATTATACTGCAAAAAATGAGATAATTCATGGCCGAGGTTATAAAAACTAATTTCTTCATAAGGTTTAACAGACAAAATTAATCTGTGAATATTAGCGCTTGCTTGCGCAAAATTTGGAGTTTTTTTAGAAATTCTTTCAATAAACAAAGTCCCAATAGGTTTACCAATCGTATATTTTCTTTTTTCTTTATAACCAATTTCCATGCTTAAAGAATCAAATTCTTTGAATTTGGTAAAAATTATTTTAAATTTTTTATTTAATAAATTTACTTCTTCATCTGTAAACTTGTCAGAATAAATGATATTGACCATAATACAAGATGGGAATAGAATTTAAAAATTATATGTATATTAAGGGTTATTCAAAATCAGTAATCACAAAAATTTTTAAAGAGATTTTTCTAAGTATTTGCATGTTAAAAATAAATGATTTGGTCTTGGAGGAAAAAGTCGTAATAAAAAGAGGAGTTAAATCTTTGCCAGATAGAGAAGAGGATGGAAAAACTTTTCCAAATAGAATGATAGGTCTTGTAACAAATATTGATGAAAGTAAAAAAAGAGTCAGAGCTCATTTTTATTATAAAGAAGAGCCTTATTGGTTGTGGTACAACGCAAAAGATTTGACGATAGCGCCTGAACAAACAAGAGGTTAAAATTCATTGTTACCAAAAACTTTATAAACCTAATTTTTTTTACATAAATATCAAATTTTCTACGGAAAATTGTTATAACAAATGGCAAGAGAAAAACCAAATATGAACGTTGTGTTCGTCGGTCACGTTGACGCTGGAAAGTCAACCGTAGTCGGAAGATTGCTTTTCGACACTGGAGCTGTTACTGAACAAGAAATGACAAAGTTACGAGCTGAAGCTGAAAAGCATGGCAAAGTTGGTTTTGAATTCGCTTATGTTATGGACAAGATTAAAGAAGAAAGAGAAAGAGGAGTTACAATTGACTTGGCTTATAGAAAGATTATGACTCAGAAATTCCAAATCACAATCATTGATGCACCAGGACACAGAGACTTCGTCAAGAACATGATAACTGGAGCCTCGCAGGCTGACTGCGCATTCCTTGTTGTTTCTGCACCTTCAGGAGTCGAACCTCAAACAACTGAACACTTGTGGCTTTTAAGAACAATGGGAGTTAAGAATGTAGCCATAGCAGTCAACAAAATGGATGCTGTGAGTTATGATCAAGCTAGATTCAACAAAGTCAAGGAAGATGTTACAAAACTTTTAAGCCAGGTTGGGATTACTGCTGCTGCTTACATTGCGTGCGCTGGACTTAAAGGAGATAATGTTAAGAATAAATCTGCAAACATGCCTTGGTACACTGGGCCAACAATCCTAGAGCAAATGGACTTGTTCCCACAACCAGAACCTCCAACAGACCTTCCAATGAGAATGCCTGTCCAAGATGTTTATGAAATCACAGGAATTGGAACAGTGCCTGTAGGAAAAATTGAAACTGGAAAAATGAAAGTTGGAATGAAAATCAAAGTCTTGCCTGGAAGAACAGGAAAAGGAATTGACGGCGAGATAAAAACAATAGAAGCTCACCATGAAACACTTCCTGAAGCAGTTGCAGGAGACAATGTTGGAATAAACATAAGGGGCGTTGGAAAGAAAGATATTGCAAGAGGAGATGTTATATGCGCAGCTGACCACCCGGTTCCAATTGTTGAGGAATTCATTGCACAGATTGCAGTAATAAACCACCCAACTGTTTTGGCTAAAGGTTACACACCAGTATTTCACGTTCACACAGCACAAGTGCCATGCCAGTTCACTGAGCTTATAGCACAGATTGATCCAAAAACAGGACAGGTCATAAAGGAAAATCCTGACTTCTTGAAAAATGGAGATGTTGCTAAGGTAAGAATAAAGCCACAAGGAAACCTTGCTTTGGAAACACAAAAGAACAATCCATACATGAGCAGGTTCGCTGTAAGAGATGCTGGAGCAACTGTTGCTGCAGGTGTTTGCATTGAGATTGTCAAACACAAATAATTCTTGAAAAATGGATGAAAATGTACTTTATTTTGGCGTTTACAATTCTGTTTTAGGAGTAATGTTAAGAAGAGAAGTTGGAGATTTTAAATATGATGTTGTGTCTAAACAAAATAAAGTAAATGGCAGATTAAGAAGGTTAGATTATGACGTACTTGTTATGGAGGACTTAAGCGAAAGAAAGGTTGAGATTTTAAGAAAAGCTAATGAAAAAGGTATTGGGTCTATTGTCCTTGTTGGTGAAGGTTTGTCTGAAGCCTTCAAAAAGGAAGCAATGGAACTTGGTGCAAAAGTAATCACTGTACCAATTGGAGCAGATAAATGGAAAGAAATTATTCCTGAATTTAGTTCAAGTATAGAAAATTTCATAAATAGAAAATACGCTCAAAAAAATTAATTCATATTCTCAATATCAGTAATGCTTAAAAAGCCGGCACAATTAATCTAGTTATGTTAAAAAGAGAGATATTAAAGGGGGACATGTCTAAAACCGAGGTTGAAGCTTTCTTGAAAGGTAAAGGAGATTTTGTTCAAATTGATCATTTGTCGAGAATGGTTAAAGAAAGAGATTTGGCGACTGACAAAAAAAAGTTTTTGTATCAGAAACTTGCTGAGCTTTATGACAAAAAAGGCATGTTTGTCGAGGCTGCTAAAATGTACAACAATATTTCTATTCTTTCAACAACTTTTAAGGAAAAAATAAATGCGCACATGAAAGAAGTTGAATTTTATGTGAAGGGTGGAGATTTGATGATGCTTGATGAGGCTTTAAAAAAAGCTCTTGGAGAGGCGCAACTTAAGGAAAGAGAGGGAATTTTTTCTGCAGTGAAAGATTTTTGCAAAAGGCAGGCAGAAGTTTATGTTAAAGAAAGAAGAAGAGCTAACGCAATAAAACTTTATGAAAAGCTTTTGCAGATGAGACTTTCCGAAGCTGAAAGACAGGACATAAAAAGCAAATTGATGAGCCTTTACGAGCAGACTGGGAAGATAAAAGAATATTTCACACTAAAAGAGAACAAAACTGAATCAAGAGCAAGAACAGAACAAAAAAGGACTGAAAGGTCCGTTAAACCAGAATATACAGATAGTTTTGATTTGAACAAAGAACTGGGTTTGTGAAGATAGATTTTTATAGAATGATTATTTCTGAAAGTGATGGGCTTTATCATTGTTTATATAACACATAAAAGTTTAAGTGAAGCTAAAAAAGTGTGTGAACATTTACTCAAAAGAAAGCTTATTGCCTGCGTCAACTATTTTCCAATTCAGAGTGCATATTGGTGGAAGGGAAAGATAGATAGTGCTAATGAGGTAGTGTCTATTGTTAAGTCAAAAAAAGAGAACTGGAATGAAATAAAGAGTGAAATTAAACAGATCCATCCTTATGAAACGCCTTGTATAATGAAATTTGACGTTGAAGCTAACGAAGATTACGAGAAATGGATAAATAAAGAGACAAAATAAAATCCACCACAATAATTCTTATAAACAGAGATTTTCTAAGGAGATTATGGTAAGAGAGAAAAATAAAAAGATAGAAGTAAACATTAGCAATACGGAAATTTTTCCTGAGCATCCATGGGATTTGGAAGGAAAAACAGGATTTATCGAAAAAATAGTTTTCGTGGGAGAAGGAAGAGTCACAGAAATTGGTGTAGCAAATCTTGGCTTACGCAACAGTATGTATCTAGAGTTTGAGGATTTCCAGAAATTCTTAAAAATGTATGGGGTCAAAGGATCAGAGTATCTTATAGGAAAACCAGTTATTTCTGTTTATAATAAAGACAATTTGTGTGGTCTTATTCCTATTAATGTAGAAAGATATTAAACCGAAACCCTTAAAAAAGCACCAAGCCTTGTAGTTTAGGAAAATATCATCATATTATCACAATCACTTTCACACTCACATTCATTTCTCGTGAGAAGTTTAAGTCAGTTAGTTAGTAAACAAGATATTTTTCTAGTGAAATCATAGATTTCAAATTAAATAAACATAGGAGTAGAACATGGCAAAAATAAGCCCGGTATCGATAAAATACATGATACATGCAACCTTTATTGCTGAGGGCGCTTTGGAAAAACCAGACATAATCGGAGCCATATTTGGACAGACAGAGGGTCTTTTGGGTTCAGATCTTGAAATGAGAGAGCTTCAAAAAGAAGGGAAAATCGGAAGGATTGAAGTAGAGCTTGAAAGAAGCGACAAGAAGACTACTGGAAAAATATTGATTCCGACAGCTTTGGACCAGTCTGAAACAACATTGATAGCCGCTGCCGTAGAGACTATTGAAAGAATAGGGCCTTGCGATTCCCAAATCGAAGTCACAAAGATTGAGGACGTAAGAGGCAGCAAGAGAGAATACATAATTGACAGGGCGAAAAAACTCATGCAGGGACTTCAAGAAGGTACAAACAGCAGAGACATAACAACCCAGATAAAAGAGTCAACCAAAATGGCTGAACTCAGAGAGTATGGAGAGGGAAAACTTCCATGCGGAGATTTATCTGATCCAGAAGTTATCGTTGTTGAAGGAAGAGCAGATGTTTTGAACTTGCTGAAAAATGGCGTAAAAAATGTCATTGGAATGAATGGAACAAAGCTTCCTGAAGAAATAAAAGGACTGAGCAATGAAAAAGATATTATTTTATTTATAGATGGCGATAGAGGCGGAAAACTCATTGCACAGAATGTTGTTGACAACGCAAAAGTCAAATACATATGTGTTGCGCCTGAAGGAAAAGAAGTAGAGGAGCTTGCCGGAAAAGAAATCCTTATGAGCCTTAGAAAAAGACTGACACCGGAAGAATATTTTTCAAGGGAAAAAAGGAATGGAAGCTTCTCTGGCTTTTCCAGAGATAATAATCATAGAGAAGAAAGAAGAGAACATAAACCTGAACAAAAAAAAGAAATCCTTAGCGAGGAAAATCTTGAAAAATTAAAAAAACTTTCAGAAGAAAATCAAGGCTCAAAACAGGCAATATTGCTTGATGAAAATTTCAAGGAAATCAAAAGAATATCATTAAAAACATTAACCTTATACATAAACAAGAACAGGATTGAACCGGCAGTAATCATAATTGACGGAGCAGCCACAACACCGATAATAAGGGCTGCGGAAAACGCCAGAGTAAAAGTCATAGTAGCAAACAATTTCTCAACGGCTGACACGAATATACAATTGTTCAGTTTGTAGTTAACTACAATAATTCTTAAAAAGAGAGAGAAATTGAAGAAATGATGGTGGACTATTTTGATAAAATTAGGGGAAACAAACATCTCGCAAGATGGTATGACGAACATGCTTCTATTCGTAAAATAAACAAAATGGCTACTGAGCTTGAGTCTAAAGGATATGTTGCTGACTCAAAATCGGGATTGTTTCTTAGAAAGCAATTTAGTGATGAAAATATACAAAAAATAGGCAGAACAATAATAGATGTTGGATTTCTGAGACCATCTGATTTACACTTTCATGACGATGTAACAGAATTTGTTAAAATAATTTGGGGAGGAGGCTGTTACTTTAGTATACTTGAAGATGGAGAAAGCCAAGGTTATTTTATTCACACAGACCACTCAGGAATTGAAATCCCTGTAAAAAGAAAACATGCTTTCAGTCCATCTAAAAATGGTTGGCTAGAATTAAGAGTTGTTTGTGATGGAATTTTAGACCCAGATAAAGAGTATTGTGTAATTCCATTTCAAGAACTTGAAGTATGGAAAAGATTGCATACAAAATAGTTTGATTTTCAAATCAAAACCTCTTTAAACTATTTTCATCTTTCTAAAAAATGTTCAATATAAAATTCGGACCATCTGGATTAGGGGGAGTTAATGAAGCAATTTCAAATCTGGAAGAGTATCATAAATTAGGATTAAGAGCTTGTGAAATTGCATTCACTTATGGTGCATACATTAAGGAACAAAAAGATGCTGAAGAAATTGGGAGAGCTGCAGAAAGGCTTGGAATTTATTTGAGCATTCATGCACAATACTGGATTAATCTGAATTCTGCTGAAAAAGATAAAATAGAGAAAAGCAAAGAAAGAATACTGGAATGCTTGAAAGTTGGCACATGGCTAAAGGCTAAGAGAGTCATATTTCATCCAGGTTATTATGGGAAATCTGAAAAAAATGAAACATATGAAAAAATAAAGAATGAAATCATTGAATTGCAAAAAATAAGGAAAGAGAAAAAATACACTCCTGAACTTGCTCCAGAAACAACCGGAAAAATAAATGTTTTTGGGAGTCTTGAAGAAATACAGAAACTTGTTGATGAAACTGGGTGTAGTTTTTGCATTGATTTTGCACATATTTTAGCCAGAGAAAAAGATTACAATTTTGAAAAAGCTGCAAAATTATTCAACAAAGAAAAAGAGTGGCATATTCATTTTTCGGGAATTGAATATGGAGAAAAAGGAGAGAAAAAACACAAAGAAACTTCTGAATCAGAGATAAAAAAGCTGTTGAACAATCTGCCGAAAAGCAACAGCTATTTCATAATAAACGAGGCTCCAGACACCGTCGGTGATGCTGTCAAAAGTCTGAAAATTTATAACAAATTATGACACGCAGTGAAAACCGGATTTTCGACCACTAAATGTCAGTACTTCCAGTGAATAAATTAATACCATATAATCAGTATGTTGTGTTGTCACCATAAAGTTTATAAATGATTTTTAGGTCATATTTTTAACAAAGAATAAAGATTCTTTGTGCAATTAAATCTAATGAAACAAAAAATGGAAGCCAAAAAATATTTGGTTTCTTTCCTAGCGGTTGTGGCAATATTGGTTGTAGTTTCTAGCGTAGGCGCTAGTGACTTAGCTAACAGTGTAAGAGTTGATGTTGATGGAACTACTGTTTACGGTACTGCATCAAGCGATTCTTTAAGTGTCCAAGCTGGTGACAGTGTTCAAGTTGACGTGTGGTTTACTGCCCTTCAATATGACAGAAATGTCATGATAAACGCTGAAATCAGAGGACATGGTGCCAATGCTAATGTAGACTCAACTCTTTTCAATGTTGAACAGAATAAGAGCTACAAAAAGACATTGACAATAACTGTCCCTAACGAGCTTAAGGATGATCTAAGTAACGAATTCAGTCTTAAGATAAAGATTGAAGGCGATAAGTATGCAAATGACGAAATCGTAATACCACTTAGAATCCAAAGAGCTACATACGATGTTGCTATAAAGTCTGTAAGTGTTGATCAAACATTACAAGCTGGAAAAACATTCCCAGTTCAAATTGTTTTGAAAAACATTGGTTACAATGACTTAAACGACCTTTACGTAACAGCTAAAATAGCTACTCTCGGACTTCAAAAGAGCAGCTACTTTGGAGATCTTGTTGCAATAACTTGCAATGACAATGCTGATTATGGTCAACTTGAGGGTGACGCAGCTGATCTTCCATATGGATATGATACACTTCACAGAAAGTGTGTTAAAGACGGCGTTGAAAGCGTAAGCGGTACATTGAACCTAGCATTACCATACGACGTTCAAGCTGGTAAGTACAACCTAGAAATAACTGTCCAAAACGGAGACACTACATCAACACAAAATGTTGAAGTTGTTGTCCAAAACGATTTTGACAGCACTGTTTTCAAATCTGGAAACAGCATCTGGCTTGTAAACCCAACTGACAGCGTTATTGGTTACAGACTTGTTGCAGAATCACCGGCTACACTAAGCGATACAATCGTTTTCGTGCCTGCTGGCGGAAGTAAAACCGTTACTGTCGATCCAAATACACAAGGAGAATACAACTTCAAAGTTAATGTATTCAGCTTGAAAGGTGAAACCCTAAACTCAATAGAGTTCAGCGGAAACACATCTGGAAAAACAGCAACAGAATCAGCAACAAAAACTAGCCCAATTGTTATCTTAACAGTTGTCCTTGCGATAATCTTTATCGTATTGTTAATTGTTTTGATTGTATTAATTGGAAAGAAGCCTGAAAAATCTGGAGAATTCGGAGAAAGTTATTACTAAAGTCTTTTATTTTTAATTTTCTTTTTTTATTTTACTTTTTATTCTTTATTTTTTATAACGTGCGAGAGCTCTGTTAAACAAAATGCACAAAGGCAAAGCCCGGAACTTGTTCTATGATGGATAAACCATCTTCTGATTTTTTGTAGGCAACTAAAGACTGCATGCTCTCATTACCAATAGGAGCAACAATGATTCCATCATTATTGAGCTGGTTCACCAAATATTCCGGAATAGTGGTGAGAGCCGCGCTTATCAAAATCCTGTCAAATGGGGCTTTTTCGTGCATGCCAAATCGGCCATCTCCGTAAAGAGCCTGAACATTCTGATATTTATACAAAGGTTTTTTTGACCGCTCTACCAAATCCCGTATTATCTCCAAACCATAGACTTTTCCGTTCTCGCTAACTATTTCAGACATTAAAGCCAGAACATAACCGCTTCCGCATCCAACTTCCAAAACTTTTTGGTCTTTTTTTAGATGCAACAAATCCAGCATCACTGCAATTGTATGCGGCTGTGAAATTGTCTGGCCGTGGCCAATAGGCAAAGCGTTGTCATCATAAGCCAAGAATTTAATCAGAGGAGGAATAAAGTTCTTTCTATCAACTGCAGCAAAAGCATTTATTATTTTCTCAGAAAAACCTTGTTTCTTCAAGGAAGCCAAAAGCTCAGTTTTTTCCATGTAAAAAGAAGACATCCGAATATAAATAATTAGTGGAGATTAGATGCTATAGTTTCAAACTCATTTATAGATATTTTTTCTATGGCCAATTTCAATCACCACTCAACATTTAAACATGAAGGGAGTTTCCATTTCAATCTTTTTTGTTCTTGGTAATAATGTTTCTTACAAAGATAACTCCAACCTTTATTACTGTTTTTCATAAGACTGGGATAAACCTCTGCACATGCTTTATTTGTGCATTTTCCCTGAAAATCACAACATGGAAACTCTCTTTTATTTTTTAAAATCTTAAATCTTATAGTAGAGTTAACATTATTGCTTCCAATATTTTTTAATATTTTTAGTTTTCCACCCTTATCATAATATTTGGTTATTATTTTCATTTTAGTAGTTAAATCTTTTTTCATAATCTTTGTGACTTGTAAACCATTCTAAAATAATTGCTAATATCTCAACTTCGCTAGTAGAAGTGAGAGTATAAATTAACCTCCAAGACTTGCTTAAATCAACCCAAAAAGCATTTGTAAAACCTTCGTTAAAGTAAATTTTAGGAATTTTGCTCTTATTTATTGGCTGGCCATAACTTAAAGGATTTTGTTTAATTCCCTCAATTGTTCTCCTTATCCTCTTTTTTAAAGGATCATCTTCAGAAAGCTCATCGAAATTCTTTTTTAACAAAGGGTTTTTGAATTTAACAATTACTTTTTTGTCCATTTCTAATCTTTATAATCAACACCTTTCATGTTCATAAACTTTTTTGCAACTTCCGGACTCCAGATATAAACTAAAATTCCGTTTCGAGCAATTCCTATTTTGTTTATGTTTTCTAAATAATCTAAGATAACTAAGTATGTCTGCCACATAACTTTTTTAGGCAGTTTTTTCCATAATTCAGTCCTGTTAAAATCTCCACTATACTTTTCTATTGCTTTCTCCACCATTATCACAGTATCTAAAGTTGGGCTTCTCGCAATTGGATTCGATGTTTCTGTTTCCATAATATAGTGTATATCAATTGATATATAAAGGTTTCTATAATAAAAGATACATATTTTTATAAAATCAAATGAACTATTCTTTTTATGGGTGCTTGCACTGTATCGGCTTTAGAAAAAAGATCTGAAATTTATCACTTTGGCTTTCTCTATGCTGCTATTGCAGATTTAGCTGATGCAAAACCAGACTACATTATAAGAAAAGCCCATATTATAGAATCTGCCAAAAAATATTTGAATAATCTAGAAGGATTTTACAATTTTAGCATGGGAAAAGGACACTCGTTTGATTTAGAAGAATTAGACTGGGAATTTTTTACAATAAATGCGATTAGAGGAAGAGTAATAAATGCGCATGATATTCCAAAGCTCAAAAAAACTCTTGACGGTGCATTAGATAAAATTACAACTTCTCCAAGAGCAAGAAAATTAGTTAGTCAAGTTTTTGGAAATTTAGCAAAGGGAAAATGTGCTGAACTTGATAAATATCCTTTATGTTGTGATCTATAGTTTCAAACTCACAATTTTGCTTACACCTTCATGCATACGACGGAAACGAAGTTTACGAAGTCATGAACTACAACTTAAGACTTACTATCTTGGAAACTCCCTCATGCATACTGACACCATAGAGTGTTGTGGCTTTTGATATGACTTCGTCATTGTGCGTTATAATTATATATTGGCCTTTCTGCATGTACTTGTTCAACAATCCAGCAAGCCTTTCTGAGTTTCTCTTGTCTAAGGCAGCATCAATCTCGTCAAGAATGTAGAACGAATAAGGCTTGTATTCCTGAATAGCAAATATCAAAGACAAGGCTATAAGAGTCTGCTCTCCGCCAGAGAGAGATTTTACATCAAAATATTTTCCATGGCCTGTTTTGACAATTATGTTGACTCCACCTTCAAACGGCTCCTTCCTGTTTTCAAGCTCAAGATAAACATCCCCTTTTGAACTTAATTGAGAAAAATTTCTGGAAACAATCTCGTTCAATGAGTCAATAGTCTTCAAGAAAGTTTTTTTCTTCTTAACATCAATCTCATGGATTATTCTTAATACGCCCTCTTTTTCTTTTGTTATTATGTCAACTTTTTCCTGAACAGTATCATATTCTTTTTTTACAGAATCATAAACTTCGAGTGACCTCAAGTTGACTGTTCCAAGACTAGACAAAGTGTCTTGCGCGCTGCTTAATTTTGACAAGAGAGACTCTTTGGGGGTCTTGATTATTTCAACATCAGGAAATCCAAGCATTTCTGTCTCGAGGTTTTCAACCATAGCATCAAATTTAGCTTTTTCTATTTTAAAATCGTTTATAGAAATTTCAATGTTATGTAAATCATTCTGCTTTCTTGAGATTTCGACTTCTGTGTCTCGAATTTTATTCTGCAGCCCATCTCTTTGAGAGAGCAAAGATTCGAATTTTTTTGTCAGTTCTTCTTCCTGTTTTCTTTTTTTAGCCAGGAGCTCCTCATTTTCTTCCAAATCTTTCTTCACAACATCGAGTTCTTCCCCGATTTCTGATTCTTCCCTTATCAATTGTTTCAAAGAAATTTTAGCCCTTTCAAACTCTTTCTGCTTATATGAAATTTCAGAAGTAACTGTCTCGTCGCTTCTTATTGATATTTCCTGGAACTCAACCCTGGCTGTTTCACACTTTTGCTCAATGCTTAAATTTTGCTCTATGTTCTCCTCTAATCTTTTTTTTATCTTTTCCAACTCCGCAATCTCACTCTTCAAACTTTCTATTTTTTCCCTAAGGTTTTTAATTTGGTCCTTTTTTTCATTTATTGTAGAAAGCTTAACCAAATCAGTTTCTCTTTTTGATATTTCTATGGATATTTGTTCTGAGTCTTTTATAACAAAATCTCTTTTCTTGTAAACTTCTGAAAGTCCTTTATCAACTTCTTCAATTTGTTTTTTAAGAAGAGCTATTTTTTCCTTGACTTCTTTGTCTATACTATGGATGTGGTCTTTAGTTATTTTGCTTTTACAAATTGGACATATGTCCATTTTTGCAATATTTGAAACAAGAGAGCCCTGCTTTTCTATTTCATATTCTTTTGTCGATGATGATTTTTCAAACTCTTTTTCTTTTTTGTTAAGATCTTCTAAAATTGTTTTTTTCTCAGAAAATGATATTCTTAAAGATGAAAGCAAACTGTCGTCAGTATTTCTGTCAAAAAGATCATGGGATAAAGATTTCATTTGATTCAGAAGGAAATCAGATTCTGTTGAGTAACTCTGCAATAAATTTTTCTTGTCGTCAATTCTGTCTTTTATAGACTTAAATTCAGATTTGTAAGTGTAGAATTTTTTTCTCTGCTCTTCAAGAACTTCAAGCTCACGCTTTTTTGCCTCTAAGGCCTTTTGGCTTCCTTTGATAATATCAAATCCTGATTCTTTTCTCAGGTTTTTTATTGAGGATTCATTATCTTTTATATTGTCTTCAAGATCTTGTTTTTGTTTTGAGATATTAGTGATTTTGTTTTCGTAGTTTTCAATTCTGACCGAAGTGCCTGCAATTTCTGCCCGAATGTTAGCAATCTCCTGATTTAATCTTTCCTGCTCAAGACCTGTAGATTTTTGTATCTCGGAGTTTATTGAATTTATTTTGGAATGAAAGTTGTCTATTGAAGCCCTTAAACTTGAAATAATTTTTCTCAAATTTTCCAGCTCCTTATTTTTCTTTTCAATTTCTGAAATTATTCTTTCAACTTCCTTATTGTTTTTTATAAGATCAGAATTAATTATGCTTGCTTTGAATTTTTTTATGTCTTCTTCAAGTTTTTTAAATTTCAAAGCCTGCTGCCTTTCTTTTTCCAGATTGGCGAGATAAGCCGTTCTTTCTCTAAGAATTGCCTGAACTTCTTTAAGTTTCTCTTCAGTTCTCTCCATTTCCTTCAGTGATTTTTCTTTTCTCAGCTCGTAAACTGAAATTCCTGAAACTTCCTCTATAACCTTACGCCTTTCTTCTGCGTGCATATTTACAAAATTTTGAATTTCCCCCTGCAAGATTATGTTAAAACCGTTTGGGTCAATTCCTGCTTGGGCCAAAAGAGTCAGTATTTCCTGTCTTGTTTTTGTTTCGTTGTTAATTTTATAGATACTTTGGCCATTTTTTCTTACAATTCTTTTTATAGAAATTTCTTTGGAATTTACAGAAAATGTCTCATCTAAGTTGTCAAATACCACTTCTACACTTGCTTCTTTAGACGGAGATGCCACTTTAGTCCCTAAAAAAATCAGATTGTGTGCTTTTTCCGCCCTCATTGACTTGATGCTCAGCCTTCCAAGGGCAAAACACAAAGCGTCTGAAATGTTTGATTTTCCCGAACCGTTTGGGCCAAGAACTACGTTAATTCCCTGAGTAAATGGGATTTCTGTTTTTCTTGGAAAACTCTTGAATCCATACATCACCAATCTTTTTATGTAAGCCATTTGAAATAAGTATGATAAGAAGAAATAACCATTATTTTTAAAGGTTTTTTGAGTTTGCAAAGCCAGCAAATTAAAACTCATTCAACTTTTTTTGTTCTTTAAAAGCCATTGAATTTTTCCATGTCGCCCAGCTTTTCCTTATTATTCCATGATCTTTAAATTCTCGGCCATGATTTTCAATAAATTTTTTAGTCAGAGGATCTGAAGAATATCCGGAACCGACTTTATCCCCATATTTTTTCTTTATATCATCCATTTCTTTTTCTCTTAAAGACTTAGCTATTATAGACGCTGCTGAAACTGAAATATGGTTTATGTCTGCTTTGTGCTCACAAGAAATTTCCAAGTTTGAAAGGTTGTTTATTTTAGATTTCAGAAAGTCTGTCCATTTCGTTATGTTGGTCGAAGGACAATCAACAATGACTTTTATTTTTGAAAATCCCTTGTTTATCCTGTTGATTATCTCTGCACACGCAATTGCTTCCAATTCATTCAGTTTTATCCGCGTCTCCTCTGTTCCGTCAATCTGCTCAGGGTTGACGACAACGACCTCAAAGGTCTCTGCTTTTTCTTTTATTGTTTGAACTAAAATTTCTCTTCTTTTCTGTGTCAATTGCTTGCTGTCTTTAACGCCTAATTTCTTGAATTCTTTTGTCGCCTCATCATTAATCAAACAACCCGCAAGAACCATTGGACCTATGACTGGACCCCGACCTGCGTCATCAATTCCTAATGTTAACATAAAGGGGAAAAATGCTTTTCGTTTTTAAACTTAATTAGTCTCTGGGAAATGTATTAAAATAACTTTAAAAAGATTGAATTTATAAAAGTTAAATCATGCCTACTTCGCATAACGGTATTGCACGGCCCTGGAAAGGCCGACCCTTCGGGGTGCCCAGGTTCGACTCCTGGAGTAGGCGTTTCTATTTAATCGTCACATTTTTTAACCTATGTTTGCTAATCCTGACATGAAAAAGAGTATTTATGTGATTACAATAATTTTGATATTTACTGTAAGTTTCGTTTCAGCTTCGTATGTTTGTTCTGACGGCAGCAGTCTTTTAAAAAGCAGGGAGGAAATAGACCTTTGGAAAAGCAGGAATTTGAATGGTGTTTATGCGGGATTAACAAGAGGTATAGAAACGCCTGTGATAAAACAGATGGAAGCAAGATTGCTTTTAGACTCAAAGAGTTTTACGCTTACAGACAATAGCACAGTCGAGGGGGAGTTGGTTGATTTGACAAAATACAATGTCAGCCTGGCAAATTTAACATCTAATCTTGCAGGCATCCGGATAAATTCAGAAACAAAAAACGTTTATGTCGGGGATACAGAGACCATAGGAGGTTACAAGGTTTTTCTTGCAACATCTAGCGGAAATTATCCTGGAACTGGAAGTGTGAAAGTCATGGTTGGAAAAAATGAACTTAATTTGCCAAATTCTAATAGCACCATTATAACTTTTAATAACCAAAAATTCGTTTTGCAGCTGTTTTCAGCATCGCAGGGCAGCGCTATCATTGACATCAGCAAATGCCTTAATGCAAGTGCAGGAATAAATTTTGTGGCAGATGCGCCTGTCGAAACATCAAGTATAGTCAACACGACAAATACTTCAGTCAATAATCAAACATTAAACGCATCAAGTGGTAACAGTTCAAATTCCAGTGTCAATTCGTCTGAAAATACGACTGGAACAAACAGCAGCACTCAAGAAGCCATAAGCGCAGAAGATAGCACAACCAGAACAGTAAAAGTTGCTGTTTATCTGACTTTAGGATTGTTTGGGATAATAGGGATATTTTTACTGTCCAAGTATCTGAAAAACAAGAAATTGAGAGAGATGCCTATCCAATCAAATATTTAGGGGAAACAAAGATTAAAAGTTAGTTTTTCACTGAAAATCCTGCCTACAAACATTTTTAAACCCAAGATATTTTTGTGTCTTAACTTTAAGACTAGTTCTTAAACAAATAAAACAACAGGAGTTATAAAAATGGATAGATTTGATAATAGAAGCAAGGGAAGATTCGGCGGCGGTAACAGAAGTGGCGGATTTAGCGGTAGTTTTGGACCAAGAGAAATGCACAAAGCTGTTTGCTCTGAATGTAAGCAAGATTGTGAAGTTCCTTTCAAACCAACAGAAGGAAAGCCAGTTTATTGCAAAGACTGCTACCAAAAACATAAGAAATTCTAATAGTTCTGATTAGATTAGGATTTTCTTTTTGATTCTTTTATATTTTTTATACTAAGAGCTAAGATAGAGAGCAACAAAGTCCCAAGCCCAAAGACCAGAAAGACAAATTTTGAGGGCAGAAATAATAGGACTAGGGCAGGTATGAATTGCCCGGCAAGATGACCTATTTCTAGTGAAGTGTTGTGAGCTGAATAAAATCTTAGATGTTCTTTTCCCTTAGCTATATCGAAGAAGTATGATTCTGTATTTGATTCTAACATAGCCAGGCCTATGCTCGCGAAAACAACTGAACCCATTATAAAGAATATGTTCTGGTAAAAAACAAAAGAAAGTAAAGACATTATTGCTGGAATTAAAAATCCTATAAAGAAAAATTTCTTGTAGCCAATTTTTCCGGCCATTTTCCCGAATGGATATTCTAAAAAAATCAGAGGGACTGTTATTGCTGAGAGAAATATTCCAACCCAAAATTCTGGAAGGTGTTTTATTATAAGTAAAGGAAGATAAACATAAGACAAGGACCACCAAAATGTCACACCAGATCTTAAAATGTATGACTTGACTCTTTCTTTGTCCTTAAAAAAAGCGACAAAGTTTTTGAAAACATTTCCATCAACTCTTTCTTTTTTTCTACCGTGGCTAATTTTTGAAAAATGAATTAGAAGCATTGAAAGCAGTATTATGAAAGATGCTGCCAAGAAAACAGACCTTAAGCCAAAATAAAAAATCAGTGGAATAATCAGTAAAGAGCCGATTGTGAAAGAGAGATTTGAAAGAGAATAGATGTATCCCTCATTTTTTGAAAGGGTTTTTCTTTTTGAGTTTTCTCTGACGAGCAAACCTATAGCAGATATTCTTACTGTTGAGATTATTGAAATTACAGATGCTAAAACCAAAAACACATAAAAATTTCCTACAAAATAATATAAAAAATAACCTATCACTGAAAAGATAAGTGATTTTATAGTCAGTTTATATTTATCGGAAGATTCAATCAAAGGGATTATCAGAAAGAAAGAGAGAAAAGACAAGGCTATGAAAAAAGAAAATGTCAATCCTACTTTTGCTTCGCTGTGCACAAATGAGTTTATGTACAAAGCCATGACGCTGCTTGTTAAAGCAAATGCTATTGTCAAAAAGAAAATGACAAAGCCTAATTTTTTTATCGGCTCTCTTTTTCCAAAAGCTACAGGCCTCTTTAACATATGCTGAAAAAGGTTTATTGGTTATTAAAGTTTTAGAAAGGAAGGTCGTCATCATCGTGTTTTGAAATTGGTTGGTTATCAAGCTCTTCAGGATCGAAACTTATATCTCCGTGTCTTATTTCCAGAGAAGAGCCTCCTTCTGGATCAAGATTGCCAGAGTAAGAGAGAGACATTTCTTCTAATCTGGTGTTTTCATTAAACTCTGGAAGCCATGCATGATGTTTCTTATCTTCGATCCTTAACATGGGGATTGAAGGAATACGAGTGCCGTTCATTGTAACGTCAGTTGGAAATCTATATCTTGTTATTTCAAAATCATTTGTATCTAAACCTAACTGTTCTAAAAATTCAAGAGGATATGCTAGAAGGATATTTTGTCCGGTTGATTTGAAGTTGACTGCTGGCTCCCATTTCTCTCCAGAGTATTTAGAAGTGTAAGGATTTCCACCATTATTTCCGTGAAAGTACAATGTATAAATAACTCTTGCAGGGAGAGAGACGCTTGATTTAATTTTTGGACAAATTGCCTTAACTAGATCTTCCAGAGATTTTGTTTTAAAATTTTCATCTAAATCTTTTATTCCGTGTCTAAAAATTTCAAACTCGAAATCTGGAGCAGAATAAGGAGTTGTTTTTAACCGTAAGAAAGATCTATACTTGTTCATTTGAAAAACTAAAAGTTTCAACGCGCTACCATTTCTGCAACTTTTTACTTCCTTGTAATACCCTTCTTTAACAATCAAACCTGGTTGGATAATTTCCTCTCTACCACTAAACAGACCAAGCTGTGGGCTTACAAAATCTTTATTTATTAACTGGCCTCCGTAAATACCCTGTGCAATTAATTCAAAGAAAAAGCCCAGATTTTCATTCAATTGCCTTTGGTCATAAAAGCCGTGAAAAGATGTTTGTTTCTCTCTTTGAATGATTGGATAAGTCAATGACTTGTTTTTCATCTTTATTATAGGTGCAGAAGCATAATCTTCAAGACCGTCAAATGGCTGGCCTCTTACAAACTTATATCTTTCATCCATAAAAAACAGAAGTGCAAAAATAGTTAAAAAAGATTTGTGTTTTTTGAAGGTATATTTAGTTAAGTTTAAAAGAGTCCAAAATCTCAGAATCATGTACAGCGGGGTGGAGCAGCCTGGAGTGCTCGCCGGGCCCATAAGCGAATCTTAGGATTCTCATTCCTACGCTATTCGCATAGGAAACCCGGAGGTCGTGTGGTTCAAATCCCACCCCCGCTATTTTTTCTTAACTATAAAATAATAACAAACGGAAAAGTTTAAGAATAGTAAATTTAGTAATCTTCCATGGAAGAATTTTGTTTGAAAAGGTTTGACGGAAGTAAATGTCCTGTTGATTTAGAAAATCCTTTGATTATGGTTAAAGGATGCGATTTTGGAAAGAATTATGAAAGGGGCTCCATGGTTTATCCAATTGGGAATTCTGGTAAAAGGCCAGGGCAACATGATAGTGAGGGGTGGATGACAATTTCAACTTTAAATACTGACACGGCTAATTTTTGCGGAGTTGAAATAGGAAAAACTGCAGTTCCATTAAAAGAAATGATTCAATCATCTGGAAAATATTTAGGAATAAATTATGATGGAAAATCATTTACAAGAAATGATAAAAATATTGATAGTAAAGTAGCTATTGAAGAACTGCTTGATTATTATACAAAAATGAAAATTCCTGAAGCATTTAGAGACTCATCTGATTTATCTAAGATTGTCTCATCCGAGAAAACGCAATATGAAAGAGGCATTATTTTTGAAAAATTAGAAAACCTTGCAGCGGCTTTGATTATGTATGACATGGGAATTATAAATTCTTCTACAGCAACGATAGATAGACTTTATTCAGATATGTGGGGAGCAGCACATAAAAACGCTGGAGTAGACGATCCATCTATCTTTAAAAACACTACAGAAGGCAAATTAATCTCATTAGGTGAATTAATGGCACGTGCAAATGGTAGAATTGTCAAAGGATTGGTTCAAGAAATATTAGATTCTAAGGGAAAATATAGCCGACACTTTGATTACGATGGTATGGGTAGTGCTTTTTTCAAAACAAGCGTTGGAGTTGAAAAAGTTAATGACAAGTATCTTTTGGAATTATCGGCCGCTTATGTTGGAGATGAGCCAGAGAGAGAATTAGCTAAAATTTTAGAAAGAGAAAGAGGGCTTGTAAGAGTTGGTTCAACTTACAAATTAACAGACCTAGCTCCTGGTTGGATGGGAGTAAACATAGAAAAAATAATGCAAAATGGAATACTAGTGCCGGAGCAGGTTAACATTTTAGCAAAAGTCGTAGCTGGAGAATTAAAATCAGATAAAGTTTCTCAAATAAAATTAGATAATATGGAATTAAATTTAGATTTTGGAGTTGGACAAGAGGAAAATTATAGGCCGGATATATCAAGAACAAAAGATAACAAATTATTCATGAAATTAAAAGGTGAAGGAAAGCCTTACCTATCGTTTAGTTTAAGCCCAGTGAAAAAGAGTAGAATAGTTGACTCTCAGGAAAGAGTAAAAATTACAAAATTAAGAGATGAATTAAGTGAATTAGTTCAAAGGAATTGGTAATGTTTATTGATATAGACTGTTCTTAATTAATTTTAATAGTTAACTCAAAATCATTAAATATATAAATTTGAGAATTAGAATAAACTATGAATCCCCCAACATCCTTCCACGAAAAATGCTATTCCGTCTTGCGAAAAGTTCCGAAAGGAAAAGTCACAACATACAAAGAAATTGCTAAAGCATTGAAAACAAAGGCTTACAGAGCTGTTGGAACAGCCATGAACAAAAATCCTTATGGCTATGCGATTTCGTCGGAGGCAATTAGAAATCGCCCTTCAGTAATTAGAGGAGATTCAAAAAGAACCAATGGGTTCTTTTTAGTGCCTTGTCATAGGGTTGTTAATTCTAACGGGAATCTTGGAGGTTTTGCATCCGGAACAAAAAACAAAATTGAAATGTTAAAGAAAGAAGGAATCAAAATTGAGAATAATAAGATAGTTGATTTTGAGAGTGTTTTGTATAAGTTCTAAACAAAAAACCTTATAAGCTATAATTTGTGTTTAATTTCAAGCCGACGTCGCATAGCGGTTATTGCAGCGGATTGCTAAATAAAAAGGACCTAGGTCCTTCTTATGACATCTCCTAAAAGAGATTCCTTCGGAATTAGATTTCCGAACATCTCCTAAAGATGTAAAACGCAAACATCCGCGCCCTTCGGGGCTCCCAGGTTCAATTCCTGGCGTCGGCGTTTTTTATTTTCAAAGAATTTTTAATAGAGCTTCATCTTGCACGAATGTTCAATCTTTCTGCCGCTTGTATTTGGGCTTTTATTTCTGGCATACTTTGGTATGCAGTAAGAAAATGAGTATATCTTACTAATCCAAAAGCAGTTTCAAGAGGTTGGTTAAGTGCTCTTGCAATTTTTTCATAATAAACATAACCTTCTTTTTCAATTTCAAATTCTTTACTCCATGTCTTTTTAACTGATCTTTCCACAGGGTAGGAAACAAATCCAATGGCTTCTGCGACTTTTTCAACAGTTTCAACCAATCCTGGCTTGTCTAAACCATATCCTACAATTGAATTGTTTGGGAAGTTGGATTCGCCGAAAGGATCGTACTGAACGATAGTTATGTCAAATTCTGGCTTCTTTGTTTCAGCATTAAATTTGAAAAGTGCCTGAAAAATTCTAAGACTGGATCCAGGCTCAAGTCTGCTATCAGCAACTTCGACAGGCCAACATTCTTTAGTTAATTGCTCACTTACGCTTGAGAGTCTTTTTTCCATACTTCCAGTTGTTCCTGCAACAACTAATTTTTTGTGCTCATAAAATACAATATTTCTTTGAAATGTTTCATCCATAAATATGACCTAACAGCACATGTTTTAAACTTTTCCATAGGGAAAAACAATGAATTTTTAAACTCTAAATTCTTAAACGTAATATGTCATTAACATTTAATGCCAATATTCTTGCCGTCCTTGTTGTGACTGTTATAAGCTTTATTCTTGGATGGTTATGGTATGGGCCTTTTTTTGGTAAGCAATGGACAAGGGCTGTTGGAATCACAAGAAGAGAGATGGAAGACTCAAAAAAAGGAATGGGCAGCAAAATGTTGACTGCATTTGTTTTAACTCTAGTGACCTCATACATTACTGCTATTTTCATAAAAGCTTCAGGCGCAAGCACAATATTAAGCGGGGCTTTTGTCGGAGTTTTGGTTTGGCTTGGTTTTTACTTGACTACATCTGTTAACGGAATTCTTTGGGAGAATAAGAAAGTAACTTTTTTCTACATAAACACTGCACATGACTTGGTCAGATTTATAATAGTTGCAGCTATTCTTGCAATTTGGATTTAATATTATTTTATAGAAACAAACATATCTCTTCCGTTTCTTTTTGCTTCATAAAGTGCTTTATCTGCACGAGACTTAAATGATTTTTTAGAATCGTTTTTTTTAAATTGAGTTATTCCCCCACTAACATTGAGATTATGTTTTTTGAGAAAGCTATCAGAATGAATTGCACTCTTAAGTCTTGAAGAAAGTCTTTTTGCTTTTTCTAAGTTTGTTTCCGGAAGAAGAATAAAAAATTCCTCTCCCCCAAATCTCGCTATGACATCTGATTTTCTTAATTGCTTTTGCAAAACTTTAGCTAATTGGGCCAGAAGTTCGTCAGCTTTTATATGCCCATATTTGTCATTTATTTTCTTAAAAAAATCTATGTCAGTTATCATTAAAGATAATTTTTGCTGGCCCCTTTCGGTTTTTTCAATCTCCATTTCAAGTTCTGTATCAAAAAATTTATGATTGTAAAGCCCGGTTTTTTCATCGTGAATAGCAAGATCGTAAATCGCAGATATAGATTCGTCTATTTTGCTAAACAGTTCATCTAAATTTCTCTTTATTTTTGGATCTAAAGATGCCAGCCTCTTTTTTGTTTTCTCATCCATTATTTGTTTTTATAAATTTTTAATATTTTAAATTATATTGTGGCACTTTTTGTGCTCTTGAAAATTTTAATTTGGGATATGAAATTCTCTGAATTTCAGATTTTGGAAGAGAGTCAAGAATATTATACAAATTATTTGTTTTTGGCTCGTAACCTTCATTATTAACAACAATAAGAGAAGTCCTAAAAACTTGCATTCCTATTTGGTTTCTACCAGAGTTTAACAACAAAGTATATCTTTCCTCTTTTGGGTCTACTGCAAAAAGATGAAGATGTTCCATAGGTTCTCTTAAAGCTGACTCTAAGCTAGTTAAAACTTTTTTATCCCTAGTGGTTTTTTTCTTTGTTACTTGATGTTTATCTGGAAAATACTGCGAGTAAGTAATAGATCTTAAAACATATTCACTTGGAATAATTGGTAATTCATCCATTACACTATAAAGAAAATGAAATATTTAAAGCTAGTGACTGCACTACCCCTTACTTATATCTCCCGTCTTTTTCCATTGTATGTAATTTTTTTCAAGAATTTTTATGAGTTCCTGTCTTTCCTCGCCTTTGAATCCTTTCCAGTCTAAAACCACGAAGTCAACATCTTCCTCTGTCTGTCTTATTGCCTCCATGACCATTTCTTCAGTTATTGGGGAAACATAACTGGGAATCACATGGGAAATTGCAACATTGCTTTTTAACTGAATTTTGTTAAAATTTGGACAGTAGTGTGGGCCGCCAATTCCAATCGCTATTTCATTATAAGGGTTTTCCTGGAAAGTGTTTATTGTTTCTGAGATTGTTTTTGCAATAATAAAACCAGCTCTTCTGTTTTTCCATTCTTCTTCGCTTGAACCTATTTCAATAAAAACACATGGTTTGTCTATTGAGGGGCCATGATGGGTCACTTCCATTGTAACTTTAAACTCTTTCATATCAAATTGGGCAACATTTGCATGAAGCTTTTCAAACATTTGTTTTTGAAACAGCGCCGAGACTCTGCTAACTTTTCCAGGATCACCGCCCATTTTAGCTTCCCCTAAGTTTCCAGGAGGGTGAATTGAGAGAGTTTTTTCTCCGCTTTCGGACCTGTGGGTGCATGGAAAAATAATAAAGTCATATTTTTCTATTTTAGACATGTCAAGATTCTCGTTATAAAGAGCTTCTTCTTCAGTTAAATAGATGTCAAAAAAAGAAGCAGTTGAGTGTATGGCTGCAATTATATTTGTCCTAAACTGCTGCAGATTGTTGACTATGTTCATCGCCGCCAGATTTTTCTTGCATGCCACTATGAGATATTTTTGATACATAAAAACACCTATGCTCAAGAGGTTTTAAAATTTTTGATGGTAGAGAATAAGTGAAATTATCAATAATTTGGGGTGCTTTCCCGTTTTTCTTCTTTTTCCTTGAGCCTTACCCCACCTAAACAAAATTCATCTGGACCATGTAAGAATATTGCAAGAGTCGCCAATGCCAAAGCGAAATCTCTTACTCCAACAGGGTCATATCCAATTATTGTAACAATATGCAGCAAATGCAGACTGAGTACCAACGAAACAAATCTGGTGAAAAGCCCTAAAAGAAGCAAGATGGCGAATGTTATCTCAAATGCCCCATTAAGGTAAACCAAAGTTTTTGAAGAAAGATGAATCAAAGACTGGACATAGTTTGGGATCATTCCTGTCCAGGCGTCAGGATTTTTTATCTGAGAAAAACCAAACCATAAAAAAACTGCAGAGATTGCAAGTCTCAAAAGAGCAGGAGAATATCTGTTCAAATCTTCAAGTTTCATTTAATTCTAAAATAATGTCGTTTTATAAGGATTGTGAATAATAAGTTATAAAAATAGAGAAAACTATTTTATTTCATGAGTGAAGTAGTTAATTTTGCTGTCGGAATAGTTTTATTGGTTTTGGGTGTACCAATTGGGAATTTTCTTGCAAAGATGACTAAAGAAGAGCTTAGAGATGGCCAGTTGTGGTTTAAATTGATAATTTTTTTTAGCAGTATAGGTGCAGTTATAAGCCTAATTCTTAGGAATGACTTTCTTTTATTCAGCTTCTTGTTTATAGCTGTTGTGGCAAGCAGGAGTCTTATTAGCAAAAAAAACAAAAAAGTTGACAGAAGAAAAACCAAAAAGTAACAACAAAGGTTTAAAAAGAGTTCTTAGTTTTTCAACTAATTTTTAAGATGTAAAATGTGGCTAGATAACTTGGTTTGGGATAGAAAAACAAGAAAAGAAATTGTTAAAGGTTTAGATGAAGTCGAAGACATGATAAAAAATAATAGGGACCTCGATAAGGCAAGAGAACTCATGATAAAGGCCCAAAATAAGTATAATACATATAGAATTTGCCGTGAAGAAATTCCAGAAGTCAGCACTCGTTTCATGAATCTAAACTATTACTGGATGTCTATGACTACGCTAGTATACATGAGTTCATTAAGAACTAAAGCCGGTTAAATTAATAAAGTAATTTTTTATATGATTAATATGCTATATATAATAGGTTTGGGGTTAAGCGAGAAAGGGTATTCAAAGGAAGCTTATGAAGCCATAAAAGAATGCAAGAAAATTTACTTGGAAGGTTATACCGTTGATTTCCCATATAAAATAAAAGTTTTGGAGAAAGAATTTAATGAGCAGATTGATATTCTAAAAAGAGATAAAGTTGAAAATTTAGGTTTGATTAAAGAGGCAAAAAAAGAAGACATTTGCCTGCTTGTTTATGGAGCTCCGCTTTCTGCAACAACACATATAACACTTATTCAAGAAGCTAAAAAAGCCAAAACAAAAGTCAAAGTTATACAAGGAGCTTCGGTTTTTGACGGGATTTCCGAAACCGGTTTGCAATTGTACAAGTTTGGAAAGACCACAAGCATCCCTGAATTTGAGGCTGACAGTTTTGGGGAAATCATAAAAGAAAATTCGAGCATAAACGCACACACTTTGTTGCTGGTCGACATTGGATTGGAGTTGGACAAAGCATTGGAGAAACTGGAAAATTCAGCAAAGAAATATGAGATTAATCTTGAAAAAGTGGTTGTTTGTTCCAGACTTGGGAACAAAAATTCCAAAATTTATTACAATAACATTGCTGAGCTAAAAACAAAAAAAGTTGAAAAACCTTTTTGCATAATTGTTCCAGGAAAACTGCATTTTGTTGAAGAGGAGTTTTTGAAAAATCTTTAAAAAATGTTGAACATAAAATATTATATAAAGAAACACAAAAACATTCTTTTCTTAGCTTTGTTTCTCGCAGCAGTTAATCAAATTTTCTCTTTGTTAGATCCGCAGATTATAAGGCTCATAATTGATAACTATGCTCTAAAAATCAATGAATTATCTTCTGAAGTTTTCATAAAAGGAGTCTTAATATTATTGCTCGGTTTTATTGGTGTCTCCCTCATTTCTAGAATAGCTAAAAATATTCAAGATTATTATGTAAGTGTAATAACCCAAAAAATAGGGACAGAGATGTACTCTAAAAGCGTTGAGCATACATTCTCCATCCCATACAGTGTTTTTGAAGACCAAAGGTCTGGAGAAGTTCTTGAAAGAATGAAAAAAGCAAGAATTGATACCCAAACAATCATCTCCAGCTCTATAAACATAATATTCGTCTCCTTGATAGGTTTCTTGTTTGTTTTGATTTATGCATTTGTAGTACATTGGAGCATTGCGATTTCCTTTATAATCACTATTCCTTTTATGGGAACTATAATCTACATCATGAGCAAGAAGATTAAAGATGCACAAAGAAAAATTGTAAATGAATCAACTGAGCTTTCAGGGTCTACTACTGAAACAATAAGAAATGTTGAATTGGTAAAAAGTTTGGGACTTCAAACTCAAGAGGTCAAAAGACTAAACGTGACTAATGAAAAGATACTTGAGCTGGAGCTTAAAAAAGTCAAGCTTATCAGAATGCTAAGTTTTGTCCAAGGGACTTTAGTGAATGCAGTAAGGGCTCTATTGTTATTCCTTATGCTTTATCTCCTTTTTAAAAGGCACATAACCGTTGGAGAGTTTTTGAGTTTGTACTTCTATTCATTTTTCCTATTTTTTCCTCTGGGTGAATTAGGCAATGTTGTCTCACAGTATCAAGAGGCGAAGGCCAGCAATGAAAAGCTTAACGAAATTCTTAATATTAAACCAGAAGAAAAACCAAAAAATCCAGTAAAAATAGAAAAATTAAGAACTCTTAAATTCAAAAATGTTGAGTTTTCTTATAATTCATCTAAACAACCTTCTATTGAAAGAATTGATGTGGAAATAAATGAGGGAGACGTTGCCGCTTTTGTTGGAATGTCTGGGAGTGGAAAAACTACACTCATTAAACTTATTTTAGGACTTTATTCTCCAACGAAAGGAAATCTTTTGTTTAATGGCAATGATTCGAAAAAAATTGACTATGAAGAATTTAGAAAAAAAATTGGATTAGTCTCACAAGAAACTCAACTTTTTGCAGGAACGATTAAAGAAAATCTTTTGTTTGCAAATCCAGAAGCATCTGATAAAGATTGTCGTGATGCTCTGAAGCTTGCTTCAGCAATGACAATTGTTGAAAGAGGAGAGAAAGGAATAGACACCAAAATAGGAGAGGGAGGAATTAAAATTTCCGGCGGAGAGAGACAGAGACTTGCAATTGCAAGAGCACTTTTAAGAAATCCAGAACTTTTGATTTTTGATGAAGCCACGAGCAGCCTTGATTCTTTAACTGAGAAAGAGATTACAAAAACAATAAAAGAAATTTCAAAGCAAAGACCTAATATGATAACAATTCTTGTTGCACACAGGCTTTCAACAATTATTCACTCTAATAAGATTTTTGTTTTAGAAAAAGGAAGGATAATTGAGAAAGGAAACCACAATGAACTCGTGAAGAATAAGGGGCTTTATGCTGCACTTTGGAGACAGCAAATAGGAAATGGTGCATAAATAAAATTATTGAATAGTTTTACAGATCAAACTCTTCAATAAAACCAATTATATTAGAATATTTTTCTATATATCTTGAGCCTTTTTCTGTGAGGGATATTGATTTTCCACTGTCATTTGTTCTTTCCACTATGAACCCTTTGCTTGAAAGCTCTTTAAAATATTCTGAAAATCTTGCTGTAGAAAGATTTGACTTTCTTATCAAAGGCGTTATTTTTATTGCATTGTGATGTTCCTGAATTATTTTTAATATATCTTTTATTAATTCTAGTTTTCCACGCTTGGCCATTATCCCACCTTCCTCAGAACCTTGTAGAGTATTGTAGCAAAGACACTGAATGAAGCGATGTAGATTAAGAGATGGAAAGTGCTTAGTGCATTTGTTGTTAATAAGTCAATGATATTTAAAATCCAAAAAGCAAAAAGTAGGATGTAAATCCCGTGCAAGTGGCTGCCTTTTCTTATTTTTTTAGATTCTTGGTAAGATATCCACGTGACCACTGCAATGAAAATGAACAAGACAAAATGCATTATCAAAATGACATTCACATTTTTTATTATGATAGTTATCAATGCTATTATTGCTGCAAGTAAATGGAATAAGAGGATTTTTTCTGAACTCCATTTTTTCCACATAACACTGAACAAAAGATAGAAGATTGCCATTGCGCTCGCATACATAAACAAGAATAAGGAAATGCTTCCGATGGTCTGAAGACTCAAATCCAATATTCTCTGAACATCGAATAATATCACGAGGAATTTTATGAATGACCTGAAAAAGAAAGCGATTGCAAAAAACAAAAAGGCTGATCTAAAATATTTTATCCCTCTGTGGGAAGTTAAGTTATAGAATTCTCTTGTCCCAAAATATATCATAAGGCTTATGACAATGATTGTAAAAGAGTAAAGGAATTCTGTCGCCAAACTGACTTGGGCTGCTTGTTGAATTATCTGTCTTCCAATTTCTATTTTCTTGAATGGTGGAGCCATGTTTTCTTCAAAGACAGGAAATATTTAAACTTTTTTAAGGTAATGGACTTCTGTTCCATCCCACTTATAAAGAAAAAAACATTAACCCTGATAGGAGGAAAAAATGAAAAACACAAAACTCGGAGTTTTCGTTGTAGGAGCGATTTTTGTTGCACTTTTAATCGGAAGTGTTGCAGCATTTGGATTTGGAAACGGGTTTGGAAAGAACCTTTCTGATGAAGAAAAAATCCAAATGAAGACATTTAGAGACAATGTCCAGACAGCTGTAGAGAACAATGACTATGCCGAATGGAAATCTTTAATGGAGTCTCAGCTTACTGAGGAAAATTTCCAGAAGCTTGTTGATAGGCAGTCTAAAATATCTGAAGCTAAAGATTTGATGAAGCAAATAAAAACAGCTATGGAAAATGGAGACACTGAAAAAGCTGAAGATTTAAGAGAACAAATGCATGAACTTATGCCTGAAAAAGCCAAAGCATACGGCATTGGTTACGGCAAAATGAAACATGGATTTGGTTCTACTGAAGATGAAGATTAATTATTAATTTTTTTACTATAAAAATGGACTTGAAGTCCACATTGAAAAACCTTTAAAAATTAGCTTTTTCTTGAGTATGTATGTATCCATTCAAAGAAGTTGAAGAGAATGCTAGAAAGGTTTGGAAAAAACATATCAAAGAAATAGAAGCATCAATTCATGATGTAAAAGGCAGAAAATTATTTTCATTTCTTGAGGGACCTCCAACCGCGAACGCCCCTCCTGGCCTACACCATCTTGAAGTTAGAACTTTTAAAGACATAATATGCAAATTCAAATATATGAATGGATTTTCTGTTCCAAGAAAAGGAGGATGGGATTGCCATGGATTGCCTGTTGAAGTACAAGTTGAAAAGACACTTGGATTAAAAGATAAAAAAGACATATTAAATTATGGGGTTGAAAAATTCATAGACAAGGCAAGAAACAGCGTTTTCTCCTACATAGAAGATTGGAATAAATCTACAGAAGAATTAGCTTATTGGATTGATTTGAAAAATCCGTACATAACTTTAGAAAATGATTACATTGAAAGTGTTTGGTGGAGCCTTAAAGAGCTTTACAAAAAAGGATTTTTGTATGAAGGACATAAAGTTGTGCCGTTTTGCACAAGATGCGGGACTCCTTTGTCAAGCCACGAAGTTGCTCAAGGATATAAAGATGTGACTGAGGAATCTGTTTATATTGCTTTCAAATTAAAATCTGAAAAAGATTCTTACATATTAGCTTGGACAACAACACCTTGGACTTTACCCGGAAATGTTGCGCTTGCGGTTGGGCCTGAAATAAAATATGTGAAAGCAAAACTTTCTGACGGGGATACGTTAATTCTTGGAAAAGATAAATTAAATTTAATAAAAGGAGAATATAAAATTGTCAAGGAGATGAAAGGAAAAGAGCTTAAAGGACTAGAGTATGAATCTTTGTTTGATATTAAGGAGACACAAAACAAAAATTCCCACAAAGTTATCCTAGCGGACTTTGTAACAACAGAAGAAGGAACAGGAGTTGTCCACACGGCGGTAATGTATGGAGAAGATGATTATAATTTAGGGATGAAAGAAAAACTTCCTGCCGTTCACACGGTTGGAGAAGATGGAAAATTCCTTGATATTGTCCCTAAATTCCATGGGAAATATGTTAAATATGTTGAAAAAGAAATTGTTGCTGACTTGAAAGAAAGACATTTAGTATTCAAGACTGAAAAAACAACTCATGCTTATCCCCATTGTTGGAGATGTGAAACTCCTCTTTTGTATTATGCAGTAACTTCTTGGTTTGTAAAAGTTAGTGAGGTGAGAGAGAAAATGATGAAACTCAATGAAAAAATAAACTGGGAACCCGAGCATATAAAGGACGGAAGATTTGGAAAATGGCTCGAGGGAGCAAAAGACTGGGCGTTGTCAAGATTTAAATTTTGGGGGACTCCATTGCCAATTTGGAAATGTGAGTGCGGAAAACAAAAGATGATAGGAAGTGTTGAAGAATTAAAAAAAGAGTCTGTTAAAAAAATACAAGGAGAAATTGATTTGCATAAACCTTGGATAGACGGAATAAAACTGAAATGTGAATGCGGAAAAGCTATGGAAAGAATTCCGGACGTGATTGATTGCTGGTATGATTCTGGATCCGCATCCTTTGCCCAGTTTCATTATCCTTTTGAAAACAAAAAAGAGTTTGAAAAAAGATTTCCTTATGATTTTATAGCTGAAGCAATAGATCAAACTCGAGGATGGTTTTACACATTGCATGTTTTGTCAACAATTTTGTTTGATAAGCCAGCATACAAAAATGTTATTTGTGCAGGACATATCGTCGATGAAAAAGGAGAAAAAATGTCCAAGAGCAAAGGAAATATTATTGCCCCTAAAGAAATAATTGAAAAAGTAGGAGTTGATGCAATAAGACTGCAATTTTGCACTAGCGATGCTGGAAATTTTAAAAGATTTTCATTTGACTCGATGAAAGAAGAAGTAATACCTTTTTTGACTGTTCTTTACAACACGAAAAAATATTATGATCAGCAAGAGAATAAAAAGTCAAACTTGCAAATTGAAGACAAATGGATTTTATCAAAGCTTAATTCAACAATTGATAAAGTAACCAATGAACTAGAAAAATTTCATCTTGACACCAGTTTTAGTGAGATGCAAAATTTTGTTGTTAATGATTTTTCAAGAGGTTACATAAAGATGACAAGGGACAGAGAAGATAACAAAGAGATTGTTGGGGAAGTTTTGGAAAAAATATCCTTAATACTGGCACCTTTCGTACCATATATTTCGGAAGAAATTTACAAAAGTTTTGGAAAAAATTCTGTGCATCTTTCAGAATGGCCAAAGACAGACAAAAAAAAGATTGATAAAAAACTTGAAGAAGAATTTAGAAATATGTTGAGGTTAATTGAAATTGGTCTGGCTGAAAGAGACAAAATTCAAATAGGATTAAAGTGGCCATTGAAATCTGTCGACATAAAAGCAAAATTAGATGTAAGAAAAGAAGTATTAGAATTAATTAAGTCTCAATTAAATGTCAAGGAGATTTATTTTAACAAAGTTGAGAAATTAGACACTCCTTCAGTCAAGCTCGACACAAAATTAACTCCGGAGCTTGAAGCAGAAGGTTATGCTAGAGAACTGTCTAGAAAAATTCAGGCTTTCAGAAAAGAAATTGGTCTGCAAAAAAACCAAATGGTTGTAACAACAATAATTGTTGATGAAAAATTCAAAAATATTTTAGAAAAACATAAAAATTTCATAAAAGAGAGAACGAACTCGAAAAAGTTAGAAGTTGTTACAACTAGCAAAGAAAGATTTAAAAACAAAACAGACTTTGAAATTAGAGAAAAAAGAGGCGAGATTGCTATAGTGGTCTAAAATAATCACTAAGAAGTAATTTATTTGATTTGCCCCTTTATAGTATAAAAATGTTTAAAAAGAGAGATTAGCACGTAAATAGACATTATAGGATAAAAACACCAAAATGGTGCGCTGGAATGAAAATTCCTCTAAACCATTTTCAAAAAACCAAAATGATAGTTAAAGATGAATTTTTAGGCAGATTAAGAAAGATTTTTGACCTTAATCTTTATGAAGTTAAAGTTTGGACTGCTTTGCTCTCAAGAGGAACTTCAACTGCGGGAGAATTGAGCAGTATTTCTGATGTTCCAAGATCTAGAACCTATGATATTTTAGAGAGTTTAGAAAAGAAAGGTTTCATTATGATGAAGCTTGGAAAACCAATAAAGTTTGTTGCATTAAAACCAGATGAGGTTGTTGAGAGGGTTAAGAAGAATCTTGTGAAATACGCGCAGGAAAGAACAAAGAGACTTGAAACTTTAAAGGGAGATGAAGTTCTTGAAGAACTTAATGGTTTGTTCACAAAAGGAGTCAAGTTTGTTGAACCTAATGATTTATCTGGAAGCATTAAAGGGAGACAGAACTTATACAACCATCTGGATATGATGATAAGAGATGCTGAAAAAACAATTACTGTTGTTACAACAGCAGAAGGACTGAACAGAAAAATTGAGGCCTTGATGCCAAGCTTTGAGAAATGTAAAAAGAGAGGGGTTAAAATTAGAATCGCTGCCCCAATAAATGCAAATAATATTAAAGTTGCAAGAGAGTTGAAAAAAGTTGCAGAAGTCAGAAATCTTGAAGGAATCAAAGCTAGATTTTCTATAATTGATGGAAAACAATTGATGTTTATGCTTTTAGATGATGAAAAATTCCATCCAAACTATGACATTGGTGTCTGGATAAATACAGAATTCTTCGCACAAGCTATGGAACAAATGTTTGAACTTGCTTGGAATGAAATGAAACAGGTAAAATAAAACATTTGAAAGCAGTTTATTTTTATATAATCATTTGCACTAAATTTTTTAACGGAATTGTGAAGAGAGGTTTGATTGAGATAACTCCAGATAATTATTTAAACTATTTTTTACTAAATTAAACAATGAGCTCGTCCATGTAGTTGAAAAAGCTTTGAGAAGCGGTCTGATCAAAACCATTTGCTGAAATATAAAATAGAATTAAAAATTATAAAAATAAAAAATAAAATTATCTCTTTTTCTTCTTATGAGATTTTTTTGCGGGCTTCGCACCTCCAGATATTCCTGCAAGTGTTGCTCTAAAATGAACTGGATGTTGTGCTCCTGCAAGAATTGAAACTCTCTGTGCAACTGATTTAACTCTTGCTATATTCTTCCTTATCTCACCATCTAATCTTGCTAACTCTTTGTTTGTTTTTAACACAGATATAGCCAATGCTTTTTGTGATATCTTACCAAAAAAATATCTTTTAGACTCAGCATCGAATTCGTCTAAGAGTCCTTGTTTTTCCTCTTGTCTTGCTCTTATCAGTTCTCCAGCTATTGTCAACTCCTTATGAAGTGCTGCAAAAAAACCTTCGTCCATCTTTCTTACTACTGCCATTATATTCACCTCCTTACATATAATAAATATAAATATACTTGGGAAATATTGTTTAAATAGGTTTTGCTACATCTCTTCTATAGCTTTTATTCCTAAAAGATTTAATGAATTTCTTAATGTTATTCTAAAAGCTTCAACCAATGCCATTCTAAAAGGCTCTTCATCCGAACCAATTACAGGAGAAGAATGGTAAAATTCGTTGAAAGATTTTGCAAGTTCGTAAGAATATGTTGCAATCATAGAAGGAGCCAATGATTTAAACGCTTTGACAACTGTTTCCTCAAACTGATAAATTCTTTTGACTAAATCCAACTCATGTTCATTCAGTTCAGTTATTTCGAATTTTTCTCCTTGCTTTTTTGCTTTTCTTATTATAGAAGATGCTCTTGCATAACTGTAAAGAATGTACGGCCCAGTGTCTCCTTCGAACGAGACAAATTTTTTGATGTCAAAAACAATGTTGCTTCTTCTGTAATTCTTTAAATCACCGTAAAAAATTGCAGCCACTGCAACATTTAACGCTCTTTTTTCAATCTCCTCTTTTTTTAATTTTTCCCCTCTTTTTTGTATTTCTTTTCTTGCTAGGTTTTTAGTCTCCTCAAGAATATCTTTCATAAAAACTGTCTGGCCTTTTCTTGTTGAAAATTTTTTTCCTTTTGTATTAAGATAAAACCCGTGATCATTATGCAAACAATCCTTAGCCCAAGAATATCCCATAAGTTCCAGAATCTTGAAAACTTGCTTGAAGTAAAGAGTTTGTTCCTGCCCAACTTCATAAATCATCGTATCAAATTTGTATTTTTTATATCGTTGAATTGCTTCGCTTAAATCCCTTAAGGCATAAGTTGTTCCTAAATCTGTTTTAACCATCATACAAACATCCAAACCATATTTGGTCAAATCAACAATTAAAGCACCCTTGCTTTTCTTGATTAATTTTTTCTTCGCAAGCTCATCCATCGTTTCATTAACCCGCTTTACTGATTCTGATTCCCCAGAATATTCATCGAAGGAAACCCCCAAATCTTTGTAAATTTTTTCAAAAGCTTCGATGCTTGAGTCCCTGAAAGCTTTCCAAAGCATCAAGGCGCTTTTATCCTGGTCTTCAAGTCTCTTAAACCACTCACTTGATTTTTTCTCGTAGATTTTTTTATTCACTTTTACATAAACTTCATATAAATGTTCGATGGGGTTTTTTAAAAACTTTTTTTCATTTCCAAATTTGTCATATCCGAATAAGACTTTTCCAAATTGTGAACCCCAATCTCCAAGATAATTAATCCTTACAACTTTATATCCAAGAAACTCTGCAACATTTGCAATTGAATTGCCGATTATTGTGCCCCTAAGATGGCCAATTCCGAAGGGCTTTGCAATGTTTGGAGAAGAAAACTCAATAATTAGTTTTTTTCCCTTGCCAATTTTTTCAGCACCGTATGTTTTTTTCTGGCTTATTGTTTCCCAGACAACTTTTCTTGCAAGGTTTTTTCTGTCTATGAAAAAATTAATGTAAGGACCAACGGTCTGTATATCGTCAAAATCTGTTGCCTTGGGAGTTTTGATTGAATCTCTTAACTCCATTGCAATTTGATGTGGATTATCTTTAAGCTGTTCAGCCAAGAAAAAACATGGAAAAGAATAATCCCCCATGTCTTGAGAAGGAGGAATACCTATCTTTTCTTCTATTTCCTCTCGCGAAATTTTAATGCCCTTCTTTTTCAATGCTTTTTCCAAAACATCAACCACCAGTTTTTTCATGATATGATTATGGAAAAATAGTTAATAAAACTTACTTAACTCCCAATATTTTAAAAACTTCCCTGTGAATTTTTTCTGGAGAAGGAGAAGCGTCCACTTCATGATATTTTGTTTTGGTTTTAAGGAAGTCCAAAATTGGCTGTGTTTCAGAATAATAAATATTAAATCTTTTTTTTATCACATCCATAGAATCATCTTTTCTTTTTTCTTTGGATTTTTTTACCCTATTCACTATTCTCTTTTCGGCTGTTTTTTCATCGAGTTTAAAAAAAACAACTTCCTCAACAAACCCTTTTTCAACCGCAATCTTTGCCTGAGCCAAATTTCTAATCGCCCCGTCTAGAACATAACCTTTGAAATTTTTCAGAGAGTTTATTTCTTTGAGAACAATTTTAAATACAACTTCATCTGGAAGAAAATTTCCTGCCTCGATACTTTCCTTGTAGGGCATGACTAATGGATCTTTTCTTTTCCACCCTTCTCTTATTAATTCTCCAGTTGAAATGTGTTTGAATCCTTTCTTCTCAAGAAATTCTGCCTGTGTTCCTTTTCCAGAACCAGGCGCCCCAACAAAAAGAATTTTCCTCATGAATACTCAAAGTTAAAGTTATTAATAAAGTTTTATAAATAAACCATTGCTGAGTCTTGCATGGCAAAACAAGAAACTCCAGCCATGCCTAGAGAGGAAGAAATCGGATACCACAAAGGAGCCATAAACACCCTTGTTAATGAAAGAAATGAGTTGGCAAGAATTGTGGGTATTGTAGACTCTTTGATAAGAGTTCATCTTAAGAGGCTTGAAGAGCTTGGAGTAAAAATTCATAAGAAGTGAGACTAGTTAACTGAGGCAGAAATTACATAACCCGGCCCAAAGTCTGAATAAAGAGAGACTTTGGATCTTGGAAATTTAATTCCGAATTCTGTATGGTGTTTTTTCTTGTTGAAGAAATTTATCATTCTTTTTATATCGCTGTCTGAAGATATGACTATAACATCATCACTGAGTGCCCTTGTAAATGCTGAAGCCAAAATTTTAGAATCAGTCTGAAAGTGTGCCGGCCTCCTATTTTCTACTGTTCTTCCCCTAATGAAATCAGATCTTTCTCCAAAGTCTTTTTCAAGACTATACTCTCCAGAAACAAATGAAAAAAAATCGAGAAATTTAAGATACATCTCCCTTTCAGTGGAAGAAAAACTTTTTCTTATATCTTTTTTTTGAATAAGAGGAATCAGCCTAACTGTGTTTTTAGTCAAATCACTGAGACAGTTATATGCATCAACATTGAAATAGCCATTATTTTCTCCTCTTTTTTCTATTTGCATATTCAGTCTCCTGATGTGTTGTATCGTGGCAGGATTTACGACTTTCATGATACCTCTGTGAGAAGCCGGCTTTAAAGGAAGCGGCTGAAATTGGGCAGAATTTTGATAGAAAAATTTTAAGGAATTGTTAAAAAGAGCCAGGCCAAGCTTTATTTCTTTACCCACTTCGCTTATGCTAAACACACCGTCTCTTAAAAGATAGTCACATCCCACAATCTTTAAAGCGCTTTCTAATCTAATCAGGTCGACTGGAATATCGTCTTGTCGGCTTGCTTCGTAGAGAACTTCATATGTTGAAAGACCAACAGGAGCAAAAAAATTTGCATCAAGTAGCTTCGATCCACGCAAAGCGATTATTTCTTCTAGTTCCATAAAAAAGGATTTTAAGAGTATTTAAAAAGATTTTGAAGGAAGCCTAGATAGTTATTTAAAGTGTTTTGGGCACTTTTTTTTGTTGCAGAGTAGTTTTCGTAGACTAAAATCCTAGCGGATTTTGTCAGCTCCAAAATGCAACGCATTTTGTCGCGGGAGTGCCAGAGCGGTCAAATGGGCTGGACTTAAGATCCAGTGGCTTAGTGCCTGCGCAGGTTCAAATCCTGTCTCCTGCATTTGATATTAATAAACAATCTACTCCTAAAAAACAAGTGATTCTGTTTTAAGATATAATAAATGAATAAAAAGTTTTCAATCAAAAAGCTTAGAAATCGAAAGCCCGAACTGAGCCCTGTAAATTGCTTCTGCAAATAATGAAGAAACATCAACAATTTCTACTCCTGGCTTTTCAATGCAATGAGTGTTAGAAGTCATTACAACATCAAAATGTTTTTTTAGTTCATCTGTTCCGTTAGTAAAAATTCCATGAGTTGTGTAGCATAAAATTTTTTCAGCACCGTTTTCTTTCAAGATTTTTGCCGCACTGCATAATGTTCCCCCAGTATCAATTATATCATCAGGAATCAAACAATTTTTTCCCTTAACACTGCCCACCAATTGCATCTGCGAAACCTCGCCTGCTTTTTGTCTTTCTTTGTCAATGATTGCAAAATCATAACTTTCTTTTGTCTGATCTTTTTCATTGGCCTTATTCAAGGCAGCAATAAATTTTTTTGCCCTTTTTGCAGAACCGGCATCAGGAGAAACGACAACAAGATTTTTTAGATATTCAGAATGATGAGCTTTTAGATAACGAACAGCTTCTGGAAAACTGTAAAGATTATCTAACGGAACGTCTTGAGGATAAAACCCCTGAATTTGGTCAGCATGCAAGTCCATTGTTATTATTCTCTCAACGCCTGGAAAAATAGATGTTGCGAGAGCTCTTGCTGAAATAGGAACATGTGGCCTGTCTTTTCTGTCCTGCCTACTGTAAAGCATATTTGGAAGAACCAAAATAAGACTTTTTGCAGAAGAACTCAAAACCAGATCTTTTAATAAAAGCAATTCGGTCCACCATTGCTGCGGATCTTTTGTAGAATCATGAATGAAATAAATCTCTTTTTTTCTTAAATTTTCGCTAATATGCAATCCAATTTCTCCATTTCTAAATTTGTCAACTTCTAATTCGTAAAGAGGGACATCCATTCCTTTTTCAATTTTAGTGTAAGATTGGATTTTCTGTGCAAATCCCCAAGCATTAGAATTCTTGTCTGCTAAAATAACAAAATCTCCCATAAACATAAAGAAACAAGGTGATTTATAATAATTATGTTTCTAAAGAATATTGTTTGAAATAGAAATTAATATATAGTAAAGAAGAGAGAAAAATGCATGGATGATAAATGGCATGATCCAAGAAATAGACTTTGTGAGAAATATATTAACGGAGAGATTGATGTTTTAGCATATCTAACTGCTTTAAGGGATTATAATATTTTAGAGGTAAGTCAAAAAGGTAAGGGACATTTATTAGAGATTCATCAACATCTTAAAAAATGCAAAATATGTATGGATTGTTATATTTTTTTAAAAGAAAGATTTTCATCTGATGAGCGGAATGAAGGTGATGAATTTTTTAGATTTACTCCAGAAGCATTTAGGTTGATATCTGAAAATGAAAGAACTTTAGATAAGTTAGTTGCTTCTTCTCCACAATAATAATTATATAATATCTTAGTTATAATATTTCATGAAAACAAAAGACAAACAAAAGCTTCTCCTGTTGGTTTTAGTTCTGTTTCTGTTTGCAGTAAATTATCCATTTCTTGATAAATTGCTAAAAAATTGGCTCTCTAATTATGAAGTTGGAATTGTTGAGAGGGTTATAGATGGAGACACACTAGTTGTCAACACTTCACATGTAAGGCTTTTGGGAATAAACACTCCTGAAAAAGGCGAGTTTTATTATTCTGAAGCAAAGAGTTTTACAGAAAATTTAACTTTGAATCAACTTGTTAAAATGGAATCTGGGAAGCAAAATCTTGATTTGTATAAAAGAAAATTGAGGTATATTTTTGCCAACGGAGAAAATGTAAATTTAAAAATTGTTGAAAATGGATTTGCCAATCCTTATTTTCCTGAAGGGAAAGACAAATATTACAATGATTTTGCAGATGCCTGGCAAGAATGCATTTCAAAAAACATAAACCTGTGCAAGAAATCTAAAGATGTTTGCGCCGATTGCATAGAATTAAAAGAATTTAATGTCGATGAACAGAAAGTTATTTTTTCAAACAAATGTTCTTTCAAATGTGACCTAACTGGATGGAAAATAAAAGATGAAGGAAGAAAAGTTTTTACCTTCCCAAATTTTGAATTGGAAAACAATGTGGCTATTGAGGTTGGGAATAAAACAGATACGGACAATATATTATACTGGGGCGGTAAAGATTATGTTTGGACAAAAACAGGAGACACTTTGTTTTTGAGAGATGATAAAGGTGGATTAGTTTTGTGGAAAAGGTACTGAAAAGCTATACTTTTTAGTATAATAATCCTTTTAAAGAGAGAATATGTGCTAAAGCTATGAGTAAATTTGTCCTGTTCGGAATATTGGTTTTGACTATGCTTTTTGTAACTGCTGGCGTTAGTGCTAAAACGTTAATTGCAGGTAAGATATACAATGCAGATTTTAGTGGCACAATTGCTGGCGTAGATGTTATTGTTAAATGTGTGCATGGAACAACAAATACTTTGTCTACAACAAGCCTTTCTGATGGATCCTATTCTGTAATTTATAATGAAACAGGGGATTTTGCGTGCAACAACGGGGATTTCTTAAGTGTATCTGCTACAAAAGGAGAATTATCAGGATATAAAGAAGGAGAAATACATGATGATGCTTTTGCAGATTGGGATTTGGCAGTGGTAAATGTTCCATTAGTCCCTGAATTTGGAGTTATTATTGGAGGATTGACAATACTTAGTGCTATTGGTGTTTTCTTTATGGTTAGAAGGAGATAAAAATGAAAAAATTATTTGTGATTATGACTTTGTTAATATTATCTTTAAGTCTAGTTCTTGCTAATAATTCTGGAGCAATTTGGACAACAAAAAATGATTGTGGGAATCAAACTCAAAATGTCAATCAATATGCTAAAGGGGAGAAGGTCTACATTAATGGAAATAATTTTGAGCCGGGTAATTATGAGTGGTCTATAACCGGGCTTAATGGTGGTGCTTCCTGCGACCCAAACACAAAGGTAATTAACGGCACTTATGGGGTTGGAGATTCTAAGAAATTTTGTTTTGAGGCCTATACTGTTAATCTAGATGATTGCGGAGAGTATAAAGCTAGTTTCGGAGGGAAAAAAGATAATTATCGTGTTGATCTAGACGCTCCAGTAGTCCCTGAATTTGGAGTTATTATTGGAGGATTGACAATACTTAGTGCTATTGGTGTTTTCTTTATGGTTAGAAGGAGATAGTTTTAAATAAGATTTTTCTTTTTGTTTGTAATGGGAGGTTTATTGACTCACTTAAGCGCCGGCATTATTGGGGCTGTTATAATTTATTTTGCATTTTACAGATTTCATACAAAAGAAAAAATTATTTTTGGGTTGGTGTTTATTTTAGGGAATTTACTTCCTGATTTGGTTGATTTTGGTATTTTGGGTGTGGAAATGGGTTCTTTAAATCCAAGTGAAATAATGAAAAATCCTTTGTTTGACGCCTTTGCTTTATGGGGACACACATTTTCAAATTGGGCGGTTATTGCCCTGGTTTTCTGGGTTGTAGTATTCTTAATCTATGAGTTTGAGAAAATCTCAAAGAAAACCCTTATAGTGATGATAATAAGCACCATACTGATTTTGATAGGCATTCTCATTCATCTTAAAATAGATGTTCTTGTTATTGAAAAGAGCTATTGGATTTGACTTAATTTTTTAGAAACAGCTTCGTAAGTGGGATGAAAAAGAGTTTTAGCGATTGAGATAATATCTTTTACTTCTTCAAGATTTGGCCTGTAGCCGTAATAATTTATATTATGCCTTAATATTCTTAAATTGTTTAAAATACCAATTGGCCTTTCAGCCTTAACGTCAAGTTTAGTTAATTCTTTTATGCATTCTAAATGATCTTGCGAAGTAGTTCCCCTGCTTATAAGCAGAGCATCTCCCAACATCCTAAAACTTTCATAAATATTTCTTATTATTGTTGCAGCAGATTTTTCATCAACTTTCATTGACAACGTGAATTCCATTTCCTGTTTTGCTGCAGATATTATGCTTAAGGCATTTTTGTTGTCTGGTCTTTTGTATCTCATGGCCTAACCTCCAAAAATCCGTCTAAAACTATCCCATTTCCTATATTAGCAAACAAGTTTAGGTCTATTTTATTTCTTGTGAAAATATGGATATTCACAGGGACATTTTTCCTAAAACCCAATTGTGCGATGTTTCCAATATTTTTTATTTCTAATTCAGAGTTCCCTATAACTTCTACAGCAATGTCCAAATCGCTTGATCCTTGATCATCTCCTTTTCTATAGCTTCCAAATAAAATTATCGCTTTAGGATTTCCGATTATTCTATAAATTTCTTGAATTATCCCAGAGCCATAGATTAAAGAAAGGTTATAGCTAATTTTTATCGTTCTGTTATAAGAATGATTTAAATTGCAGTGTATTCTCCATGCTTTGCCTATCTGTTCTACAAAAAGAAATCCTTCATCTTTTAACGCAGTCACTATTTTGTTTGCTGTTTTTTTAGATATTTCCAATTCTTTGGCTAAATCACTTAACGTTATTTTAACTTCAGGGTAAGAGAAAAACCAGTACAATACTCTAAGCATCCCCACATTCTGTTCTAGCTGTTCTACTTTGGTTAATTTAATTGTTTTATTTTTCATAATTATGGTAACTTACGCTACTATATAAATATTTTGGTTACCATATGCTTCTTTTGGTTACCATAGCTTTAAAATAGGTTTAAAACAGGTTTTAATAAATTTAAAAACTCAGGATTTTAGATATATTCATGAAATTGGAGAAAGGATTTAAGCAGTTGATATTGAAGACCTGCGTGTTTTTAGGATTATTTATTTTGATTCAGTTGACAACAATATTTTTACAAAAATTTGAACTATCTGTAGAGTATTATCTTATACTGGACACTGATATTGGAAAGGCTTTTCTTTTTGCTGTTGTGTTTTTTATAATTTTTTCAAAAAAGAAATTAATGGAAGTTAAAGGATGTAAGTTTGAAATTAAAAATACAATTATCCTTGGAATTGTAACAATAATTTTATTTAGCCTTTATTTTATTTTTAAAATCTTTTTAAGTAAAAATCATTCTATCGCATTAGATTACATTTATTTGTTTTTACCTCTAAAGTATCTTATTCTAATAATTTGTGTAATTTCTTTAGCAATAACTGTTTTTGGAACTAAATTCTTTAAAGATTTTATTAAAAATTTTAAAAAAGAGCTTTTTTTCTCTTTCTTGTTATTTATATTAATACTCTTTTTAATTATTCAATTTCAAAAGACTTGGTATTTTTTTAGTTTAATCGTTGCAAAGGCAGTCTATTTTTTGTTAAGTTTAAAGTCAAATGCCGTTATGTATTTGTCTGACAAACTCCCTATTTTGGGGATTAATCAGTTTTTTATAGGAATAAATAAAGTTTGTTCTGGAATAGATTCAATTTTTCTTTTTACCTTGCTGTATTTTTTTGCAATATGTTTTGATTGGAAAGTTTTAGACAAAAAGAAAGCAATAATAATGTTTCTTCCAGGAATAATCAGCGTGTTTATTTTGAATATTTTAAGAATATATTTACTTATTTTAATTGGGGCCTATGTATCAAGCAGTTTTGCATTAGGATTTTTCCACACTAGCGCCTCAAGCTTCTTTTTCCTAATTTATTTTGGATTGTTTTGGCTGTTGTTTTATAATTGGATGAAAAAGCCAGAATTTAAATCAAAAGAAAAAGGATTTATCAAAAGAAAATATAATCAGATAATGAGTGACTCCCTTTATAGAAATTCTGTTTATCTTATGTTAGCTACATTAATCATGTCCATTCTTGGTTTTATTTTCTGGATGATAGGGGCAAGACTTTTTACACCAGAACAGGTTGGGTTGGCAACGACACTTATCTCTGTTACGAGTTTAATAACTTCTTTTAGCCTTTTAGGGCTAAATACTGGATTGATAAGATATCTGCCTACTGCTGAAAATAAAGACAAGAAGATTAATACAAGTTTTGTCCTAGTTGCAATTGTAACAATTATGATTTCATCTCTTTTTCTCATTTCTACAAAAACACTTTCTCCAAAACTTATGTTTGTACATGATAACATAATCCTTGCTTTTGTTTTTATATTTTTCATGATTTTTGCTTCATTTAGCTCATTGATTGACAGTGTTTTTATAGCATATAGAAACGCAAAATTTATTCTTTTGAAAAACACAATTTTTAGCTCGCTAAAAATATTACTGCTTTTTGCATTTGTCTGGCTTGGGGCTTATGGAATTTTCACATCCTGGATGATTTCAATCATTATTGGCTTTTTAACAGTTTTTTTTATACTTATTTACAAATTTAATTATAATCCAAAATTTGCTTTTTATGATTCAATAATAAAAAAGATTGGAAAGTATTCCTTTGGAAACTATGTTGCAGGTTTTATTGGGGGATTGCCCACAATGATCCTCCCTTTGTTAATCTTAAACAAATTAGGTGCAGAAAATTCTGCTTACTATTATATGTCCATGATGATTGCTACATTATTGTTTGTGATCCCTTCAGCTACATCTAGCTCACTATTTGCAGAAGGAAGTTATAACGAAAAGCATCTTAAAATTCAAATTAAAAAAGCTGTTAAAATAATTGCACTTCTTCTTATACCCGCAATACTTATCACGATATTCTTTGGAAAATATATCTTATTGCTATTTGGACAGGCATATTCAAGTGAAGGGTTTAGATTCTTGCAGATGCTCGCATTAAGTGGGATATTCATGGGGATAAATAGTATTTTTGGAACTTTGTTAAGAGTTAAAAAAAAGATTAAAAGTTTGATTGTTATCAGTATCTTTAATGCAGTATTAATCTTGGGATTATCTTATTTGTTTATGGGCAGGAATTTAGGCTTGTTGGGAATTGGTTATGCTTGGATGATTGGACAGGGGATTGTTAGTGTGGTTTATGTGGCGGAGACGTGGATGGGGAGAAAAAAAGGTTAGGTTTTGTTTATCTTTTTATTTTTAACAATATTATAAATATATTTGAAAAAGTTGTTGGCATTGTTTAAAGATGTTTGAGCCGGGTCTTTATTAGCTTGAGGAATCTTTTCGTAAGTAAAATCGGTTCTTTTCTTTCTCTCTTCTTTTAGTATAACAAGAAGACTTTCAGCTTTAATCTTAACTTCTTCATAAATAACCAAGAGTTCTGAATCAATAATTCCTTTTTCAACCAATTTTTTAAATTCAAAAAATACTTTTTGATGTGATCCCTGTTTTTCAGATATTTTTATATTTTTACTGAGCAGGTAAGCTATAGCAGAATAAAATATTGAATAATAAGAGTGGCTTATTACAGCACTATAAAAAGTCATATCACCAAGATTTAGAGCACTCTTAATTTCTTTATCCTCTGAGATTCTAAATATGGTCTGTGCTAATCTTAACTCGTTCTCTGATCTTTGGAAATAAAGTGTGTTTAGCGAATCCATGGTTTTATTAATGAATAGAATGATGCTGGATTATAAAAAATTAACTGATTTCTTGCTATTTCTTTACCTACGTTTTCAAGCTCATGTTTAAGCATTTTGGTAAATTCATCATTTGAAAATACTTGATAATGAACAGGCAACAACTCCCTCAACTTTATACTTTCCATAACAGCTTTGGCTGTTGAAACTTCTTTTTTATTCTCGACTAAGATGGCAATATCCAAGTCAGAATCTTTTCTTTGTGTGCCTTTTGCATAACTTCCAAAGACTATTCCAATAAAAGAAGAAATTTTTTTACCTACCTCTTGTTCTATAGTATTTAAAAGAGGATTAGGCAAGTCATAGATTTCATAAGTTACAAGCCCTAAATATGAAGCACTTCTATTATTAATTTCAAGGCGGTATAATAATGATTTTCCTACTTGTTCAGTAGTCATTATCTCTTCATGCATGCAATTGCTTAATGCCCTATATAGAAATTTATTTGAGTTTATTTTGGCGCTTTCTTTGATCTGCTTAGCTGTCAATTTCTTTCCAAGATTTTTTCTAAATACATCTATTACTTTAAGTTGTTTTTTTGTTAACATTTTGCTTTATTATTATAATCCTCTTTAGTGGTTTATATACACCACTTTTATGGTGTGCTAATATATAAATCTTTCTATCTGCATAATCAGCGTGATTTTATCGGGGGGAGAAGTGGGTGAGGGGGAAAAATAACTATTTATACTATATTTGCTCATAGATTTTATGGAAATATTCAAAGATGAAATTAAAAGAAAACTAAAGGAAGGACAGAAATCATTTGAGTTAAAAATGCCCCTCTCTGGAGATAATTTTGCTTCTCTGTCTGTGACTTCTTTAAATGGTAGTGTGTTAAATTTGGATATGCCTGATAATCAATTTAAGATAAGATTTCAAACACTTATTTCAGGGACACAAGGATTTGAGAAGGGAAGTTTTAGGATGGATAATCATGCAGGAAAGCCGATTCACACGCATTTTTTCTGTGAAGAAGACAATCAAGTTTATGAAAATATTTTATCCCCCATGGCTTTGGGAAGCAGTTTTAAAATGATCTTAGGAAGTGCATATTTTGATTTAGAAAATAGTATAAGGAGTTAGGTTTTCTTTTTGCTTTCTGATATTATTTTTTTGTAAACCTCGATGTATTGCTTAGCAACTTTATCCCAAGTATATTTTAGCCTTGCAATAATAAGTTTAACATATTTGCTGTTTGTGAGGATAATAAAACCCCAGAAAGTTAATGGGAAGACAAGGTGAATGATTGTTTACTTTTAGTGAATAGACATTCATTAGATGAGTAATTCTTTTATAACACAAAGTAGATAGTATTAGCTAGATAATTCTCAATCTGGAAAGACTTATAAAGATACATTAATTAGTTGAAATATGGCTAAACAATGTATCGTTTATATAGGACAAAATGAAAAGGCAAAAAATAAAAAAGGATAAAAAAATTGAACATGATAAGGGCGTTGAAATAAAAGGTCTTTCACAAAAAGAAGTGAAAATTATAGCTTGGATAGAATTTTATCAGAAATACTTTTTTACTTCTAATGATATTGAACAATTTTTTACTAGTAAGAGTATTTTTTATAATTTTATTAAAAGGCTAGTTAAGAAAAAAAGGATAATAAAAATAAATAAAAATAAATATTATCTAATTCCAATAAAAGCTAAATCTGGAGCATGGATTCCTCACGAGTTTATTATTGTGGATGAGATATGTAATTCACAGGAGTATTATATAGGTGGCTGGACTTCTTCTAACTACTGGAAGCTAACTGACCAAATTCCTTTTACAATAGAGGTATTTACAACAAAAAAACAAGGTAAGATAAATATACTAAATACAAAGATATATTTTCATAGAATCAAGAAGATTGATAAAGTTAAGTATGTTATTAAAAAAATTGCAGGTCATGAGTTTAAGATATTAAACAAAAAGGAGTCTAAAAAATGGTTGAAGTCAAGAGAATCACTAATATAGAATTTGAAGATGTTTTGGCTGGAACAAAATTTAACAGAGGAAAGCTAACTAAGGATTATTTTTTAACTTTGCTTCTTTATTTGATTAAAGATGTTAACGGAATTTATTTTAAAGGAGGGACCGCTTTAAATAAAATATTTCTTAATCATACTAGGCTGTCAGAAGATATTGACTTTTCTTTAACACGTGAAGTATCAGATGTTAAAAAAGAGGTAGTTGAAGTCATTGAAAAATCAGGGCTATTTGGAAATGTAACTTACGATAAAAATGTAGAAGGTTTTCTTAGAATTGTTGTTGACTATATAAGCTTTGATGGAGAAAATGACAAGATATTCATAGATTTGAATAAAAGGGCAAAACTTGCCCTTCCATACGAAAATCATAAAGTTAATCATTTTTATGTTCCATTTATACCAGAATTTTCTATAAAGACAGTTGCAGAGGAAGAATTAATTGCTGAAAAAACTGCTGCTACAATTGGTAGGAATAAGCCAAGAGACCATTATGATGTTTATATGCTATTAAAGAAAGGCATTCCTATAAATATGGAACTTGTAAAGAAGAAATGCCATGAATCAGGAGACGAGTTTTCTATAATAAAAATGTTCAACAAAGCAAAAATGCTGAAGAATAGATGGGATAAGGATATGGCTTCACTTATTGCCGAGCCTATCTCTTTTCAGGAAATTATAACATTTTTATCAAAACATTTCAAGCTTAAAGAAGAAAAAGAAAAAATAGTTTCACAAAGATTAAGGAAGCCCTAGTTTAACTTTAGTAAATTAATCATAAATTAGCGAGAATCTCGGATTATTGGGAATTGGGTATGCTTGGATGATTGGGCAGGGAATTGTTAGTGTGGTTTATATTGCAGAGATGTGGATTATGGGGGGGAGAAAGAATGTCAAAAAAAATTAATGCGGGGATAAGAAGGGTCGTTAGTGGCTCTTATATGTTTATAGAGAATTATCAGAGTTGTGGTGGTTTGTTAATGGATGTTCCAACTAAATGTCCTCCTAAAAAAGAAACAATCGAAAAAATAAGAGCTGATCTAAATTTTGATGAAGTTAATGGATCAATAAAAAAAGAAAAATTAGATGTTGCAATTGTTTTGGAAGTTAATAAGAATAGATTTGAAAAACAAGATTTGGATAATGTTGCGAAAATTGTTCTTGATGCTATTAAGAAACCAAAAGATTCAACAGACACAAGACCTTATTTCTTTGATGATGATTGCCAGATAATTAGATTATTAGTTCAAAAGAATTTGAGAAATGAGTTACAAGATACCGAAACATCACAAGTATCTATTTCTGCAAGAAAACATAATTCTTCTAAGGAAATGAAGTTGAAAAGATTTGGACCTTATAAAGATCAAGAAGATTATGAAGATAGTATGAAGAGTTAGGTTTTCTTTTTTGCTTTCTGCTATTACTTTTTTGTAATTTGTCTAATTTTTTCGACAAATTCGTTAGTTTTCTTATTAAAACCCTTCTTTATTTTTAAAAAATTATTCTTTTTTTTAATTAGACTTGACAAGATTTTTAGATCTGAAGAGATATTTTCTAAATTTAAATTTCTAACATCTATAAAACTATTTTCTTGGTTTATTGCTCTCATAAAAGCATGATTTTTTTTGTCATAAGCAATATTAAACACTGGAACAGAGCTACCAAAAGCAAAAATAGAAGAATGTAACATCATACTAATGACGAGATCCATATTTTCATAGATGTATTTTGTTTCATAAGGCCCATATTTACAAATAGTCATATCAGGGAATCTTTTTTTTAAAATCTTAATGACTCTGTTTTCATTAGAATGATGTCTAATATAAAAAAATTTTGCATTATAGGTCCTACCAAGGTTTTTTATAAGTTCAGTATAATAATCTACCAGCTGAGGGGTGTATTTATCCTGAAATTTCCACCCATGCTGAGCTATATTCAATGCAATTTTTATATTTTTTTCAAATTTTAAATTTATTTTCTTACTTTTTAAAAATATGGCCGGGTCACCGATATAATCTGCATTAAAACCTAGCTTTTTTAAGAATTCTTTTGTTTCCAAATCACGGACTGAAGATAATTTTGCTTTTCTATTCAGAAAGATAATACTTTTCAGTTCTTTTGAAGAAAGATTCTTGTCACCAAAGTTATGGTTATACCCCACCCCAAAAATAATTATTGGAATCTTAATCTTATTTATTAGCTCATCGTTTAGCGGGAAAAACCATTTAGAATATAACCCCCCTCCCCCAAGTATCATCAGATCATGTTTGTTTATTTTGTTTAGGAGAATATCATCTAGTTTGTTTTTTATCTTTCTATAATTTTTGTCTAATAATTTTATACTTGAAGTAAATTTTAAGATCTCAAAATATTTCATAAGAATGTCTATAAACCAAGGATAATCACGTTTTTTTAAATCAAAAATATTTTTTGAAGTGTATGAAGTGATTTTAAATTTTGTTTTTAGAATATCTCTGAGAGACAATACTATTGCAACATCTCCTATATTTGATTTTTCTTTAACATGAAAATGAATAATTTTTACCATAGTCCTAAAACGCAGATTCTCTCATTTAAATATTTCACTTTCCCCATTACTATAAATTTTTCCTTTATTGTTATTAAGAAAAGTGCTAGGTGATTCATAAAGTATACTATATTTTCCATAAGTTTTTGAGATTAAACTTAATTGTGTATTACTTCTCCCAAGGTATACATATCCATCTTGAGTTATTATTTGGGGAAAAATGCCTCTTACGGATTTTGTTATAAAACTGGGAGAAGAAGAGATTGCTAATTTGTAGTATGCCAAATTGTCTAAATAAATTAAGCCACCTCCGTAGTGATTAAACAACCATATTCCTGAATTAATTTCAGAACTTGACGAATAAATTGAATCATATTCACTTCCAACATTGTTTAAATTTAAGCTAACATCACTACCTCCCAAAAATTGTTGATTAAAGCTAGATAAGAATAAAAAGTAAAGTATTACAAAAAGTGACACTACAATTACTCCTTTTTTATACTTCAAGATAAGAAATCCTCCAAATAAGATTAAGGGAGATAAGATTAACAAGACTTGCTGATACACCCTTCCTAAATCATAACTTACAGAAGAAAAAGGAAGTACTATTAATGTTAAAAGAAAAATCAAACTCACCAAAATATGTATTCCAAACTCAGCAGTTGCCTTTTTTTTGTTAAAAAATTGTTTAATCAAAAAATAAAGAATTCCAATGAACAAAATTATTTCCCCAATTATTTTGACCAACTCTCTTTTTTCTAAAATTGTAGTAAGAATTGAACTTTTTATAGGCATAATTAAAGAGGATGTTGTTTTAGGTTTTATTTGATAATCACTATAAGTTTCATTAGGATACCTATTAAGATTAGGATATTTTTTATTATAATCATCTATTGCTTCATAGGCTATAACATTAAACGGTTTATTTTCTGAATTTTTGTTAAATATATTAAAATGGCTTAAGGGGGTTTGTGTTTGTGATTGAACATCTTCATTAAAAATATTTCCAAGATTACTAAAACTCTTTTTAGTAAAATCAATCAAACCATCTGCAGTATCCGTCACTTGAGTATACCATAAAAAACTGAAAATTAAAAGTAATATAACTAAAAATCCTGTTAGGTGAAATTCTGTTCTTTCGTGCGGATGAAGTTTTCCTTTCCTTATTTTTCTATGTTCATGTCCTTTATAGATTAGAATTAATATGTATGAAAGAAGAAAGATGGCTAATGCAATATAAGCGGTAGAATAATGAGAAACAATCATTGAAAAACCAAAAATAGCAAATAAGAGAGATTTCATATTTCTTCCTATTTCCTTAGTAAATAGAACTAACAGCATAAGACCAAAGAATAAGAAAGCTATTTGTTGCCTTAAGGGTATACCAAAGTATCCTAAAATAAACATGGGTTGGGAAATAAAGAAAAAAGCACCCATAAAAGAAAACTCACTTTTGATAAATTTTTTAGAAAATAAATAAATTGTTAAAGGGACTAAAGGAAAAATAATTTCTAAAAAAATTTTAATAAGATAAAGTTTATTTAATCCAAGAAAAGATGATATCACGGTGGGGAATACTGTTAAGCTTAACATTGCGTTATAGACATGGTCGTAATTTGATGGGCTCCAATAGGATAGGCTAGAAGTAGAATTAAATACTGAAAATTCAAGGTTTATGTCTACTCCTGAGATAAACCAACTCCTCAAAGAGTACATCAGCAACAAAGAAATAGATATCATCAAAATAGCCCAAGGATAAACATTTTCATTCAGTTTTTCTCGTTTTAGGACGAGAAAGAAAACATATAATGCTATTCCACCAAGCATTATCATTGTTAATATATTTGGGCCGTGGTTATTGAGTATAAGTGCTCCGAGTATGCTTAATACTGGAAAAATCATTGGAATGATGAAAAAGATTTGATTTGTCCTGTCAAGTTTTGGAGTTTTTATCTCAAATGGTGGAAGCTCAAAATTTCTTATGACTGCAAAAAACCACATTACCAGCAAGAAAATATCAAAGCTTACTAATATTGGAACTAGGGAGAGAGGTTTGTCAGTAATGTGAAGCCATGGAAGTGTCCAGTTAACAATTAATCCTGCAAACATAATAAAAGCAACACTTAATCCTATTATGTAAACAAGATATTCCCAAAATTTTACTGTCCTAACCTTAAATATCAGCATAAGAAGCAATCCTGGAATTGTTATGATAAAAATAAAAGCAAGAATTGATCTTATGTAAAATTGATTTAGGTTAAATATGACTAGAAGATTAACAATTAGTATAAATGCCACTATTCCATAAAATATCTTACTTCTTGTTATTTGCATTGTGTTCTTTTAATACTTCTTTGTAAACTTCTTCTGTCTGCTTAACTATTTTATCCCAAGAGTATTTTTTAATCTCTCTTAATCCATTTTCTGCAAATTTTTTTCTCAGATTAGGATTATTAATTAATTTTTCTATTACCTCTGCTATTTTTTCTGATGTTGGCTCAACAAGAAGACCATTGTAATTGTTTTTAATCACAGATCTTATTCCTGGAATGTCTGAGGCAATAATAGGGGTTCCGGTGGCCAAGGCCTCTAACAAAACTAACCCAAATGATTCATACAAACTAGGTAAAATAAGAATATCTGACTTGTAAATTTCTTCTATTGCTTGATCATTTGAGATAAATTTGTGCAGTTTAATGTAGGCTGAGAGATTATTGTCTAAAATTCTTTTCTCAATGTTGCTTTTTAGAGGACCTTCCCCATAAATGTCTAGGACAAAGTTTTGGTTATGTTTAATTACTTCTTTGATAGCATCAACAAGAAATGTTAATCCTTTTCCATAAAATAATCTTCCTAAAAAAATTATTCTTATTTTTTCGTTTTTTTCTTTCTTAACATTTTTTATTATTTTCCTAATCCTATCAAGATCAATCCCATTATGAATAACTCTTGCATTGTTTGTATCAAATTTAAAATTTTTCTTTAGGTCAATCAATAATGACTCACTTACTGAAATTATTCTATCGGCATTTTTTAAATCAGTAGAATATAATTGTTTATATAAAGGATATTCAAGAACATTAAAAATAAAATCCCCTATATTTTTTTCTCTAAAAGGCGCATCAAAAAATGCTTTTAATCCTCTTTGAGGGCAATCATGCATAGTTACAATCCAAGGCTTATTCAAACTTTTCTTTATTTTAGAATAAATTGAAAAATCAGTATTTTGGGTATGAATTATATCAAAGTATTTCAATTCATTTTTTAATTTTTTTAAATTAGCTAATTGAAACCACAGGGCTCTTGGAGGAAAGTTAAACATGGGCAATCTTTGAATCTTGAAGTTTACATCTAACTCCTTATCGACTTTACCTCCGCAAAAAACAGTCACATCATGACCTCGATTAGTTAATGAACCAGCCAAACTGGTAGCATAACTACCAATTCCCCCAGTCATAAAAGGAGGAAAATTATGAGATATTATAGCTATTTTCATTTTTTAAGAGATTTGAAAATTTCTTCAAATTTATCTAAGGTTTTTTGCCATGAATGAGGATTTTTGAAACGTTTATGTCTCGTTTTGTATATTTTTAACAAAGCGTTTTTTATTCCGTCTGAATCTCTAGGTTTTACAAAAAAAGCACCCCCATAATCTTTCATACTTTCTTTTAAACCTCCTACTTTTGAAACAATTACTGGAAGTCCATAACTTGTAGCAATATGCGCTGCTCCACTTTGAGATGCTCTGAGATAAGGCAGAACAACCACATCGGCATTACTAAAGAATTTACCAACTTCTTGATCAGAAACATACCTATCAACTAAAGTTATATTCTTTCTATACCTGCTTTTTTCAACTAATTCTTTTGGATTGCACTGCCAAGCTTCCCCCACAATGGTTAGATGATACTTATCAATTAATTCTTGAGGGATTTTTTCAAACGCTTCTATCAAATATTCAAGGCCCTTGTAAGGTCTTATTAAACCAAAAAATAAAATGTTGCAAGTTTTACCATCTTTCCTTATCGGTTTTTCTTTTTTAAAATAATTAAAACTGCCAAGAGGAACTACAAATATGTTATTAACATTATATTTTGACTTTGTCAGCTTTGCATCACTCTCTGAATGACAGATGTAAGCATCAAAATTTTTGAATAAATGGCCATTAAAGAATTTCATATAAAACCGAGCAAATTTCATATTATTTTCAGAAGGGTCTAGAACTTCGTGGAATTCCAAAATTGTTTTCTTTTTAAAAAACAATTTATTTAGTATCTTTAATAAGAAGTAAGTATGTGCAACTGTTCCTGTCCACCATTGAAAGATAATCACGTCTGGATTTTCTTTTTTTAAAAAAGAAATTGCTTTAAACATGCTCGGAAACCAGTACCAGTTTATTCCATCGTAGACATCAATTTTTTTATTAAGTTCTAAATCGCTAATATTAGAACCCACTCTGCTTTTACCAGGAAACAAAAATCTTGGTAATAATTTTTTTAGATGAATAACTGACACTTCATTTTTTTTGCTTAATTCATTTGCTAGTCCTATTGTAAAGTAAGTTATTCCAGACAAGAAATGTTTGCTTGGTCCAACCACACATATCTTCATCTCCCTCACTTCCCCGGCTTCCAACCAATGTTTTTAAATAGCATCCAGGTGATTTTTAGGCCATCTCCTATTGGAGAAAGCTTTGAATTTGATTCTCCATGCCTTGGGTCATATGTTATTGGAACTGAATAAATCTTGTTTCCTAGCTTTGCCATTTTTGTTATCATCTCTGCTTCAATTGCGAAACCACTTGATTTTAGATAACCATTAAGCTTAACTATCGCTTTCTTTTTCCATGCAAAATATCCTGTGCATGTGTCCGTAACGTTGGCTCCATAAAAGTATCTTGTTATAAATGTAAAAAACCAGTTTGCCGTTCTATGTGAAAAACTCATGGCATTTCCATTCATTCTTCCCTCAAGCCTTGAACCAACAATAACATCACAAAAATCATTTTCAAGAGGCTCTACCATTCTTGGAATCTCTTTAGCTTTGTAAGTGTCATCCCCATCAAGCATAACAACAAAATCAGTGTCTTCGCTAATATGTCTAAAACCAGTCCTTATTGCATTTCCTTTTCCGGGATTAGGTTCGAATATTACCTTTGCACCTAATTTTTTAGCTATTTGTGATGTTTTATCACTAGAATTATTGTCTATCACAAGAACCTCAACAGTATAGCCAAGTTCTTTTAATTTTCTATTAGGAACACTTTCAATTACTTTCCCTATGCCTTTTTCCTCATTATAACACGGAATTACAACAGTTATCTTTTTCATGGTCATGTTTTCCCAGAATTAACAGATTCTGAGATGCTGATCACCCCAAAAACCTTAAAAATAGATTAATAATAATGCTTATAAATGTTATTATGCGTTGCTTTTTTAGGATAATAAAATGAAATATGTATTAATAGGGGCAATTGCAATAGTAGTGATTTTCCTTATAGTTTTAGCCTTAATTCCAAAAGGCATTGAGCCTTTAACAGAGCTCTATTTTGAAAATCACACAGCTCTAACAAAGTATGCTTTTCTTGACAAAGACTATAATTTTTCATTCACAGTCCATAATCTTGAATACACTCCCATGGAATATGAATATGTTATAGAGGCTTTTGACAAAAACAATACTCTATTATTTGAGCTTGACAGAAACAAGTTCAATCTCTCTGACAATGAAAGTATCACTCTAAATGAGAATTTTACATTCAAAAGCCACTTTGAAAACGCTAAAATCAGTATTTTGCTTAACAAACTCACTTCAGGAAATGAAATCAACGCCCAAAGAAAATTCTGGTGGAAAGATGAAAATTATCCTAATAGTGTAGACATCCACTTTTGGGTAGAGGAAATTACAGGACCTAAAATAACAATAATTCCAGATTAATAATCTGCAACACCACAATATTTAAATATCATTATAAAGGAGTAAACGAATGAAAGAAAAGTTAATTTTTGTATTGATTTTTGCATCCATGATTCTTTCGGTTGGCTCGGTAAGTGCTCAGACACCAATTATGGGCAAGATATATAATTCAGGCTACAGCGATGTTCTATCTGGGGCATCTGTTATAATATATTGCGGCTCCAGCTCATTAAGCACAACAAGTTTTAATGACGGGGCATATGTTGTTAAATTTGAACCAGAAGTTTGTAGCTATCCCAATAGTATTCGGGTTGAAGCTAATAAAGATAATCTTGCTGGAAGTAACACCGGAACTTTAATTGAATGTGATGGCACTAATTGTACTGGAGACTATTTTTCAGTTGTTAATCTTAATTTAAAAGTTCAAACTCCATCAAGCAGTTCTTCCCCAAATTCAGGTGGAAGAGGTTTCTATATAGGATATTTTAACTGCGGAAACAACAAATGTGATACTGGAGAAACAGTGAACACCTGCCCTAAAGATTGTACAAAAGAAACGCCTGTGAATGATATAACAGAATTAGGGTTTAATGAAATTCCAAAAGGAGAAACACAAAATAAGACAAGTGATGGATTTTTTTCATCAATTTCTGGGGCTTTTGTGAATGTTGACGGAAAGATAAAAACACCAACTTATATTACACTATTAATAATAATTGTTCTAGGAATAACAATAGGATTGATTTATTATAATAGAAAAAAGAGTAGAACACATTCGGGAAGTAATTTCTATTAACTTTTGCTAGGATAAAGTAACAAAAAATTCAAGACAAAAACTTTTGTCTATACTTTCAGCACGAAAATGTTTATATACTATTCAATTCTGAAGTTTTAATGGTTGAAAAGAGAGGATTCATTTTTTTATTGTTTTTAGCTGCTTTCTCAATTTTTATCGGTTCCATTCATTCTGTCAGTTCTGTTAGCGCTTGGACTTGTACGACTAATGCGGATTGTGTCCCATGTACTGATCAAGAACATTGCGGACCAGAAGGTAATTCTTGCCAAGGCAATGATTTGATTTATGATACTAATATTTGTGTTGGTGGATTTTGTACACCATCTTCTTCAATCATCCAGGATTGCACTCAATCTGGGGATAATACTTGCACTATTGGAGTTTGCGATTCACAAACTAATTCTTGCGTTACCAACAAGTTACTTGATACTACTCCTCCTGTAACAAGCAATTTGGTTGCAACAAAGGTTATTAATGCCTGCCAAATAAAAATTGAGGCAAAAGAAACCGATCAATGCTCACCAATAAAAACTTCTGAATATTTCACAACGAGTTGCGAAACTGCTGGAACGGGAAAAACACTTTCGGCTGTAGATGGTTCTTATGATGAATTAATTGAAGATGTTATGAAAGATGAAGTGAATGTAGTTGATGGAAGCATTAATGTTTATGTGAGAGGTCAAGATTCTGAAGGAAACTGGGAAGTTTCTTGCAAGGTTATCCAGATAAATGTTGATTGTTTACCTCCTGAATATCCTACTTGTGAAGTTGGACAAGATACTGATACAGAGAGAGGAATTGCACTTAATGGGCAATGTAACCCTAATGAATTACTTCTGTGTGGAAATAATCCTTTGTTAACTGCAAATGTTTGTGATAAACAATCAGCTATACAATTAGCTGAATACTTTATAGATCAACAAAATCCAGTAAACTGGGGTGGGATTGTTATGCAAGCATCTGATGGAAACTACAGAGATGAAAATTGTGAAGATGTTCAAGCAACAATTGATTTAAGCCAATTAAGTGAGGGAACACATTATGTTGAACTTCATGGAAAAGACACCCAAGAAAATTGGGGCAAGCTTGGATTGCCTTCCAATCCTTTAATTTCTTTCATAAAAGATACTTTGCCTCCTGTAACCACAAAAACAATTAGTTTTGCTGGTGATACTTACGAATCGTGTGACCTCACATCAGCAAATGGTCATGAGTTGACCGATGGCTGCTACTATGTCAAATCAGGAATTACCAACTCCGGCTCACAACAGTCAGCTGTGAATCTCGGAACAGCAGGTGATTTCGTCATACTAGCGAAAGCAGGAATCACGACAACTGGGGCTACTTCTATTATTGGAGACATTGGGGTAAGCCCAATCGCAGCTTCGGCAATTACAGGATTTGGGCTAGTAGCTGATGCATCGAATCAATTTTCAACTTCATCCTTAGTCACAGGAAAAGCATATGCTGCCAACTATGCACCCCCTACCCCTGCCGCAATGACTGCAGCTGTAAGCGATATGGAAGTTGCATACACTGACGCATTATCAAAAGCAGTAGATGAAACTAATCCTGGAAGTGCTGGAGAAATTGGCGGATTAACACTTGCTCCTGGTGTCTATGCCTTTACTGGTGCTAGCATTAATGTACTTATATCAACAGATCTCACTCTAAATGGAAATGCAAACGATGTCTGGATATTCCAGATACCGGGAACTTTCGATGTGCATGCAGATGTTGTCTTAAGTCCTGGTGTACAAGCAAAGAATATCTTCTGGGTAGTCGCTGGTGAAACAACTATTTTCCCAGGCTTTATTGTCAATGGGAATATTTTGACTGCTGAACCAAGCACTATTGCAATGCAAACTGGTGCAGTATTAAACGGAAGAGCATTATCACAAGGAGCAGTTACATTAAATGCTAATGCTATCTCATTACCAACAGAATCTGAAAACGCTACAGCACATGGAACACAAATAACACTTAATGCAACTGACCCAGACACTCCAGATCACGAGATTTCGGGAAATCCTGTTGTAAATTACAATATATGGTACAGCCAAGATTGCACAACACAAGAGCCAACTTGGACACTTCAGTCTTCTGGAGTAGGAGAACCAAATGAAGCTGTAGAATTAAGTTTAACTCACGACTCTTGCCATTTGATTGAATACTGGGCAAGCGATGGATGTGACAATGTAGAAACACATCATTATGAATTAGATATTGTTGATAGTAAAGCTCCTGTAACAACAAAAGAAGTCACTGGAACATTCATTAAAGGAGATAACGATCCCATAGATTATTATTTGGGAAGTCAGTCACTTATAACATTGACGTGTAAAGACCAATCCCCACATCCTGTTGGGGGAGAAACACTTAACTGGCAGATTTTCGGGAGTCAAGATTGTAATAATCCTGAATGGCAACAGATTGGAGAAAACCACTCTTCAACTTATGGAATTGCAAACATAGCTTATGAAGAAAGTTCATGCCACAAATTAGTTTACTATTGCACAGATGCTTTAGGAAATGCAGAACAACCTCAAACAGAAATTGATGCTGTTGATTTAACTCCTCCTGTAATAACAAAAGAGATTATTGGACCTCAATCTGGAACATGCCCTCCTAGACCAGACAGCAATGATGTTTGTTATTTAGATGGTGTTACAGAAATTCAAGTCACTGCAACAGACTCTACACCACATCCTGTTGGTGGTGTCACTTGTGATTGGGATTATACTGTGATAGGTGGAGAAAAGATAGGGGTAGGACAAACTGGCGTCACTTCCCCATTCATTGTTCACTTCCCAGAAGAATCACAACACGAATTAACAATAACATGCACAGATGCTTTAGGAAATGAAGCAACTGATGTTGAAACATTCTTCGTTGATAAGACGCCACCTGTAACAATAAAGACTTATGGAGAACAAGTATTCATGCAACCTTTATTAGAAAGACTTGGCAATGCTAACAGCGAATGGACACCAGAACAAGCATCATTGGGAACACATTCTGCAAAGCTTGTCATTCCAGATAATGCAGCAGGAACTGACTTCGCAGGAGTTGATTCATTCTTTGACGTATTTGTTGATTTAACCTCGATAAACAGTCTGACATATGACCGAAAGGTGATACAATATGATAATGGATGGACTCCAATAATAATTTTTGGAGTAGATGCCGATGGTGATGGTATATTTGAAGCACAACCACTAGAATGGCAGGCGTCTGGTTTTAATCCATCTTTGCTTGGAGATGACAGCTTCATCCAATGTGAAGCAACAACTGGATTAACTGGAGTAGACACTGATTTTGTAAATGTTGATGCATACAATAATTTTGTGTGTTACACACCAAATGTGGCTGGAGATAATTATGACTGGAATGTTTATCAGCCTTTAAGTTATTTCAAAAGTAACGATGTAGGAAGGATACAAACAACTGATAAGGTTACAATGGTGAAAGTAGAACTTGGAGGCAACCCTTCAGCACAAGATAATGAAATAGCATATGTTGACAATGTAAGATTAAACGGAGATATAATCATTAACGAACCTGTTATATGGATAAATTCACAAACACCAATAACATTGACTGTAGATGATGCAGGGCCACATAAATCTGGAATAAAGGAGACAAAATATAGAGTGACACCAGTTGCTGATTCAAATTGTTTTGATGATAGTATTTGCCAATCCGCACAAGGAAATGAAGAAGAAGGATGGACGTTATATGATAATGAACCATTCACAATAAATGAACAATCCTGCCACTTAATTGAATATTACAGCGTTGATAATGTTGATAAGACAGAACAGGTGAAAAAACAATGTGTTTTTGTAGACAATCAGGCTCCTGAAACTAACAAGGCAATAGGAAATCCTAAATTTATATGTGATGTTCTTGGAAAATGTGGTGAAGAAAGCGATTGGCAAGCTTGGTTTGTTACAAGTCAAACGCCTGTAACATTAAGCTGCAATGATGTTCAGCCTCATCCTGTAGGTCATGAACAATTATGTTTCAAAATATCATGGCACCAGGGTGAAGAGATAAGTTACCCAACTCAAAAATATGCGGGAGAAAACACATTAACTGAAGATGGATATTATTGTGTTAAAACAAATGAAGAAGGAAAATATACTTTCAATTTCCTTGAAGACTCGCTTCACAATATAGAATGGTATTGTAAAGATGCTCTTGGAAATCAAAACGATGCACAGATTGAATGGGACAATGTAGATAATGTTCCTCCAACAATAATAGTAAGAAACCCTACGCAAAGTGAAGCTAGTGATGTCGACAAATGTGTGCAATCCATTGTTGTAAGCATTGATGACGCAAAGTCCGGAGTAAATGATTCAAGTGTTGTTGCTGAATTATGGAATTCTGAGGGTGTATCAGTAAAGAATGTTACACTAAAGAAACAACAGTATGGAAACACATTCACATATGAAGGATTGATGGAAAAAGATCTCCCATCTGGAAGTTATACTTTAATAATAACCGCTAGAGACAATCTAGGAAATGAAAACAGTGTTTCAGTGGAAGAATATTTACCAGAAGTTGTAAATGTTGAATACATAAGCCCTTCAACATGTATTGTTGATCCAGTAAATGGGGGAAATTGTGACTTTACTTTCAATTTGTGCATGAGAGGAGGAAACACAATAGAATTCTGGATGGATAAACTTGGAAATATTGTGACACCCGCAATGCTTAATGCTTCAACGTCAAATCCTCAAGATATGAGCTGGACGTTTGTTGGATTAAAACACATTATTGGAACCGATGAAGAATCCTGTGTGGGTCCTGATGTAGAATGGGTAAACGGTGCATGCTGGTTCAAGACAGACGCTGGAGACTTATCTCTTGAAGATATGTGCATAGACATAACTGGACGTGCTCAATTCAAACTTCATTTGAACTTGGCTAGTGAAGCAGTGCAGGCAATTGGAGAAGGAGTCCACGACTTGAACTACTGGATAAAAAGTTCTCTAATGTGTGAAGAGCCTGAACCAGAAGAAAAACATGTTGTAATTAATGAATTTTTATCTGGACCAGCTTTTGATAATGAGTGGATTGAGTTATATAATCCGACAGATTCAAACGTTGATTTGGCAAACTGGAAAATACATGATAATACTGGTTTAAGGAAGACTTTATCTGGAACACTAAGTGCAGGGAGTTATTTAGTTGTCGAGTTTAATAGTAGTGTTTTGAACAATGGGGGGGATATAATTAAATTAATAGATAACTCAGAAAGTTTAATTGATTTTGTTAGTTATGGCACTTGGAATGACGGAAATACTGCAGATAATGCTGATGCGCCTTTTGATGGAGAATCTGCAGGAAGAAGTCCAAACGGTCAAGATACTGATGTTGACAATATTGATTTTGTGATTTTTGGAAGTCCGACTCCTGGTACAACAAATATTTAAATGTTGAATTTTCATTAACACTATGAAAGGAAAAATTATTTTACAATTTTTATTGGTCTTCTTAGTTTTTGCAGGAATTGGTTTAGTTTCTTCTGCTAAATATCAAGGAAGTTTGAAATTTGATAATAGCGGGGGCAAAATATCAATAGGTGGTGGATCATGTGAAGATTGGTCCAGTAGTTTTTGGAGTGATTGCACAAGTAATCAACAGACTTTTGTTTGCATTCAATCAAACCCTTCATGCCCAACTAAAGATTTAAAGCCCGTACAATGCGATCAAACTAGAGCATGTGGCGTAATAGACAATGGCGGCTCTTCAGGTGGGGGTGGAGGAGGCGGCAGTGGTGGCTCATTTAATTCTCCACAAGTATTTTCCAATTCAAATAATAATCAAACTCAATCCTCCTGTACTGAAAATTGGGTGTGTTCTGTCTGGAGCGATGCTACAAATGCTTGCGGAACAAGAGATTGTGTTGATTGGAATGGCTGTGAGACTGAAGATTTAAAGCCATTAGTAGAAAAAAAGTGTGGATCTAGCGTTACACAATCAGATGGGATAACGTTTTATTTTTCGGCAATCGGAGACTTTGTTAAAACAAAAACTGGTGGTATTATTGTATTTATTATATTGATTGCAGGTATAGGACTTTTGGTTTGGAGAATTGGGAAGAGAGGAAAGAAACCTGAGTTTAAGTGAAAGTGATTTTGGAATAATTAAATAGTTGTTTTATATTTGATTGTTATGATGAATGAAAATCAGCAAATAAAATCTGAAACGAGAGATCAAATTATTTTATTTGGGGAAAATTTTGGGAAGAGATGCTTAGATTATTTTTACTCTTTACATTTGCAAGAGTTTAAAAAAGAATATTTTAAAGGGTTAAGTGGAAATTTGCCGTTAGATGAAGATTTGAAAGTGAAGAGTTATGCTAAAGGCCTTTTTACTAAAATCAATTATAACCTTCTGATTATTCCTAATTTAAGAGGAATAGATAACACAGACAAAAAGTGCCATATATGGTTTAATATAAACTTACTTCAGGAAGGAGACCCATTAAATGGACTTCGAGGATGGATAAAAAGAGATGGCGTTAAAACTCAAGGAGAGTTAGATCTTAGTGGAAAGAGAGTATTAAAATTAAGTCAAAAATTTCTCGAAGAAATGGTTAAAGCTTCTGAAGCAATTTTGGGCTAACTCCAAATCAATAATTTTAAATACCCTTTTTCTATCTAATTTCGTAGACTAGGTCAGCGGATTAGCCCTCCGCTATTTGCAAACGGGCTTT